>Ga0302315_10004738_pt1 | contig 11801 bp, 11 predicted proteins | sample III_Palsa_N3_1_FD_200532 | JGI IMG/M metagenome (GOLD analysis project Ga0302315, IMG submission 200532) | Peat permafrost microbial communities from Stordalen Mire near Abisko, Sweden - III_Palsa_N3_1 | ecosystem: Environmental > Terrestrial > Soil > Palsa > Peat permafrost | place: Sweden... | reverse complement strand
CCATCCATATCATATTGCTGAACGGAGGACGTTGCATCCTTCAAATATTCGGCAAATATTTTACCACCGCCGGTGGTAACCGTTAACACATTTTTGGTTTGGGCGATAAGGTCTTTCCAGTAAATAGGTTTGGGATTGGCCGCATCAACCGTTACCACTTTAAAGTTTGGCGAATACAGGTTGGTGATGATATACAGCTTATCGCCCACGTTATTAAATATACTATGCTCATTATCAAAGTTATCAACCATGTTTACAATCGGGCTGCCGGGTTTGCTCAAATCCTGCAGGTAAAGTTCGTTACCCGTTGTGGTATTGGCTGCGCTTATCACCAAAAAGCGTTCATCCTCGGTTAAATAAGCGCCAATGTAGCGGCGTGGTGTTACTTCGCCACCAAAAATGAGTTGGTCGGTGCTTTGCAGGGTGCCCAGTTTGTGGTAATATAGTTTATGATACTGTGTCATGCCCGAAAGCTGGCTGGCATCCTTGGGCTTATCATAACTGCTGTAATAAAAGCCTTCATTACCTTTCCAGGCTATGCCGCTGAATTTTATATCGGTAAGGGTATCGCCGATCATACTTTTGTCCGCAGTATTTATCACGATCACTTTGCGCCAGTCAGAACCGCCTTCTGATAACTGGTAGGCGGCCATGCTGCCGTCTTTAGTGAAATCGATACCTTGTAATGATGTAGTGCCATCAGCCGAAAATTTGTTGGGGTCTAAAAAAACTTCGGGTGCGGCCTCGCCCACTTGCCGATATAAAACCGACTGGCTTTGTAAGCCGTCATTCTTATAAAAATAAGCGTATTTGCCTTCTTTAAACGGGGCGCTGTATTTTTCATAGTTCCACAAGGTTTCCAGTTGTTTGCGGATAGAATCGCGATAAGGTATTTGCGAAATATAGTTCTGTGTTACCTCGTTTTCGGCCTTTACCCATGCTTTAGTATCATCGGCACGGTCGTCTTCCAGCCAGCGGTAAGGGTCGGGCACTTTGGTGTCCCAATAGCTATCAACAGTGTCAACTTTTTTTGTTTGCGGATAGGGGAGTGTTTTTATATTCATTTGCTGGGCATACGTAAAACTGCAAAGTAAGAAAAGCGAATGCAAAAAGCAGGCAGTTTTTTTCATAACAGTTTAAAAATTGGGTTCAATAAAGATATGCTTTTGGCGAAAGACCGTCAATATTTATGAAAAAAGGAGAAATAGTCCGGCTTTAGCGGGTATTCTCAGCCTTCATGATCTCCTGTAATTTAAGGAATGATTTGTAGGGACCGGTGGCGATAGTCCAGTTTACCAGCCAGGAGGGTATACTGCCACCCGGATCGAGGCTGAAAGTGTAATCGAGTTTGGTTTTATTGCCGGGTATAGGGCTGATTCGCCAGGTAGCCAGGGAGTATGGCACCCTGATAAAGTGCGGCTTTGGCGGCAAAACACCTTCGATGCTTTTTGCCTGTATAATTAATGGTGAATTTTCAGTTGCCGGGTTGATGTTGAGCTCTATGACCAGGTCGCGGTCCTGTATAGGCCAGGGCAGGTGCGCTTCGGTAAAGTAGATAATATCATGATCGTTTATTTTTTTTAAAACGCCCGACCGCCTGTTGCCGTAAACCCAGTTGGTATAGTTGGGTATATTTAAAAGCTGCTCGGTTAACTGGGCTGGTGTGGCATCAAACTCGCACAACAGGCGCAGTTCTACTAAATTGCCCGACCGGCGCGAATAGATGGTAATGCCACTTTCGTTGCGGCGTAGCTCCCAATTATTCTGCGCCTGTGCGGCGGTAAAAGCCAATGCGAAGATGCCCCAAATAAAAAAGGATTTAATTTTCATATTAAAGTAAGATGTACTAACGATAAATGTTTAGGCAAATGAAAAATACTTGCATAGGGGTGGGCCAAATATAAAATTATTTATAACGTTTAACAATTTTATAGTTTTTGTATTCGCCTATGCTCCATCCGGTTAAATCTAAAATAACTTGCAACGCCCGCCTGCGAAAAGTGTAGTTGCGTTGTAGCGGTTTGTTGCTAAAATCCAGTTTCCAGTTGGTTTTCTCAATCCTGTCGAGCATGGTTACCGGGTGGGTGCCTTTAAAAAGTTTTATCCTGTCGGCATTACCATAATCAAACTCATAGGTATCGGTCATGTATTTTTCGTTCCAGTCATCGTCGTGGTAATACTTATTGTAGTTGCGGGTTTTGGTGTTCAATCCCTGCGGCGGCCTGGCCCAGCCGTAATGGTACACGTAAGCATCAATCAGTTTTACATTTATTTTTTCATCATTCAGGCGGAAACCCTGGGCATCTTTATAGGAGCGCATGCCCTTAATGTTTTTTATAAGGCGTATTTCGCGGCGGTACCAACGGCGGGTATCGCCATAATAATCGTACGAGCCATAAAAGTGGACGTATTTGAACAATAAACCCTCAATTTTAGGGTCGTTCAAATTATCTTCCATCTCTTTTTGTATGGTAGGCAGGTATTTTTCATGTACCACCTCATCACCCTGTATGTAAAAGGCCCAGTCGGTATCTTCGGGTATGGCATCAAGCGCTTTATTGGTTTCAATGCCGAATACTTTGCCGCCTTCTTTTAAACTATCGTCCCAAACGGTATCGATGATTTTAATTTTGGGCGAATTTATCCTTTCTATCAGTTGCCTTGTTTCATCGTCAGATTTACCTGCCGCCACCACAAATGCATCGCAAAGCGGCAAAATAGAGGTTATTGCTTCAACTATCTGGTAATCATTTTTAACAGCATTGCGGATAAATGTAAATCCTGTAACTTTCATTTCGGTTTAATGTGCCGCAATATCGTAAAATTAGTGGTTAGCTGCTGGTGATTAGTGATTAGTTTTTTTGTATTGCAATTGCCGGATGTAAACAAATCCTGCTATAATTGCCCAATTCGCAGCCGCCCGTTTAATGATTTACTGCTATATTTGACCATGGAATTTGATGAAAATAACATTAGGGAAGGAGAGGAAGAAGGCTATGTGGAGATATATTCAAAAAAGGCGGTTTTTGGGTTTTCGGTATTCCCTGCCCCTTTTGTGGGCGGTATTTTGCTGCTATTAAACTTAAAAGAAGCGGGCTATAAAAAGGCAATTTTACCGGTACTCATTTTTACTATATTTTACTACCTGCTTACAAATTTAGTGTTGAATGAAGTTTTGATAACTTACAAGGTAGATTTGAAAACCATTAATATTAATACGGCTTATTTATTTGGGGCGTTTTTTGCGATGAATATTATTGGCGGGATTATTTTAACGCAATACTTTTTTAAGAAATACTTTCCGGACAATGACTATTACCCCAAAAGCATTGCCAGGCCCTTGCTGATCATTATATTTATCATATTTGTTTTAGGGCTTATGAGCCGTTAGCAGGCCGGTTTCCTGCATTTTCACCTTTCAGCTTAACAACGTACTTTTGTAATTATGCCAACCCGTAATAAACTCTATTTTGCTTCGGATATTCATTTAGGCGCAGGCAGTTATGCAGCGTCGCGCGGGCGTGAAGACAGGCTGGTGCGTTGGCTGGATACAATAAAAGCCGATGCTGCCGAAGTGTTTTTGATGGGCGATGTTTTTGACTTTTGGTTTGAATATGAAACCGTTGTACCCAAAGGCTATATACGTTTGCTGGGCAAACTGGCCGAATTAACCGATGCGGGCATTAAGCTGTATTTTTTTAAAGGCAACCATGATATGTGGATGTTTGATTACTTTGAAAAGGAACTGGGGGCTACCATTATTACCAATGAACTGGTGATTGAACGGGGCAGCAAAAAATTCTTCCTTCATCATGGCGATGGGCTGGGCCCGGGCGATAATATGTATAAGATTTTGAAAAAAGTGTTCCGTAGCGGGTTTTGCCAGTGGTTGTTTGCGCGTATACACCCAAACCTGGGTATTGGCATAGCTAATTACTGGTCGCAAAACAGCCGCATATCCAACGGAAAAAAGGAAAATCCGAAACCCGATGAACAGGAATGGCTGGTTACCTATTGCCGCGAAGTGCTAAAAACCACCTATTACGATTACATGATATTTGGCCATCGCCATTTACCGCTGGATATTAAACTGAATGAAAGCAGCCGCTACATCAACCTGGGCGAATGGATAAATTGTTTCTCGTACGGCGAGTTTGATGGAACGGAAATGTACCTGAGGCATTTTGAAAGCTGATTGATGTTTTTGATATTCAAATGTGCGGATGAATCTGAACCCGGCACATTCTTATTCGCACATCATTACAATCGGCTGAATTAAAATGTGGCTGAAAATGCGTATTTTTGTGCGCTTTTATGTAAAGCACCGGGCCTGAGCAGCACTATTACAATTGATAAGGCCTTTATTATTTTAATAATATGTTAGAGAAATTAGAAGCGATATTTCAACGCTGGAAAAATGTTGAAGCTGAACTGAGCAGCCCTGATGCTATGGCTGATATGAAGCGCTTTGCCCAATTGAATAAAGAGTATAAAGACCTGGCTAAAATTGTTGACGAGTATAATATTTACCGCAACATAATGAGCAATATTGATAGCAACAAGGAAATATTAGCCACCGAAAAGGATGATGAGTTCCGCGAGATGGCTAAAGGCGAACTGGATGAACTGCTGGTGAAACGCGATGAGATGGAGGAAGTGATCCGCCTGATGCTGATACCTAAAGACCCTGAAGATACCAAGAACGCAATTGTGGAAATTCGCGGTGGTACGGGTGGTGATGAAGCTGCCCTTTTTGCCGGCGACCTTTACCGTATGTACATGCGCTTTTGCGAAAAGCGCGGCTGGCGTACCGAACTGGTGGATTACACCGAAGGTACATCGGGTGGGTACAAGGAGGTTGTGTTTAACGTAATAGCCGAAGATGCTTACGGTACATTGAAATATGAATCGGGCGTGCACCGCGTGCAGCGCGTGCCTGATACCGAAACACAGGGCAGGGTACATACCTCGGCAGCAACCGTGGTGGTATTGCCCGAAGTGGATGAATTTGATATTGATTTGCAGGTAAGCGATATCCGTAAAGACCTGTTTTGTGCCTCGGGGCCGGGCGGGCAGTCGGTAAATACCACTTATTCGGCTGTGCGGTTAACACACATACCATCGGGCATTGTGGCCCAGTGCCAGGATCAGAAATCGCAATTAAAAAACTACGATAAAGCTTTACAGGTGCTCCGTTCAAGGGTTTACGAAATGGAGCTGCAAAAGCACCTGGAAGAAACATCGAAAAAACGTAAAACAATGGTTTCCACTGGCGACCGCTCTGCAAAAGTGCGTACTTACAACTATCCGCAGGGCCGCCTTACTGAACATCGCATTGGCCTGACCATATACAACCTGCCCGGCGTAATGAACGGCGACATCCTCGAAATTATGGAAGCCCTGCAATTTGCCGAAAACGCTGAAAAGCTGAAAGAAGGTACGGTAGCATAATTTTTGAATGCACAAGTATGCGGATGTGCAAATGACTTGTGGTCATTGGTATATCCGCATACTCCCTAATTTGCATATCTAATGTCATCCGTGTATCAAATCCATCTGCACACCTGCATATTTTCGCATCGGCATATCTATTTCATCTCATTTTCATAAAGCGCGGCTACTTTAGGATCATAATATTAGCCGTATTAAACTTTTGCTGCATTATCATGTCAGTACATAGCCCCGGCGGACTAATATAGTTTAGTAGAGTTGAAGCATTTTAAATTTAGTTACCCATGTTGGCTGTAAAAACCTTAAGAAGTAATTTAACCATTTTCAGGCGTGCAATATGGCTGATGGGAAATCAATTTGAGATCAGTTTGGTTGCCAATGACCCAATGTGGGCCGAAGACCGCTTTACTAATGCGATAGCCGAAATAAACCGGGTTGAAAAACTGCTAAGCACCTTTGGCGATGGCAGCCAGGTAAACGATATAAACCGTAATGCCGGTATAAAACCAGTAAAAGTTGATGGTGAAATATTCAGGCTGATTGACCGTTCGCTGGCTATATCAAGGCTTACTTACGGTGCTTTTGATATCACCTACTTTTCGGCCGATGTGCAAAACGGCGATAGTAAAACTTCGTCGGTAATAACCAGCTACAGCAATTATCAAAATGTGGTGCTTGACCCTATAGCCATGACCGTTTTTTTGAAAGACAAGGGCATGCGCATAAGCTTTGCTGCCAATAGCAAAGGTTACGCTGCCGACAGGGCCAAATATGTATTGCAAATGCAGGGCGTTAGCAGCGGCGTTATTAATGCCGGCGGCGATTTGCTTACCTGGGGCACACAGCCTAACGATGCACCATGGACAATAGGTACCGCCGATCCGGAAAAGCAAACACAGCCCTTTGCCAACCTTAACATCAGCAATTTGTGCGTTGCCTCGGCTGTAAATACCGATAAACATACCCCTATTAATAAAAAACAGCTTGCTAATGTGAGCGCTAAAAAGGGTTTCCCTGTTAGTGAAATTATAAGCGTTAGCATGATCAGCCCAACTGCCGAACTATCAGACGCGCTATCAACACCTATCCTTACGATAGGTGTTAACGCCGGGCTTTACCTGATAAACCAGCTGAACCAGATAGCCTGTATAATTATTGATGACCATGATCGTATTTATACATCAAAAGGCATTAACATAGCAGATTGATATTAATTTGCCCTAATACAATAAACCTGTAAATAAAATAAATTAAATTTAGCGATATAAAGTACGTTAGCTTAACAAAAAGCTTAGTTTTTATGAACGCGCGTTGTAAAATATGCCTGTACAATTCTGATACTGCAACTATGTTATACAATGCTGATAGTTTTTTAGCATGTAACAGCAGCAGCCGTAATAATGTAAAACCAAAACCAAGTCCCTTATTTGGTTAAAGTTTAAGTAACATTGAATAAATATTAAATTCTTTCTTCTGGTAAATGATAAAGTGGTTTGCGTATATTGTCCTGTTGTTGATGCTGGCGCCCTGTTTATCATTTGCTAACCATAAAAACATGCCCCATGTTTTTTTAAGCAGTAATGATGTACGTTTACCAGCAAATGGCAGTGTATTAACCGATACCGCCAAAAATGCCAAGCATCAGGACCCGGACGATAAGAAAAAAATTAAAGAAATAGCTAAAGCAAGGAGGCAACCCAAGCCCGAAAAGATTGTGACAGATGCACCGGCTGCCCCTAAAGTGAAGCCGAAACGCCAACGCAGGCCCGAAGGTTTAGAACGCCCACCAGAAATACCCAGAAGAAATGGCGATTAACAGGAATAACAGACAAGATACTGACTGATGAAATATTTTTGCTTACTACTTTTTTTATTAGCCTGTACTGCTTTAAATGCTGCAACTTTAAAGCTGCCCGCTGCTGCTTTAACTTCAATGCATGTAAATGCTGATTCTGATACTATCATTCGTAAACAATCGGCATCGGTTGGTGTTTCTTATGGCAGCGATGTTCAGTTTTTTGGCCGCACCGGCCCCATAACTTACCCATTTGTATCAGCCGATGCTATTTACAATACCAAAAATGGCTTTTTTATATATGCGTCGAGTTTAAAGGTGCTGGGTTACGATCCGTTTTTTGATGAGATAGATTTGGGTGGTGGCTATCTGATCAATTATTCAAAAAAATTTACCGGGGCCATCAGCTACACCCGTTTCCTGTTTAATAAGGATGCAGCGCAGGTGATCAAATCGGCATCATCAAATGATGTTGATTACAAAAACTCGTTCGATTGGAAAATTGCCAAATCGAGCGTGGTGCTCGATTATTTATTTGGCCAGGAAAACGATGTGTTCGTTACCTTAAATACCTCCAAATATTTTGAAACTAGTTGGAGCATTTTTGATGATAAGGATTACCTGTCGTTCGAGCCAACCGTGAGCGCCATATTGGGCACGCAAAATTTTGTGCAGCGTTACTCCCTCGATCATGCATTCCAGATGGATATAAATGACATTTATTATAATAACCCGAACAACCCCCACCTGGCACGTGATAACGGGGAGTTTAACGCACTTAATTACAGTTTTAAATTGCCAATAGCCTACAACAGGCCGCATTATACCCTGGAGTTTTCATACAAATACTCCATACCGGTAAATGTGGAAGGTATGCTGATGAACCGGCGCGAATCGTTTTATAATTTAACATTTTACTATGTTTTTTATTAGGTACCAATGAATGTTTTAATTATTGAAGATGAAAAAGCCCTTGCCCGCGAGTTAGAAATATTTCTGACCAACTATAACTACATCTGCGAGGTTTGTTTCGATGGTACCTCGGCATCAGAGAAAGTTGCGGTCAATTTATATGATTTTATACTAATAGACCTCGGCCTGCCCGATTATGAAGGGCTCGACCTGCTTAAAGAGGCCAAAAAGAATAATCCGGATGCTGCCTATATCATCCTGACCGCACGTGCCGAAATTTACGACCGCATAAAGGGGCTGGATATGGGCGCCGATGATTACCTGGCAAAGCCGTTCTCGCTGCTAGAGCTACAAAGCCGTATGCAGGCCATTACCCGCCGCAAGTTCGGGCTTAAAAATAACGTTGTTGAACTGGGCGATTTTATGGTGAACCTTACCGATAGGGTAATAACCTGTAATGGTACCGAAATAACCTCCATCACCAAAAAAGAGTTCGACCTGGTGGCTTATTTAATTCTGCATAAAAACCGCACGGTAACCCGCAATCAGTTAAGCGAGCACATTTGGGGCAGCATTATTAATGATGACTACGACTCAAATTATATTGATGCGCATATCAAAAACATACGTAAAAAGCTGAACGCATGGGCATCGCCCGATTGGCTGGAAACCGTGCGCGGCCTGGGCTATAAAATAAAGATCAACACCTAAGTATTGAAACTCAGAACAAAACTTACGCTGTTTAATACCATATCGAAACTGGTTATTGTAACCTTGTTTGTGTTGTTGTTGCCCGTGCTCATCAAAAACATCAACCAGAATTATACCGATAGCCGCCTGCGCAAGCAAAAGGATAAGGTGCTGCAAACGGTTAAAGATCTGGGCATAAAGTATTACATTCAGAACGGTGAAAGCTATGCCGGTTACACCCCAATTAAGGATGTATACGTGAGTTTGGATGAGGATACGCTGAACGAGGATTTAGATAATATACAAAACGAGGTGCGAAAGGTGGAAGGCGATACCATTGCCTACCGCATATTGAGCCATAACTTCAGTATCGACAAAAAGAAATATCTGCTCGAGATCGGCATTAGCCAGGATACGGTAAATGAGCGTACTGCGCCGCTGCAAAGCATTGCTTTTTTGGTGCTGGTAACCATGATCATACTGACCATAGTTGCCGATCAGTTATATTCCGATTATATATTGCGGCCGTTGAACCTGATTATTAAAACCAAATTGGTGGGCAACAAGTTCCCTAATTTTGGCTCGTATAAGCAGGTGCGGACAACAACGTCCGATTTTCAGCACCTCGATATCAGCATTCACCAGATGATCCGCACTATTGAGAGCACTTTTCAGAAAGAACGTGAGTTTATCTCCAATGCCTCGCACGAGCTGATGACGCCGATATCCATCCTGCAATCGAAGATCGAGAATATGTTTGAAGAGGAGGACATTGCCGATGAACTTAAGGTGCGCCTGCTGGAAATGCAGAAGATACTGAACCGTTTAAAAAGCATTACTAAAACCCTGCTGCTGATATCGCAAATTGAGAACGACCAGTTTTTGAAGGAGGACAAAACCACTATCGGTGCGTTGCTGCAGGATGTTTATGACGAAATATCCATCCGTTTGCAAGATAAAAACATTAGCTACGAGGCTATTATACCAGAAAACTGGGTTTTGGTCAACATTAATAAATTCCTGATGTTCAACCTGTTTTTTAACCTGGTTAACAACGCTATTAAGTATAATAAAGAAGGCGGCGAAATAAGGATTGAGGCGGTAAAGGAAAACAGCGCTTTTGTTGTAAAAATTACAGATACCGGCCTGGGCATCATCGCTACCGACCTGCCTTTTATTTTTAACCGGTTTAAAAAGCTACGACAATCATTACAACAGGAAAGCTTTGGCCTGGGGCTGCCCATCGTAAAATCAATCGCGGATTTTCATCGTATTAAAATAGAGGTGGAATCGGAAAAAGACAAGGGCAGTACATTTAAACTCATCTTTCCGGCTGAGTTGGTGGTGTAAAAATAAATTCATTGTCGTTGCGAGGAGGAACGACGAAGCAATCGCGTAGGCATGCATCTCCGCCCTATATTCAACGAGGTTGCCGCGCTGCGTTCGCAATGACATGGTTGTTTGGATGGTAATAAAAAGCCACGTGATTGTCAACGATATAAGGTTGATTATTCCTTCAATAACTCCAACCCTCTTTTCAAATCAGCCTTTTTTGCAGTCAAATTTGCCCAGGGATCATCTACTTTGTTTGCCCTGTCCTTCATGTTAAAAATAGTGTAATCCGAAAGTTTTAGCTCATTATTCACCTCGTGCCAGTGCAGTGGCGCAGAAACAGTAGCCCCCGGTTTTGGCCTTACGGAATAAGGGCAGGCAATAGTTTGCCCGCGACGGTTCTGCAAAAAATCGATATAAACTTTTTTAGGGCGTTTGGCAGGGCTGCGTTCAATGCTGGTGGTATCGGGCAGTTCTGCATGTATCAGCCCGGCAACATACTCGGCAAACATTTTTACAAAATCGTAATCGTACTTAGCGCCCAGGTAACAGTAAATATGCAGCCCTTTTGAGCCTGAGGTTTTTACGAATACCGGCAGCTGCATCCTGTCGAATATCTCCTTTGTTTTTTGCGCCGCCTCAACCGCCTGTGTAGAAGGCACATCGTGCGGGTCAATATCTATCACAACATAATCCGGGTTTTCAGGAGTTTTGTAAGAACTGAGCCAGGGGTTTATTTCAATACAGCCCAGGTTCACCATATAAATTAAAGTGGGCTCATCATCGCCGATGATATAATTGATATGCTTATCATTACTTTCCGAGTACATCGGTTTGGTTTTCATCCACGATGGCAGGTGCGCAGTATCGGTATCTTTTTGGAAAAACCCTGCATCCTCAATGCCGTTGGGCTGCCGCCGCATAGATATGGGCTTATCCTTTAAATAAGGCAGTATCTTATCTGCCATATCGCGGTAATAATTAATGAGCTGCCCTTTGCTTATGCCTTCCTGTTTCCAGTACAGCTTATTTAAATGGGTTACTTTAAGCTGCTTTTTGCCATAAGTTAGTAACTCGTCATCGGGCAATTGTTTATCAGGAGTTTCCATAACCACTTTTTCTTTTTCCTTGTCTGTTCGTAAACCTTTAAAAACCGGGTGGCGCAGGTGCCTGTCTTCCGTCCATTCCGAATACCAAACCTCGCAAACCAGTTCGGGCTTTACCCAGGTAAGCTTTTTGTAACCGTTCACCTTATCTGTAAAGGGCCGTTTGTCGGTTTTTAAAGGTTCCAGTTGGGCAAACAGGTCTTTTAACCCCGCCTCGTTAAAACCGGTGCCGCAATTGCCAATGTACCTCATCTTTCCGCCCTCGTTCACCCCCAAAATCAATGCGCCAAAATGGCTGCGAGAACCTGATGGTTCGGTATAACCGCAAATAATTGCCTCCTGCGAGTTTTGCAGTTTAAATTTCAACCACCTGTCGCTGCGTTTGCCGCTATCATAATAACTTTGACTGTCCTTGCCTATTATCCCTTCCCAACCTTCCTTTTTTGCTTTCGCGAACAGTTCCGTGGCTTTACCTTTAATATGGTCATTATAAATGATAACCGTACTTTCAAGCG
>Ga0302315_10004735_pt1 | contig 11806 bp, 8 predicted proteins | sample III_Palsa_N3_1_FD_200532 | JGI IMG/M metagenome (GOLD analysis project Ga0302315, IMG submission 200532) | Peat permafrost microbial communities from Stordalen Mire near Abisko, Sweden - III_Palsa_N3_1 | ecosystem: Environmental > Terrestrial > Soil > Palsa > Peat permafrost | place: Sweden... | reverse complement strand
TGCCCTTAATGTGTAAGTAGCATTATCGCCCTGGCATAAGGGCTGCGTTGCGGTGCCCGATATTGAGGCAAAACCCGCTTCGATCACCGGGCCGCAGGCGCGAAAGGTAATATCGTCCAAAACAAGGTCGTTGCCATTGCCGCCAGGGGCATTGTTGGTCATTTTTACAATTACAGACGAAACGGAATCGGGCGTAGTAAAATATAAGCTTTCCTGTACCCAGGTTGGATCTTGTGTTGGAGGGATAGTGCCTGTAGAGTCAATAGCTAATATTTTTCCATTGGGCGTTTCAACAGAAAAAGTAATATCAGGCTCACTAACGCCGGGGCCACTGGCAGCAAGCGTTATCAGGTTAAGTATATAGGCCGAAAACTGGTACGTTGTGCCCGGGCATAAGGTTGGCGCAGGTTCAGTAAAAAAAATACTGGGCGCGAATGATGCATTTATAACCATCATATAGCCGTTAGGGTTGCCGGTATGATCGGAAGTAAGATTATGCCATGTGGTAGGGTGGCAGTTACCGGCACCGGTAAGGCTGTTGCAAATGGTGTAATAACCATCGTTAGGGCAATTAGTAATGTAGGTCATGTTGGTTACACTATCGGGTAGTGCAGGGCCGGGATTTGAGCCGGAGCCAAAGTCCTGATTAATGACCGGATCGCCCAAACTGCCACTACAGGTTTGAGTTTGCGCATTTGCGGGCAAGGCAATAGCTATCCATATTAAAGGCAGTAAAAGAAATAATAAAATTGGCCGCATCAGGTTTTATCGGGAAAAAGCAATAGCCGTCAAAAGTAATTTTTTTTAACTGTTTAATACAATTCGATTTTTGTAACAGGTATGTTACTTTACAAACAAAAAGCACTAACAATTAGTTACTTACGCATGTTCACTGCTAACCATATAATCAACAAACGCAATTGGACTTGTTTAATTACATTAGGTTTAATAATGGGCGGTTGTAACCAGCATAAAATTAATTATAAAGCCGCAGCCGTGGTTACCGATTCCAGCCAGCAACAGGTTAATTTACCTGCGCCTTATGAAACCAAATCGGTACGTAATTATTGTAAGGTAATTGGCTGGCCGCAAGGCAAAGCGCCTATTGCCCCTACCGGGTTTAAAGTAAGCTTATTTGCAGGCGGGCTAAACAATCCCCGCAATATTTTAGTAGCCAAAAATGGCGATATTTTTGTTTCGGAAGCTAATACCGAGATAAAAGGCCTGGAAAAAATAGGTGCATCCATCATCGGCGCTACAAAATCGGAAGACTTAAATAAAAGCGCCAACGATATCGTATTATTAAGGGATACTAACGGCGATGGTATACCTGATATTCGTACGGTTTTTCTAAATAAATTAAACCAACCATTTGGTATGTTGATTATTGGCGATTGGTTTTATGTAGCCAATACCGATGGTGTGTGGCGCTATCCTTACAAACCCGGCGAAATGCACCTAACTGCACCCGGCAAACGAATTTTAATATTACCCGCTGGCGGCTATAATAACCATTGGACACGCAACCTGCGCACCAATGCCGATAGCAGCAAAATATATGTTTCGGTAGGTTCAGGTACTAATGATGCAGAGCATGGTTTGACCAATGAGGTACGGCGGGCCGATATTTTGGAGATCAATCCTGACGGATCGGGCGAGCGTATTTATGCATCGGGGCTGCGTAACCCTGCGGGGATAGATTTTCAGCCGCAAACGCATGTGTTGTATGCCGCAGTAAACGAGCGTGATACTTTTGGCGATGAACTGGTACCCGATTATTTTACCAGCGTAAAACAAGGCGGCTTTTATGGCTGGCCCTACGCCTATTTCGGCCAGCACCCCGACCCTAAGAACGGCAACCAACGGCCCGACATGGTCAAAAAATCGATAGTGCCTGATTTTACTTTGGGTTCGCACACGGCATCGTTGGGTTTGGCTTTTTATACTGGCAATAAATTTCCGAAACGGTATTGGTATGGGGCGTTTATAGGCCAGCATGGCTCATGGAATAGTTCGAAACTGGTGGGCTATAAGGTAACTTTTATCCCGTTTGTAAACGGAAAGCCGCAGGCTAAAATGGAAGACTTTTTAACCGGATTTATTGCAGATGCCGCCAAAAATAAAGTTTACGGCCGCCCTGTTGGCATAGCCGTGGCTAAGGACGGCGCAATATTGGTTGCCGATGATTCGGGCAATAAAATATGGCGGATAAGATCCATGTAATCTGTTATTTACAAAATATCTACAGAAAACAATTGTATTTTTACTGCACTATTGTTTATTGCCTGTGACAAAAATCTACTTTACCCTTATTTTTATTTTTTGTTTTGATGCTGTTTTATCGGCACAAAACAGGCGCGACTCTTTAAAAAGTGATAGCATCCGTCATTTAAACCCCTTAACGGTAAGGGGTTATTTGTCCGATCAGCCCATTCTCAACGTTCCGGCATCGGTAAATTTATTAAGCCCTTCGCAATTGCAGCTGCAGCCCGATAATTCATTGGTATCGGCCATGAACACCATCCCCGGTGTGCGTATGGAAGAACGTTCGCCTGGCAGTTACCGTTTGTCTATCCGCGGCAGCCTGCTGCGTTCGCCGTTTGGGATACGCGATGTGAAGATATATTATGACGATATCCCCTTAACCGATGCGGGTGGCAACACCTATTTAAACGCCATCGATTTTAACAGCATACAAGGTGTTGAGGTATTAAAAGGCCCGGATGGCAGTTTGTTTGGCGCAAACTCGGGCGGGGTGGTATTGATTAGCCCGGTTAACCGCTATGCCGATAGTAATTTTGTTTCAGCAGGCATTGATGGCGGCTCCTATTCGCTGCTGCATGAAAATGTAGCGTATCAATACCATGACGGCAATAACCAGCTCAATGTTAACCAGGCTTATGAAAGCTATGGCGGCTATCGCGCTAACAGCAGCATGTACCGTAATTATTTTCAAGTGGTTGATAAATGGAACTATGCCCCGCATGATGACCTTAAGCTATTGGGCTTTTACTCCGACCTGAATTATGAAACACCCGGCGGCCTTACCTTAAGCCAGTTTGAAGCTGATCCGCGTGCTGCGCGCCCACCTACGGCTATTGTGCCCGGCGCTGTTGAACAGCATAGCGGCATTATACAAAAAATGCTTTTTGGCGGCCTGGTTAACGAGGTGCATATTACCGATAATCTGCGGAATGTGCTGTCGGTTTATGGTACCTATGTAAACTTTGCCAACCCCTTTTTAACTGATTATGAAAACCGCTACGAAGGCACTTTTGGCATGCGCACTTATTTTGAGCTCAGCAGTGCTAAGCGCGAAAATTATTCGGGAAAGGTCGATTTGGGTTTGGAATGGCAGCAAACCAATTCGGATATTAACAATTACGGCAATAACCGGGGCGTAAGGGACACTGCCCAAACACTGGATAAAATTAACACCAATCAGCATTTTATATTCACCCGCTACGCGGCTGATTTTTATAAAAAACTGCATGTAGAAGCTGCTTTGAGTTTAAATTTTTATGATTACAAGTTCAGAAACGTTTATCCGAATGATGAAACGGACTTTACCAACCGGCCATTTACGGCGCAATTAATGCCGAGGTTGGCGCTGTCCTACCAGCTAACAGATGATTTTGCCTGGCGTGCATCCGTAAGCCGGGGCTACTCTACGCCCACAACAGCTGAGATACGCCCTACCGACCATACCATTAACACCAGTTTAGATGCCGAGGACGGCTGGAATTATGAAACCGGTTTCCGCCTGCGTAACAGCGATGAAAGTATGTACTTAGATGCCTCGGTATTTTATTACAAACTGAATAATGCCATAGTAAGCCACACCGATGCCAACGGAAATCAATATTATATTAACGAAGGCGGCACCAACCAACCTGGTTTTGAGCTGTACTTTACCGACTGGCTCATCAGGCAAAATGAGGATAGCTTTATTCGCGGGCTGCAGTTTAATGAATCGGTAACTATTGATAAATTTACCTTTACCAGCATCGGGAAAAAGCTGACAGGCGTACCGGAACAGGTGGTTATATCGAGCGTGCAAATAAAATTCCCGGCCAGTTTGTATTTGTTTGTTGAGCATAATTATACCTCAAGTTTGCCGCTTAATGATGCCAATACTGTATTTGCTGCGCATTATAATTTACTGGAAGCTAAAATTGGCTGGCAACACAGCATCGGCCAAAAAACAAAATTGCAGCTTTATGCCGGGGCAGATAATATTTTAAATGAGAACTACAGCCTGGGCGATGACCTGAACGCCGTTGGCAACCGCTATTATAACCCCGCCGCTTTGCGTAATTATTATGTGGGGATTAAAGTGACGATTTAGAATTGTTAAGCAATAAGCATAGCTCACGACAAAGCTATGCTTATTGCTTTAGTTTGATGTTACTGGTTCTGAAACGTTGCCTCCGCGGCCTTTAGTATCAAAAGCACGGAACTTTACACCCGCCCCGTTTAATGTAACAGCATCGTTATAAATTTTGCTTTTGGCATCTGGAATGCTGCCATCGGTAGTATAGCGGATGATAAGGCCGGGAAACTGGATGTTGGCCACATATTTTCCACTCTGCCATACTATGCCCGGTTTGGGTATGCGGTAAGCGTAACCGCCGTTTAAATAATCCAGTCGCGGTAGTTCGCGTTTGCCCATAATATTTACAAAATTGCTCCAGGCCTGCTGGTAAAGCGCTTTGCTTTTGGTGGTATCAGGCTCGGTTGCCCATTGCGGGTCGGCGGCCCAGTTACGTTCGGCCAGACCGAGGATAGATGGGAATATCATATATTCCATGCGTTCGGTGGTTTTTATGTTTTCGCCCCAAAGGCAGCCTTGCAGCCCTAAAATGTTGCTTTTGCCATAATCGGTAAGGCGCTGTTTACCTATAAAAATACTTTTGTTAATGGGCAAACCTTCTTTATCAACACTGGTATTTTTAAAATAATCGAAAGGAATAAAAGAGAATGGTTTATCAATATCTACATAAGCGCCCCAGTAAAAACCCGGCTCATCAAATGATTTGTAGTGCGCCATATCAAAGTACAGGTTGGTTACTGAGGATAGCACCACTTTATAACCACCGTTAGCTAATTTATAAGCCAGGTCTTCCTGGCCGCTACCTATGGAGTTGTTCCATACCTCGGTTTGCAGGTGTTCGGGGGTAAAATCAGGGTTGGGGATGTAATCGGGTTTGCCATCGAGCAGGGTTTTGCGCAGGCCCATTTCTTCCCATCCCGCAAGGGTAAGGCCTTTTGTCTTGAGCAACTGGTTGATGCGGCCGTAAAAGTAATACCACAGGTCGCCGGTACCTTTTATTTCGGGGTGAGTAGCTTTCAAGGCTAAATAGGCAGGCGATTTTTCCCAAACATGCGCAGGCACTTCATCGCCGCCAAAGTGTATGGTATTTAAAGGTGCGCCCGCATCTTTGTAAATATTGGTAATATCGCTAATAACTGTTTCAAAAAAGGTATAGGTTGATGGCAGCGATACATCGATCACGTTGTCGTTCCAGTATTGTACGGAGTTATAAACTGAGGAATCTTTCAGGTCGTGCAGTAAATATTTTTCTGCTTCTGCCTGCCTGCCTTCGCTCATTAAACGACGGTAACGAAAATCCATCGATTTGATGGAAGCACGGGCATGGCCGGGTGTTTCAATCTCCGGTATAACGCGGATATGACGGGCATTGGCGTATTGCAGTATCGCGGTATAATCGGCCACGGTATAATAGCCGCTGCCTGCCAGTTGCCCTGCGTCGGCCCCCGAACCATGCGATGCGGGTAAAAAGTTTTTGCTGTCCAGCGTATGCCCGCGCTGCGAACCTACTTCGGTCAATTCGGGCAATGAGGGTAGCTGTATGCGCCAGCCTTCATCGTCGGTTAAATGGAGGTGAAATACATTGAGTTTGTACAAGGCCATAGCATCCAGCAGTTTCATCACCTGCTCCTTGGTTTGAAAATTGCGGGCAACATCAAGCAGAAAAGCGCGGTATGGAAAACGGGGCTCGTCTTTTACCTGTACGCATGGAATTTGAATTTCTTTTTGAGGCGAGGCATAAGCTGATGCCGGGATCAGGGTTTTTAACGATTGTATGCCGTAGAAAGCCCCGGTAGCAGTTGAGGCAATAATTTTGATGTTATTGGCCTGCACATCCAGCTCATAATCTTCATCAGCAAAGCCGGGACGGTACTCAATATTGATGGTATTTGCCGATGTTTTGCTGGCCATTTTTTTACCGAACAGGGTTTCCAGATCGGCGCTCAAGCCCAGGTATTCTTTAATAAACTTACCGTCCGTCATAAACTGCACATTGGGTTTCAAGATGAAAAAACCGCCTGTTTCTTTATAGCTTACAGGTGTCGGGAACACTTTGGTAAGTTGCTGCTCAGGTATATCCTGGATGATCTTATTTTGCTTGTAGATAACGGCAGGCGTAACCAAGCCCGGGTAGTTTGGCGAGAATGGAAGCACGGTAAATGCCCCCGTTGCATAGCCTTTACCGGGCTGCGCATCCCAAACCAGGTAAATGCCTTCGGGGGCATCGGTAAAATTGATAACCAGCTCCTCGCTGATGAATTGTATGGTAATGGATGCACCGGGCTGCAACGCGGTAAAAGTAGCGGTTGGTGTAATCGTAAATAAGTCGCCATTGAGCTTATCAATACGGGCGTTGCCACTAACGGTAGTTGAAATAATGTTGCGTGCCGAGTTAAAATACAGTTTCCAGTCCGATGCAGGCAAGGTTTGCTGCCCGTTATTGGTGATGGTTAACGCGTTTAATGATTGCGCCTTGTTTTGATAATTATTTTGCAAGGCCTGCCAACTAATGCTCAGATCGTGCGGATTTAAGGCTGGTATATTGGTTTGGGCTGTTGCTTTAACGCATACGGATAGTACAACGAATAGAAAAAGTAAGCGGCGCATATATTTTGAAATTAGTTTTGATCGAAATGAAAAACTAAAATACAATTTTTAAAATGATTGCAATACTTTTTAAAATATTTTAAAAAGAAAATTTTATCCAGCCATTTCCTTCATAACCAAAATTGAAAAGTTTAGGGTGGATGATCTCTGCTAATATTTCGATGGAATCAACAATACGCGGCCCGGGGCGGTTAAAATACTGGTTGCCATCGCTAATATATAAGCGATTATTTTTAACGGCTTTCATGGCAGCAAAGCCGGGAAGATTAAGCAACAGGTCTATCTCGCGCATGGTGCGTTCGATGGAAAATCCGCAGGGCATTACTACAATAACATCGGGATCTGCGTTTAAAATATCGTCCCACTGCACAAAAGGCGAATGTTTACCGGCTTCGGCCAGCAGGCTGGTGCCCCCGGCTACGCCCACCAACTCAGGCACCCAATTGCCCGATACCATGAGCGGTTCCAGCCATTCAATACAGGCAACAGTTGGCCTGCTATCCACATATTTTAATTTATGGCGAACGATATCCACCCGTTCCTGTAAGTCTTCAATTAAGATATTGGCGGCATCGGTCGTATTCAAAACACCGGCAATGGTTTTGATATCGCTGAAAATATCATCCAGCTTATTGGGTTGCAGGGAAATGATCTGCGTTTGTTTATCGAGGTAATTATCCAGCGCTTCTTCCACTTCTTTTAACGATACCGCGCAAACCTCGCACTGGGCCTGGGTGATCACTATATCGGGCGATAGCTCTTTTATCACTTCGCGTTTTACGGTATAAACCGACAGGGCATCGGCCAAAATTCCCTTCACTTTAACATCTATAGCCGCGCTGTTTAAATTATCGGGGAAGTTTGCTTCTGAACAGATGGGCAATTGTTTTACGCTTTCGGGGTAATCACACTCATGCGAACGGCCAACGAGGGATTGCTCCAAACCGAGTGCGCAAACAATTTCGGTGGCGGCAGGAATGAGGGAAACGACTTTTTTCATTTTAAAATGTGCGGATGTGCAAATGTGCAGATTTGTTTTATTTATTTATGGATTATGACTTTTATGAATGGCAGTTTGTGCCAGCATAAATAATGGGTGCAAATTTATCATTCTGCATATCGGCACATCACTACACCTGCACATCCATTTGCATATCTGCGCAGCAACAGCCTATCTTTGCGCCGATGATCTTCCTTACTTTCTTTATAGGCCTGATAGCAAATTTTATTGGTTATATACCGCCCGGCAACATCAATCTGAGCCTGATGCAACTTACTATTAACCGTGGTTTAAAACAAGCCTTGCAGTTTATTACGGCTTTTTCGTGTGTGGAATTTTTCTTTACGTATTTTATTATGCATGCGGCCAAATGGCTCTCGTCGCAGGTTAGGCTAGATACTGTTATTGATTGGGTGATGGTGGTATTGTTTACCGTTATGGGCGTTGTTACCTGGATACACCGCAAAACACCACCCGAAAATAAAGATCATTCAGAGCATGATAGCATAAAATATGGCATATTGCTTGGGTTTTTAAACCCGATGCAAATCCCCTTCTGGATGATAACGGGCACCTACCTTATTACACATGAATGGATATTATTTGGCAGGCTTGCACTCGTTATCTTCAGTATTGGCTCGGCAGCGGGGGCTTTTTTATGCCTGTTTCTGTATGCTAACTTTGCGCGGTTCATCCAAAGTAAATTCGCATTAAGCAACCGCTTTATTAATACAGGCATTGCCATTCTTTTCTTCGCTTTTGCAGCCTATCATGTAGTTAAACAGGTTTACCTGGTATTTTTCAGGCACCGGTAAACCCTTAATCGTTATCTGGTTCGTAATCAACTGGTAATAGTTCGGCCATGCGGCTTTCTCCCCAAACACCCTGCATCTCTATATACTGGGGGTTTAGTATGATGCCGTTATTATCAAAAAAAGCATAGGGTGCATTAATGGTTACTACGGTTGTGTTGAGCGGCTCATCATTGTAAACAATATTAAGGCAATCATTAAACTGTATGGCAAATTCACCCTTCCTGTTAGTGAGGTGCACGTAGTCGGCAGCGCTTAGCGGAGTGGTTACCAGGGTTTCAATATATTTGTTGTTGAGGCCGCCGGTATAAGCAGGGTTAGGCTTGCGGATGAGGCGCTCCACCATAAAACCCTGTTCGGCCACTTGGTTGGCAATGGCCGCCCGCAAAAAATGCATGCTGGAACCGAGATAAGCTTCCTGCCTGTTCTTTTTCCAGCGTTTAACCTGTCCTTTTCTGCCTTGCATATCTTCAAAAAAAGCAGTCCCCTCAAAATAAACTGTCCCGAGCAAATTGCTTTTTGAAAATGCGGAAAGCTGGTATTTTATTTTATACCCTAAGGCCTTGTTCTCTATATTCAAAAAGCCCGACGCTATAGCGGTTAGTTCGCCCTTTTCCTTATTGTAAGTAAAATCAATGGCATGAGGGTTAAGTATGCGGCAATCCTTTGCATTGTCAGACCGGCCTAAAAATTCTTCTTTAAATATAGCATAATGTTCGGCCCAGTGTTTATCAATGCCTATGCGTACCTCGTTAAGCGATATAGCCTGTATGGCTATTTTCACATCGGGCAAAGTAAGGTTATTATTTACCATTATGGTTTGCTGGTAAGGCGCATAACCAATAACGCTTATAACCAGTACGTACTGCCCGCCACGCACACCGGCTACTTTAAAAGTGCCATCGTTGCCGCTCACTGTACCTGCCGATGCATTACTTAAAAATATGCTGGCAGCGGCAATGGGCTTTTGGGTATCGTAATCGATCACCCTGCCCGAAATGCTGTATTGCCCCATAGCGGCAAGCGGCAACAGCATTATGACGAATAAAATCCTTTTAAGCACGAAACAAATATATAAAAATAACTAACTGCTTAGTTAAAAGGAAATTATCGTTTAGAGCTATAAACTCTAAGGAGATTGTGCAAGCTGGTTTTTATTGTTTTTGATACGGTAAGCAATAATACGGCCTGGAATTATTCAGCCAGCAATGCCAGCACATCTAATTTATCCTGGGCAAGCTGGGCCTTTAATTCGTCAAGGTTCTGGAATTTGATATCGCGGCGTACAAAGTTGCAGAATTGCATTTTAACCTGCTCATTATATATTTCGCGATTAAAATCGAAAATATTTACCTCAATATTGCGGCTGATGCCATTTACCGTAGGGCGGCTGCCAATGTAAGCCATGCCTTTATATATTTGATTGCTGATGATGATATTTGCTGCAAAAATGCCATCGGCAGGTATCAGTTTATAGCTTTCGCCGATAACGATGTTGGCGGTAGGGTAACCAATTTGCCTACCGATCTGATCACCGCGCACTACTTTGCCGGTAATGAAGAACGGATAGCCCAGAAACTCGTTGGCCAGTTCAACCTCATCGTTTAATAGCGCGGTGCGGATGCGGGTGGAACTTACGGCCACATCATTGATATCCTGCTCCGGAATTTCTATCACCTCAAAACCATAAACAGGCGCCAGTTTAAGCAGATCGGCCAGGCCGCCCTGCCTGTCTTTTCCGAAACGGTGGTCGTAGCCTATCACAATTTTTTTTGTGCCGATCTTTTCTACCAGCACATCGCGGATATAAGCTTCGGGTGTTTGGTTGGAAAAATCCCTTGAAAACGGGGTTATAATTAAATGATCTACACCCAGTTCCTCCAATAATGCTGCCTTTTCGGTAATGGTATTAATGAGCTTCAGGCTTTCATCACCGGGGTTTAGTATCATCCGCGGATGCGGGAAAAAGGTAAGTATCACGGTTTCCCCGCCGCAGTCATCGGCCAGTTCTTTTATACGGCTGATGATTTTGCGGTGCCCCAGGTGCACGCCATCAAATGTGCCGATGGTAACAACCGCGTTTTTTACTGCCTTAAATTCATCGATATGATGATATATTCTCATATTCCGGGTGCCGTATTTTCTATTTCAGATTTAATTAATTTTTGGCCCTTTATCACGTTAACCAGCTCCATCACTTCCCAGGCATCTGTTATATGGTAATTGCCGCTGCGGGTGCGTTTTAATTTTGATAAATAGGCGCCGTTATTTAATGCCCGGCCAAAATCATGTACCAGCGAACGGATATAGGTGCCTTTGCTGCACACTACCCTGAAATCAACTTCGGGTAGGGCTATGCGGGTTATTTCAAATTCGCTTATGGTTATGAAGCGCAGGCGCAATTCCACATCTTCGCCGCGGCGTGCTTTTTCATACAGGCGTTCGCCGTCAATTTTTATGGCTGAATGTGCAGGTGGATATTGCTGAATATCGCCAATGAATTGCTTACAGGCTACAATGATCTGCCCATCAGTGATCTGGCTGATGTCGAATTTTTCATCAGGTACGGTTTCCATATCGTAGGATGGTGTGGTTGCGCCCAGGATCATGGTACCGGTATATTCCTTTTCTTCGGCCTGAAAAGTATCTATCCGCTTAGTCATTTTGCCCGTGCAGATGATGAGCAGGCCCGTAGCCAGCGGGTCGAGCGTGCCGGCATGGCCTACCTTCAGCTTTAACGGCTTAAAGCAGTTGCGCAGCTTGCCCACCACATCAAAGCTTGTCCAGCTGTAGGGTTTGTTCACCAGCAACAGTTCACCTGCGGCAAAATCAAAATCAGTTTTTTTTAGCGTTTTAATATCCAATACTTTAATAATAAACGGCAAAGGTAGGGTTTTAGTTGCCTGATGCGGTGGGTGATTGTTATAAAAGTAATTTGCCGCTCCTTGCCGGTTAAAGCATAATATTTTTTTCGGATGATTTTCTAAAACACCAAAGTTTCAACAACAACACCTTGCTCTTTCCATTGTTCCAAAATGCTGTTTAATGAATCTC
>Ga0302315_10004734_pt1 | contig 11808 bp, 7 predicted proteins | sample III_Palsa_N3_1_FD_200532 | JGI IMG/M metagenome (GOLD analysis project Ga0302315, IMG submission 200532) | Peat permafrost microbial communities from Stordalen Mire near Abisko, Sweden - III_Palsa_N3_1 | ecosystem: Environmental > Terrestrial > Soil > Palsa > Peat permafrost | place: Sweden... | reverse complement strand
AAATTGCATCACGGGCTGATCATCGGTAGTCGTTTCCATGCAGATGAATACGGCAAACGGCACTTTGACTCGAACGGCAACCTCATGGGTGATTATGAACAAGGCTGGGAACGCAAGATCCCCAATGCCATAAGCGACGTACACGGCAATGACTGGGAATGCGTAATGACCGTCCCAGAGAATATGTGGGGCTATAACAAAGCCTGGAAAGGGCACATTAAAACCGCCGACGAACTGATCGAGATGCTGGCCAAATGTGCTTCGCTTGACGGTAACTTTGTGCTGAACTTTGGGCCAAAGCCCGATGGGACGATCAGGCAAGAAGAGCTGAATCTGGCCAAAGACATCGGCGACTGGATGAAAGTGAACAGTGAAGCGATCTACAATTGCGGCTATGCCGGATTTGATAAGCAGGACTGGGGCTATTTCACCAAAAGCAGGGATGATACGGATAAAGCCTATATGATCGTGTTTAATGTACCCGTTTCAGGCGCATTGCGCGTAAAAGTTCCGGCAGGTAAAACGATAAAGAAGACCTATTTATTAAACCAGCCTAATGAGGCATTTGAGCCGGAACAGATCGTTGGCAATGAATACTTTATCCACCTGAAAAAGACAGATCATACAAAACCCTTTGTTATTGTACTGGAAACAGCCAACAGCCAGATAAAACAAGCTGATGGCAACGCCAAAACGTAAAATTAACTAAATGCATCTTTCAAAAACTTTTCTAATTATCTTATTCTGCTTCAATTTACTATCAAACCGGAGCAAAGCACAGGAAAAAATACGCTTGCAGGGGCAGTGGAAGTTTGCCTTAGATATTAATGACGAGGGTATCCACAAAAAATGGTTTCTTGGTAGCATGACTGATGAGATTACCCTGCCAGGAACAACGGATATAGCAGGCTGGGGTACACCCGATCAATCACCCTGGATCAACTATTTACAGCGCAAGCATAAATACATAGGCGCTGTGTGGTATCAGAAAACCATTGATATACCGGCTAACTGGAATGGATATAATACTGAGCTATTCCTTGAACGGGTAAAGTGGGAAAGCAGGGTTTGGGTGGACGGAAAAGAAGTGAGCAAACCCGATGATGGCCTGGTAACTTCGCATATTCACAATTTGGGCATACTATCCCCAGGTAAACATTTGGTGAGCATCAGGATTGATAACCGGATGATACACCCCATAGGCGACAAAGGGCATAACTATACAGAACAAACCGAAAGCATATGGAATGGTATTGTCGGTAAAATTGAGTTAAGACGCAGGAATATTATCAGCCTTAACAGGATGCGTTTGTTTGCCGATGCTACCGGAAAAACAGTTTTGGCAGATATAAATATAGATAATCCTGCTAAGGCCCAGGGAGATGTGGATATTGATGTGTTAATTAAGAACGACGCGCAAAAAGTTATAGGCAGATTATCAGTTAAAAAACAGCTTACCCCTGATGAACTGATTAATTATAAAATCAATATCCCGGTATCAGCATTAAATAAATGGAGTGAGTTTCAGCAACCGCTTTATACGGCTACTTGTACTATTATGGCGGGGCAACAAACTGAAACATCCAACCCGGTTACTTTTGGTTGCAGGGATTTAAAAACAACCAGGTATAAAATTCTGGTCAATAATGTGCCTGTGTTTATTCGTGGTAACCAGGAAACTCTTGATTATCCATTAACAGGCTATCCGCCAATGGATGTAGAAACATGGAAAAAGATCTTTAAAATTTATAAGTCTTACGGTTTAAACCAGGTTCGGTTTCATTCAAGCTGTCCGCCCGACGCGGCTTTTCAGGCTGCGGACGAGGAGGGTATTTATATGATGGTTGAACTGGTTTGGATGACCTCTATAAATGCAAAAAAAGATGTGCGCCCCATTAGCGCCACTATGGGTATGCCGCAGGGACTCGGTAATCATGACCGCACAATAGATAGCTTTGTGGTAAAGGAAACCCGCCGGTTATTAGACCAATACGGTAATCATCCTTCATTCTGTTTCTTTGCTTTTGGGAATGAAATGGATAACCTTAACAGAGTTGTGGTGAATAAATGGTTAGGCGATTTCAAAAAAGATGATCCGCGGCACTTATACGCCGGCACAACGGCCAGGATGGTTTTGCCTAATGATGATTTCCAGGAATCTCACATGGTTCCCGGCAAAGGTTTGGTAGTTAATAAAGCGGGAAATCCATCCACTCTTACCAATTATGATTCGGCTTATATTTATACAAAAGTACCGGTAATTGCACATGAATTGGGACAGTTCCCGGTTTATCCCTCATGGACAGAAATAGCTAAGTATGATAAAACACCATTTCGTTTTATCAATCTTGAAAAAAGCCTGGCATTAGCCAAAGAGAATCACATAGATCAGCAAGCGGAAGATTTCAGAAAAGCGTCCGGTCATTTACAGCAACTGTTATATAAAGATGATATTGAACGCGAGTTACGGTCGCGCTACAGCGCCGGATTTAACCTGCTGGAAATGAATGACTATACCGGCCAGGGCGAAGCGCTGATTGGTTGGTTGGATGCTTTTTACGATAGCAAAGGCATTACCACCCCTGCGCAGTTCCGTAATTTTTGCAATACCGTTGTTCCGTTGGCACGGTTTCCTAAAAGGGTATATAAAAATACGGAGACGTTGCAAGCTTACTTGCAGTTGGCATGCAATACGAAAAGTATGTTAAAAACAGGTTTAAACTGGCAGTTAATTAATGAAAAAGATAAACATATTATTTCATCGGGTAAATTCAGGAAACGTAATATTAAACCGGGCACAGTGGCTGGATTTGGCGCTGTGGGTATAAAATTCCCGTTAATAACTGATGCAGCCGTTTATAAACTGATACTTACCACCACCGATGGAAAATTCACCAATAGCTGGGATTTTTGGGTTTTTCCGGATAAGCCTGTTGCTCAGGTTAATGAAAACGATGTGAAAATATGTAATAATATAACCGACGCGATAGCAATGGCCAGGCAGGAAAACAAAGTGTTATTTATGGCAGATAACGCAGGCAATCCCTCACAAAAAGATTTCTCGGCTTTTGTACCGGTATTTTGGTCAACCATATTCTTCCCTGGCGCAGGTACGCAAACGTTAGGTGCATTGATAAGAAATGATCACCCTGCGTTAAAAGGTTTCCCAACTACCACCGCGCTTGACTGGCAATGGCAAGATCTCTGCGACCACTCAAGAGGAACAATCTTAGATGGCGAAGCATTGGACATTGACCCAATTATACAGCCAATTGATGATTTTCATGCCAATAAAAAACTGGCGTCCCTATTTGAAATAAAATTTGGCAAAGGCAGCATTTTGATCTGTGGCTATAATATAGCGGATAATCTGGACAAGCGGCCAGCCGCAAAGCAACTCAGACAAAGTTTATTGAACTATATTAATTCTGATAATTTTAAACCTGTTAAGGAAGTTAGCGAGAAATGGCTGAGAGATAAGTTTTACCTGGCAAAGACAGATTCTCTCAAAACTAATTTAACAGATACTGACAGCTCCGTTTTCCATTTATTGCCCGGCGCTAAATTAATAGCGGGGAATGTCTGGAATAAAAATGATGATCAATTACTGTCCAATAAATACAATATCACCTGGGATTTGCTTCAAGGCGATGTTGTGAATGACAATAAAAACCACAAAACCGGCTGGATCAGCAATAAGGCCAATGCCCTGAAGTTTGAACTGCACACTACAACCACCTCTATTGGTTTCGTTAGTCTGAGAATACAGACAAATGAACGTAAGCCGACACCAGTTACAATAGTAATTGATGGCCGAAAAAACACACTTACTGTAAATGATCGTCTGCAGTGGATCAAGCTCCAATATTTCAGAGAGGATTTTGACGATAATAAACTATTGATTGAAATTTTGCCCAATCAGGGTAATTCAGCAACGATAATTTCTGAAATTAAAATGATTAGTGATAATTAAGATGTTTGAAGAAATAAAATTTATAAAATGTTATTGAAAAACAAAATATTCAATTTTACTAAGCCGGGAAAAAAGGGCTTATTATTCATTGTTCAGGTGCTGTTTGCAGGGAGTTTGTTTGCACAAAACAGTATAATTAATGCGGTAAAAAAGATGCCATTATATGTAGATGAGGGAATTTGTAAACAGGACTGGCTTTTAGGGAACGTTAAGATACATTCTGTAGTTTCCAAATCCCGGGATGGTAAAAGCATTATCTTATCAAACGGACTTGTGCGCCGGATATTCAAAATAAGCCCCGATTGTGCCACGGTTGCATTAGATAATTTGATGACCGGGCAAAGTGAACTGCGCGCGGTTAGGCCTGAGGCAACTATAACAATCAATGATAAACCATATAATATTGGTGGGCTGCAAGGCCAGCCTGTACAAAATTATCTGAGTAATGCTTTTATAAATGAACTGCGACAGGACACGGATGCTTTTCATTTGACAGGCTTTACTCAAGGTGTTACTGTTGAGCGTTTTCCGTGGAAAAGGACTGAGGCATGGAGTTCTCAAAAACTACCCTGGCCTGTTCCGGGTGTCCGGCTAACTTTCAGTTATGCGCCCCCCGGTAATGGCGATGCTGATATAAAGAACATAACTGTTAAAGTTATATATGAATTGTATGATGGCATGCCTATTATATCAAAATCTGTGGAAATTAATAATGAAGGGAAAGCTAACATTGTGCTTAATAGTTTTAAATCAGAAATACTGGCTGTAACAGAAACAGCTCCCAAAGTTGCTGCTGGTGAACCGCGCGAGTACCGGATATTGGGTAAAAAGAACCCGCCCGAAAATGGAACCCAGACGGATGCACCCCGGGACTATATTGACCGCTTTACGCAATTATTTGTAGTTACTGATTACGCCATGGGCGGCGACATGGAGGCTATGAAGGATAATCCAGGCGTTAGATGGGTTTTTGATCACCCTGAGTATGAAAAAACGGGTATTCGGTATTATGGCGAATATCAACCTGCTAGGGTAGAATGTACGCCCCCGATTGGTCCAGATATAGAAATAAAGAAAGGACAAACATGGGAGTCATTCCGGGCATTTGAATTGATGCGGGATGCCACGGATGATGAACGCCGGGGACTTGCAGAACGTAAATTCTGGCGTGCTATGGCTCCGTGGACGCAGGAAAACCCGATTTTAATGCATGTGTTAAGCGCTAAACCTGATGCAGTTAAGCTGGCAATAGATCAATGTGCTAATGTTGGTTTTGAAATGGTGATCATGACCTTTGGCAGCGGGTTTAATATTGAAAATACAGACCCTGCATATTTAGAGCAAATGAAACAATTAGCAGATTATGCAAGCTCCAAAGGCATCGCCATTGGCGGCTACTCTTTATTAGCCAGTCGTGGTGGAAATCCTGAAGACTTGATCATTAGCCAAAAAACCGGCAAACCTGCAACTAATTATAAAGATGGGGCCCGGTTTGGTGAAACCCCTTGTTTGGCAACTAACTGGGGTACACAATATTTTGCTGAACTGCATAATTATTTTAATACAACCGGAATGAATGTTTTTGAAAATGATGGTTCATATCCCGGCGACCCATGTGCTTCAACACAACACTCCGGGCATAAAGGGTTTGAAGATTCTCAATGGCAGCAATGGGTTAAAGTTCGTGATTTTTACCAATGGTGTAGAGGGAAAGGAATTTATTTAAATGTACCGGATTGGTATTTTTTGAACGGCTCAAGTAAAACGGGTATGGGTTATGTAGAAACCAACTGGTCATTACCCCGCGAATACCAGGAAATTATTGAACGCCAGGATATTTATGATGGCACCTGGCAAAAAACGCCCAGTATGGGTTGGATGTTTGTACCGCTTACCCAATATCACGGTGGAGGAGCAGCAGCAACTATTGAACCGCTTAATGAACACCTTAACCATTATGAACACCGCATGGCGGATTTGTTTGGTGCAGGTGTACAGGCTATATACCGTGGCCCGCGCTTATATGATACAGATAGTACCAGGATAATGGTAAAAAAGATGGTGGATTTTTATAAGCAACACAGGGCTGTACTGGATGCGGACATTATTCACCTGCGCAGGCCAGATGGAAGGGATTGGGATGGCATATTGCATGTAAATCCGCAAGGTAAAGAAAAAGGCTTACTCATGTTATACAATCCACTGGAGGAGGACATTACCCGGGATATTCAAGTTCCTTTATATTATACAGGCATACATAATAAAGCTTCAGTAAAAGGTAAAGACGGTAAAATAGGGCTTTATAAATTGGATGGTTTGAACAAAATAAATTTAACTATTCATATACCAAAGCATAGTTATAAATGGTACATTATACAATAGGAATTGTTTTCCAATAAATAGAAATGAATTAACCCAATAATATTAACTATTTACTTAAACACCACCGAAGATAGAAAAACCACCATCAACAGAAATTATAGAGCCAGTTACAAATGCCGAAGCATCACTCAATAGCCATACCACTGCGCCAATAAGCTCATCTGGGTTTCCAAAGCGCTTAAAAGGAGTATGTTCAATTACTAACTTCCCTCTTTGAGTATATTCTCCATTGGGTTCAGTAAGTAAGCTCCGGTTTTGTTCGGTAAGGAAGAAACCTGGTGCCAATGCATTCATTCTGATGGCATCACTATAACGATTTGCCAATTCAACAGCAAACCATTGGTTATAACAATCCACTGAAGCTTTAGCCATGCTGTAACCCATCACTTTTGAAATGGCTTTTTTTGAGCTCATCGATGAGATATTAACGATACTGCCTTTGCCTGTTTTTGCAATAGCCTCACCAAACACCTGGGTGGGCAGTAACGTACCCCATACATTCAGGTCCATTACTTTTTTCATCCCCGCCATATTCATTTTAAAAATGTCATCATCCGGGTTTAAAATACCTTCGGGAGCATTACCACCGGCAGCATTTACTAGGCCATCAATCCGTCCAAAAGTGCTTAAAATCTTGTCGCGTGCAGCCTCAAGTGTCTCCACCTGCATTACATCAGCAATAAGAGCAATTGCTTTACCGCCATTTTTATTAATAGCATCAGCCCGTTCTTCGGCTATAATGTGATTACGACCTAATATACCTACGGCTCCCCCGGCTGCCACAATGCCTTTAATAAAAGAGTTCCCCAATATGCCTGTACCACCAGTAATAACAATTACTTTATTTGCTAAAGAAAAGTTGTTTCCCATTTTTCACTATTTATTATCATATCAAATCAAATATTATTTCATATTTTTCAAACGCATCTTTTGTGTGAATTTCTTCTTTTATTTTGGCCAATACCAGCTTTTCTTCCCTTGCTTTTTCAATAGTTAAAGTTACACCATTCTTGCCCATTAGAGCATATGGCACCATTTTATTTATTGAAGTTTAAATATTTGATTCAACGGAATATCGCGATCGGTTCGGCATTGCGAAAGTTTGCCGTGTGGCTTTATCGTGCAGAAACGCAGTATCTTAAAATAGCCAAAAAACAAAAACCGTCTCTAAATTCATTAGAGGCGGTTTTTGTTTTTTCGTGACCTGGGAGAGGATCGAACTCTCGACCCACTGATTAAGAGTCAGTTGCTCTACCGGCTGAGCTACCAAGTCGTGGTAAAGACGGGCTGTCTTTAACGGGATGCAAAGAAAGGGATTTTTAGCTATAAAATGAAGCTTTTTTTATAAAAAGTAGTTCATTGAACAGAGTACATAAAACAGCGATTTAACATGCGTCAGGTTTAAGTGCGTCACTAAGTGCGTCAGTTAAGCCAATTTTATGTTCAAATCTTGCGTCAGTAGCCTAAATACTGAACCTAAAATCGTAACCAGTAGGAGCCTCAAAAACAGGTCTTACATCATGTACTATTCAGACGGCGTACGCCATCGGTTGTACAATGGTAGTAGCCTGAATATTCCAATCTATCCCAATAAAGCGGGTACCGTAGCTGAAAGGAATAAACTACTAAGTAAGCTTCTATACGAGGTAAACAAGGTTTCTGAGCTCGGACACGCCCCGGACACTGCCGCTAACGTTGAACAACCAACAGAGAAAAAAGCCGCAATAATCAAAACAACTGAACAAGCTTTCCGAGATGCCGAATTTGAAAAGATGAGGAGCCCGTTAAGTTACGATTACAAGAAAGAGCTCAAACGGCTTGTTGATGATTTTCTTAGATTCTTAACCAAAGCTGAAAAAGCCGATGACATAAAGAACCTTGAACAACAAAGGGTTGAAGATTTTCTAAATCAATATAAATCAACGAGTAGTCATTACATGGGCAGGAGAAGAATGTTAAGTGTGTTCTTCGCTGAATTTATCAGGAAGAAGTTAATTACAGACAATTTGAGTAAGAATACGCCACGGTTAAAAACAAAAGCGGCATTACATAAAATCTATCCTAAAGAACAGTTGACAGCAATCCTCAAATACCTTAGAGCCAATAACGATGACTTATATCTTTGTTGCTTACTTACATATAGTTGTATGTTGCGCCCACATCAAGAAGTAAGACTTTTGAGACGGAAACACTTTAATGATGACTTCTCCCTTATTTCCCTGTCAGGGGCTGAAAATAAAAGCGCAAGGGTAAGGGTGGTATCAATCCCCGACTATTTGCAACCATTGATAAAAAAAAGGTTACAATCAGTAAACGACCCTGAAATTAACCTGTTTTCGCTTACTCCATCACCTTATAACGCTTATTACTTTAACTTGAATTGGACGAGGTTAAAGCCTGATATGTATCAGAAAGGATTGTTGAAAAAGGAGCAAACTATTTATTCTTTCCGTCATACCGCTGCCGTTGATGTTTATAACCGAACCAAAGACATTCACATAATCCAACAACTGATGGGTCATTCGACCATGATAGTCACAATGAATTATCTGAGGGGTTTGGGGGAGTTGAATAGTCAGCAGCTTAAAGATGCGCTGCCCGTTTTGGAATTGACGTAGCCCCCCGGTACTGCACCCGCCGGGGGTATCCCCCTATACCCACCACCCCTCTACCAACCCCCTGCCGGGTCGACATGCCGTCAGAATCGTAACATATTTTTTGATGGAAATAAAAGAGATTTTCAAACACGACCCACCTCCTGAAAATATATGAACTTGGTCAAAAATTTTTTTTCGCAATTTTTTCTAATAAACAAAGGCAGTGTTTTGATTGACTGAAAAATTGCTTATATATAATAAGCACGGCTCAGCGATTGGTATAAATCTTACTGAGCCACGACCGAAAAACTTATTTTCAAAATCCCACCAATTAAAATAACTTAGCTTGATTCAATTACTACTATTTGGATTAGGATAAACTATGTCGCAATTAACACTTGATAAACTGGAATCTTGGTTATGGGATTCTGCCAATATACTGAGGGGCAGCATTGATAGCTCAGATTTCAAAAATTACATATTTGGATTGCTATTCCTGAAACGAGCCAATGACGTTTTTGACGAAGAGGTTGATACTATTATGGAACGTGACGGTATAAGCCGGGAAGATGCCGAAGATGAGCCTTTTTTCAAATTGCCCCCGGAAGCCCGATGGAATGAGCTAAAGAAGGTAACTGAAAACATAGGTGTAGCCTTAGATAAAGCCTTTGCAGCAATCGAACGTGAAAACACTAAGTATCTGGAAGGTGTATTGACCACAAGTTTGGTGATAAAGACCGCCTGAGCGATGAGGTACTGCAACGCTTATTACGACACTTCAACCAACACTCATTAGCGAATAAGGATTTATATACGCCCGACCTATTAGGTGATGCTTACGAATACCTGATAAAGCAGTTTGCCGATGACGCTGGTAAAAAGGGAGGTGAGTTCTACTCACCGCAGGGCGTAGTAAAAACTATTGTACAACTAATAAAGCCGCAACCGAAGAATAAGATATATGACCCGACTTTTGGAAGTGGTGGCATGTTGATTGAATCTGCTAAGTATGTTGCTCAATTGCCGGATGGTAAAGTAGGTAACAACATTAACGTATCGTTGTATGGGCAGGAAAAGAATGTAGGGACATGGGCTATCGGTAAGATGAACATGATACTGCATAACTTTGTTGAAGCCGACCTGAGAAAAGGCGATACGCTAACCAATCCGCAACACTTAGAGAATGATAGTTTGATGCTGTTCGACCGGGTAATTGCCAACCCGCCTTTTTCACAAGATGCTTGGTGGGGACTGATTGAAGCCAACCGGGAAATTCAACTGGATAAGGACGGCAAAGAAAAGAAATCTGCACCAAACTACACCAAAGAAGTAGTTGATAAACATGGGAGGTTTCAATATGGGATACCACCACGTAGCTACGCTGACTTAGCTTTTCTTCAACACATGATTTCATCGTTAAAACAGAACGGCAAAGCAGGTGTCGTTTTGCCGCATGGTACTTTATTCAGGAGTGGCACCGAGGGGACGATACGTGAAAAACTATTAAAGGAGGACTTAATTGAAGGTATTGTTGGACTACCTGCTGCCTTATTCTACAATACTACAATACCTGCGTCAATATGGATAATTAATAAAAGCAAACCTGAGCATTTAAAAAACAAGGTTATTATTATAGATGCGAGCAAAGAGTATAAGGAAGGTAAAAATCAAAATGAATTAACCAATAGTAATATAATGGATATTGTAACCGCTTACGATTATTTTGCAATCAATCCGGCAGTGGTAGGAGGATTCAATGAATGTTTTACCCGATTAGTCGATATATCTGAAATTACAAAAAACGATTACAATCTTAATATTAGCGTTTATGTTGATACACATATAGAAGCAGAAGAGATTGATTTATTTAAGGTAAAAGCAAAGATAGCTGAATTAGAATTTCGGGAAAAAGTTATAGATGATAAACTAAAGAACCTTTTAGCAGAATTAGGAATATGATTGAATCCTCAACACTTCCAACTAAGTCAGATATTCCACGTCATTGGGATATAGTTAAATTAGGTGACGTACTTAATATACAAACAGGAAGCAAAAACGCCCAAGATTCAGAGGCCAATGGGGAGTATATGTTCTTTACAAGGTCAGTGACAACGCAACGTATCAACACATATTCCTTTGACACAGAAGCTCTGTTTATTGCTGGTGAGGGTGTCTTTAAGGTTAAGCACTATAAAGGCAAATTTGACTTACACCAGCGAACATATATGTTGACTGAAAAAGCAAGCAATACAATTTGTCTTTTTTTCTTTAAGGATTTAATTCAAAGTAAGATTGAGAAGCTTGTTAGTGCCTCTGTTGGTTCAACGGTACAATCCTTACGTAAACCAATAATTTATGATTTACTGCTACCATTCCCCCCACTATACGAACAACAACAAATAGGAAATATTCTTTCCACGGTTGACCGTAAAATTGAAGCTATTACTTCCAAAATTATTGAAAGTGAAAAACTAAAACACGGCCTGATGCAACAAATCCTTAAAAAAGGAATTGGACAAATCAACTTCAAGGATTCCGAGTTGGGGAGAATTCCCGAAAGTTGGGGAATAAAAAAAATAAACGAAATATCAAATGTCGTTAGGGGTAGTTCGCCAAGACCTGCTGGTGACCCTAAGTTATTTAATGGTAATTTCTTACCGTGGATAACTGTAGCGGAGATAACAAACAACCGTTCAAAATATTTGACAAGAACTAAGACCCACTTAACGAAATTGGGTTCATTACAAACCCGAATTTTACAACCGGGTACTGTTTTGCTTTCAAATAGTGGTGCGACACTTGGTGTTCCTACGATTTTAAAAATAGAGGCTGGTGCGAATGACGGTGTTGCTGCTT
>Ga0302315_10004733_pt1 | contig 11810 bp, 8 predicted proteins | sample III_Palsa_N3_1_FD_200532 | JGI IMG/M metagenome (GOLD analysis project Ga0302315, IMG submission 200532) | Peat permafrost microbial communities from Stordalen Mire near Abisko, Sweden - III_Palsa_N3_1 | ecosystem: Environmental > Terrestrial > Soil > Palsa > Peat permafrost | place: Sweden... | reverse complement strand
GGAAACGGCAATCTCAACAACTGGTGGACTGATGCAACAGTTCAAGCTTTCGGCGCAAAGACTCAGTGTCTGACTGATCAAGCGAGTGCCTATGAAGTGCTCCCGGGGGTGACCGTCAACGGTAAGCAAACTCTGACCGAAAACATGGCCGATCAAGGCGGAGTGAAGATCGGTTACATCGCGTTTGATACGATCACGTCAGGCCAAGCTCCAGCGCCAAACCTTGGACCCTTCAACGAACGTCAGCAGTACTGGGTAGCGTACGCTCAGTCGTGGTGTACGAAGGAAACTCCCGAGAGCATTCGTCGCCAAGTGTTGACCGATGTTCATCCTCCTGCAGAGTTTCGCGCCAACGGAGTTTTGTTCAATCGCCCTGAGTTTGCTCAGGACTTCGGTTGTAAAGCCGGATCACGCATGGTGCCTGCAAATCGCTGCGGCGTTTGGTGAGACCAATCGACAGACAAGGTTATTGAAATCAGTTGTTGAGATCAGGAATGAGAAGGCTGCGGAGAAGCTCGCCCTGGTAGTGGACTAGGTAGCGAGCTAGGACCGAGTATCGGGCCAAGGGCGGGTGAGGCGGGGACTTCATCGCTGCCTGGAAATACGATTTCTGAAGGATCCACTGGGGCGTCGCTCTGTTCGCCTTTCGGAGTAGTGGGCTCCATGTATTTGACTTGCTTCAGGCACGACTCGTAGGTCGTTTTATTGCCTAAGGCGAGAACGACGTTCACACAACCGGTGGCGCTCATTCTTTTCGTATCGTCAAATTTCTCTTTCGAAATTCGAAATCCATCTGGAAAACGTCGCACAGGGAACGGTAAATAGATTTTCTCGGAGAGAGTGGGATCGTCTTTCGGCGAGACGACGACGTCATTACAGTAAATATAATAACTGGTCGCGCATCCGAGCCCTTCGACTTCTTTGTGATGCACGACTAGTTTGGGACCTTTCCAAGTATGGTCCTTTTCGATGCAATTATTCCCACCCTTGGTGTTGCCCTTACTGAAGGTCACCTCACCGGGAGGATCGACTCTGAAAAGAAGTTGATCTTCGACGTCCCCGCACGCCCAAACTTGAGAGCAAAAAAGAGAGGCGAGAAAAGCGACGCTAATGACGAAGCGGTGATTTTTCATAACGCATCCTCTCGACCAAAAGGTGAGCCTCACCTTTTGGCTTATGGCTCGAAGTGAAGGGGAGATCCGCGGCCCTGATTGCGGCAACGCGGATAGTTTTCTGGTGATACGTACAAACGGGTGATCGAGCGCTTCTCACTGTATTTTTGGAAGAGATCCGTACATTGCTCGAGCGGAATGTAGCTCGTGGCATTGTAGTGATTGTCGTAACGAACAAAAATCGGGTCACCCGGTTTTCTAAAATACTTCGAGAGCTCGCCAGTGGAAGTCTTCGTGATGAAATCGATCTCTTGAGTTTTAAGATCGGCTTTCACTTTATCGAGTAAGCGTTCCTGCTCTTGCGCAGCCGTCTTGCTGTTGGGGATTCCGCTGTGGAGTTCGATGAGCACACGGTACGGGCGTTTCTCAGAAATGCGTTTGGCCCAAGGGTTGGAACTAGTCGCGAGGTGAGAGTAAAGGTGCGCATCGTTGCACTCGGCATACTTCTCGATGTCGTAAGGAAGTTCGTACTGGCAGTCGGGGCCTTCGAGGTACTCACGAAGCATTTCGTCAAACACGACGCTCTTATAGTGAAAGTACACCATCAGGAACATGTGAAAGCGTGAGATCAAAAAATCTTCAAACGAGTAGAGTGCGCGATGCTGCAAGCTTAAGTAGCATTTTCCATCTTTGATGTGAGCCGTGAGATTGGCCAAGATCCAATCAAAATCAAACTGACCATAGCTCACGCCTGCGTAGTGACTGTCGCGGCGAAGATAGTCCATGCGATCGGCGTCGAGTTCGCTGGAGATGAGTTGCTTCAGGATCGGACGGAAGTCGACGTTTTCGCCATCGACTTTTTCAATGAAAAAATCGTCAGGGATCAAAAGTGTCGGATCAACTAAGCCCGCAATATGCTGAGGTGTGAAGCCGTGCTCTTTTCCCGCTTTTTCTAAAAACGGAGTGAGTGACGAATCCAAAATAATTTTTAAAGTGTAATCTTCATGATCCGCTTTGCGAGACTTTGCTTTTGCAGAGTGGCCAGGGACCGCGAGAAGTTTTACGTCAGGCATCGCAAACTCAGTGGTGTGCGATAGGGGACCGTGACCGACATCGTGAAGAAGTGCGGAGAGACGCACTACGGCGCGGAATCTTGCGAATGCTTGTGGAGGGATTTTTACCAGAGCGTTTTTGCCAAAAATTTGGGTGAACGCTGCGCTCGCGGTGTGCATCGCACCCAAGCTGTGGATGTAGCGATTGTGGGTCGCGCTTGGAAAAGAATACTCCGCGAAGCCGAGTTGTTTGATTTGACGAAGGCGCTGAAAGTATCGCGAGTCAACAATCGGAAGCTCGGAAGGTTCCACCGCAATGGAACCGTGTATGACATCTCTAATTTCCATCGATTTTTATGCCTTTGGCCTCAAAATAAAAACGGGGTCTCCCTATTTGAATGAGGAGACCCCGCCTCAAAAACTAAATCGTGATCTAAAGATTATTCTTCAGAATCCTTGCCGCCAGCTTCATGGCCGAAACTGGAGCCGCCGAAGCTCGAACCCATTGCACCACCAGCCAAGCCTCCAGCAAAACCACTAAGAGCGGAGCCCATGGTTGTCGTGGAGCTGCCCATGCTTTGCGTAGCTTGGTGAACTTTTGGTGCAGATGCACGAGGAGCGGATGCCTTCTTCGGTGCTGCTGCTTTTTTAGGAGCGGCTTTCTTAGCTTTGGTTGCAACTTTCTTCGTTGCTGCCTTTTTGGTCCCGGCTTTTTTGGCCTTGGGAGCTTTTGCTTTAGCGCTCTTCTTCTTGGAGCCTTTGCTGGCTGCTTTCTTGGTAGCTTTCTTAGCAGGTTTGCTGCTCTTCGCTGCGGACTTCTTCTGGGTTTTCTTTTTTGCTTTCGGCGACATTGTATTTTTTCCTCTGTTAAAAAAATAAGCCATAGGCGAAAATGCTTTGCAAGTTAATGTTGCGATTTTAATGCTGCATTTGCCCGACTCCGTCGCTTTCTCCCTCTCCATCCATGTAAAAGTTTTTCCAATGGTCATTTCCGTTGGAAGTTCCTTGCCCCTGGCTCAAAGAATCGAAGGATACGAATTTAACGCTATATCCCACGCGCCCCAGAGCCATGTAGTTGGTGGAGCCGCTAGCAGCATTCTCCGTCACCCAGGACGTTTTTATCTGCGCCGGGTCCGTGAGCATGATCTGAGGATCCAGCGGAATAGGTTGGCCGGCTGGATTGTGAAAAGGGTCGGCGATTTTGACGATATTCATGCCTTCGCCGTTCTCGCCCTGCTGGTTCGCAAGAAGGCCCATATAGGTATTTAATCCGCTTTTAAGCGCTGTAACGAACTGAGGATCGGCCGCCACTTGGTTGACCTGATTGGCGGCTCCGATGGGGGCCTGGTAAATATCGTTGAGCGCGGTCGTCAGTGCCGTCGAAAGCGACGCGACCTTGTCTGGAGGGAAGACAGGAGCCCAGAACGCGGCCTGATGATTGGTGTCGAAGTTCCGGACGAAAGGGTCCTGATTCTGGTCGTTGATGATGTTGTAAAGATTGCCTTCGTAGGGATTGGGGGCCATCGCAGCCAGGTAGCCGTTTGTCGCGTTATTTCCATTGATGACGGTTTGAGTGCCCACTGAGAGGGCGGGATAGTAAAGTTGAAGCGCAAAATTGGTGTTCCAACCTAAAGCCGCACTATCACCCACGGTGATGGGAAGATTGGGAACGGCTCCTGTCAGAGAGGTTGCGACCAAAAGGTCATTTACGGGAGGCGGCGCTTGGCGAGTAAACTGGGCCGCAACATCGCCCGTGGCTACCGGAGGGCCGATGCGGCTTCCAAAGGGACGAGCGGCCGCATAGGCTTTGAGATCCATGTCGCCGAAAGGCGAGAACATGATTTTAGCCCGGGCCTTCAATCGAATCGCATAATAGGTCAGGGCGGCTGGATCTTTGTAGACTCCAAGCGGGAGATTTTGGACGGGAACAGGGATGAGAATGGCTCTACAGTCAAAAGATTCGGGCGTCGATCCAGATGCGGGATGGTCGTTAAACTTCTCGTATCCAACCGCATAAGTATCAAAACTCGCCTTGATATCGTTGAGGGTAAGTAAAGTCCCACCGTTCGCCGGACCCGGGATCATCTCATCCATCGAAACATACTGATCGTCGTAAAGGTACTGACCCAAAGTGTAGTAAGCCGAGAGAAACGCTTGGATTGTTCGTTCGCTCGCTGCGGGATCCTGGCTTTGCTTCATTGCATTGACCGTCGAGAGTTGGACATTGCTCTGTGCGTCCTCATTCACATAGCCCTGAACGGTTTTGATTCGCTGATGAAGAATGATTTCACGCGGGATCAAGCCCAGCCCCGTGGAAACCGCTTGGGTAGTCGCGATCATTCCTTGAGAGGCACCGGTGGTTTGCGAAAGGAGCGACTGAAGTCCTGGGTCCGTATTGTAGAGCCAGAGAAGGAGGACTTGGGTGTTGTTTTGGCCGATGTCTCCGCAGTTTCCTTCACGGATAGTTTCGAGAGCTTGAAGCTGCTGGATCAAAGTTTGATTGATCATGTCGGTCGGGTTGGAAGGCGGAATCACCAATTGCGTCAGGACAGGGACGTGGCAAAAGTTATCGGTCGGATTAAAAGTGAGGCAGACGGATGGGACGTTAAAGTCGAACGCGGCCTGTCCATTCGGGCTCCACATGTGTGCGTTCTTTCCGTTTCCTTCTTGAAGGAAGCTGTCCTGGGAAACATTGCCCATGACGTAGTAGCGGAAGAGGAACTTCTTGTAGGCGCGTCTCATTTCGTAATTGAGGTAGGAAATTTGGTTGAGCTGACGTGCTTGGGTTGCGGCGCCGGCGTAGGCCGCGAGGTCGGCTGCGTTTTGAAGATTGATCTTCGCGTTGACGAGCATCCCTGTGTTCACCACAAAGGTGAAGAAGAGCATGAATGTCATCATCATCATGCCAATCATGACCGAGGCCTGGCCCCGGTTTGAACGCGAGAATTTAAACTTACCCCTGAGCATCTTAAGTACTATGTCCCTTCCTTCAATTGTCGCAAAGCACCAGGAGCTTGTCACCTAGGCAAAATGATTAAAGAAAACCCCGGACTAGCGGCTGGGACCTAACACCTGTCAAAAGCCTGGACAGGTCTTGCGGATTTGTGGAAAGGAGGGTGCTAACTGGCTCCAAGGCTTCCAGTCACTTAAGAGGCAAAACACAAACTTCGGTTTCTGTGCACTGCGGCACGAGGGTTGCTCTAAGGCCCGCGACTGAAGATGGCGATCGAATGCGACCGAGTGGTTGTCCAAACGGTTGTAAAATCGCCCCAAATCAGTCGCTGAACGTCTGTAGCCCGTATGTTGGAGTGCCTCCATGGCCACGAAGAAATATAAAAAGCCGAAGATTCATACGATATTGATCGGATGTGGAGTTGCTGCACTCAGCTTGGCTGGGAACTCAAACGTGCGCGCTAGCGCAGGTGTGAACGCAAGCGCTCAAATCTTGAGTCCCTTGAATCTAATGCCACTTGTTCACAAAAAAGCCATCTTGAACACGAACCCTACTGCTTCCAATCAAGCGAGTGCGCTTGCGACTTCCGGCGCGTTTGCATGCCCTAACTGCGGCGCTCTTCAGAACTCCAATGTTCCGCTGAACCTGGATGGAAGTAATATCAAGAGCCTCTTTACGACGACTGCGAGCTTATCGTTTCCAGATCCAGATGCTCAGACCACCGCTCAGTACAACGATCCCTTGGCGATTCTCCCTGATTGGGAGCGTACGAGTACTTATCAAAATTATCAGCAATCTCTTTCGATGAGCCGCGCGACTTTTAGCACGCCATTTTGGGATGCAAGCACCGGATTTAATGCGGACGCAGTACGACAGTTTTTTAATTTCCTGCCTCAGCAGTACGCTGACGAATCCTTCGGGCCAAAGGGGACACCTCTAGTCGGGATGCCGGTCACAGGTCAGGCAGCTCAGAGTGATCCAGCTGTTTCGCCGCTGTTTCAGCAGCCCGCAGCTGCCCTTCTTCCTGGTTTGCCGTTGGTGATACCGGGTAGCAACGCAGCATCGCCCGACTCTGGCGGCGTTTCACCCTTTGCGGCGCTGATGTCGTTCAACGTTAATGAAGGTAATAAAGTTTTAAAAGTTTCGGGCGACCGCTCGAAAACGGATCTCGCGTAAGCCGGCCTCTCTCTCCGGCGTAGGCAAGATTCGTAGTTCTCTCTCTCACTCTCTCTACTCTCGGCCCTCGGTTGATCATGGAATGATCGGCCGGGGGTTTTTACTTTGCACGGTTTTACGCTCATGAGTGCAAGATCGCATGCGAGCGAAACTCTCATTTTCAACTTAAGAGAACTGAAGGCCGGTTGGAGCCGATTCGGGGAGTCAAAAACCCTGGCACCAGACTTGTAATAATGAATCACATGTCCGCAGGAAGCGGCTCATACTACTCCTCTCTCTCAAAAGCCTTCTGGGTTCGTCCCAGGAGGCTTTTTAACTTTATAGCGCCGCTTTTTAATTTGCGCGTCACCCCGCGATTCACTATAAAGATTCGACATGGCCATCTACCGAGAACTTCCTGTTTTACAAGGTGAACGCGCCGCGACATCAAACCATCCTGTCGCTCGTCCTTTATCGCCTTCGAAAGCCCGCGAAATTCTCAGCACCAAGAAACCCGAATGGTTGAAGATCCGCCCGCCGGGTGGCGAAGCCTACACTCAGATCAAGAGTTTATTGCGCGAAAGAAAGCTCCACACCGTTTGCGAAGAAGCGCATTGCCCAAACGTCGCCGAATGTTGGGCGAGTGGGACCGCGACTTTTATGTTGGGTGGCGACACCTGCACCCGCGCTTGCCGTTTCTGCGCGATCAAGACCGCGCGTATCCCGCCTCCACTCGATCCGGAAGAACCGTTTCACGTCGCGGAAAGTATCGCGGCCCTTGGTCTTCACTACGTCGTTCTTACTTCCGTTGATCGCGATGATTTGAAAGACGGCGGCGCTCACCATTTTGCGGCAACCATTCGCGAAATCAAACGCCTCGATCCGACGATTGCTGTTGAAGCCTTGGTTCCGGATTTTCGTGGCGACACCGAAGCCGTCAAAATCATTGTCGATTCAGGCTTAGACGTTTACGCGCACAATATCGAAACCGTTCGAAGCCTTCAGTACCGCGTTCGCGATCCACGCGCCAACTACGAACAATCTCTTGCGACTCTTCGCTACGCGAAGACCTACGCCGCCAAAATCGGTCACGAAATGTATACGAAGTCGGCCATCATGATGGGCCTAGGCGAGACCGAAGCTGAAGTTGTTGAAGCGTTTGACGATCTTCGTGCGTATGATGTGGATGTTCTGACGATGGGCCAGTACCTGCGTCCATCGTTGAGTCATCTTCCGGTTGAGAAGTATGTGACTCCGGATGAGTTCACAAGTTTTGGGAAGCAAGCAGAGGCCAAAGGATTTCTTTACGTCGCGTCGGGCCCGATGGTTCGTTCGAGTTACCGCGCGGCAGAATTGTTTTTGAAGGGTAAGATTGATCGTCGGAAATCCCTGGATCTTCCGGTTGAGAAGTCCGCAGCAAAAAGTTTGGTTAAGGATTTATAACGTAGTTGAATTCCCGCAGCGACCTCCTACTTGGGAGCGCTGCTAGCGAAAGGCGAAACATGCAATTTAAACTTCCAGAATTAGGCGAAGGCGTTCACGAAGGCGAATTAGTAAAATGGAAAGTGAAGGTCGGCGATATGGTCGGCTACGATCAATCCCTTTGCGAAATCATGACCGACAAAGCGACGGTTGAAATTCCATCCGCATTTAAAGGCAAAGTTGGAAGCATTGACGCTAAAGAAGGCGAAACCGTTCACGTCGGCCAAGTGATGTTGACGTTCGAAAGCGCTGAAGGAACCAAAACGGCTGCTACGGGCGCTTCGGCTGGTGCTTCAGGTGGAAACGGAACCACAACTCAGGCTCCTGCTCCAATGTCGGCTGCGCCTGCGAAGACTGCTCCGTCAACACCTTCGAAAGCACCTTCATCGCCATCGGCTTCTTCCTATTCTGCTGGCTCCGCTGGTCCTGCGACCGAAAATCTTTCCATCGAATCACGCCCACTCGCAGCTCCGTCGACTCGTCGACTCGCTCGCGAATCCGGCGTGGATCTCGGACGCCTTTCTGGAACCGGCCCTCACGGCCGTGTGATGAGAGAAGACGTTGAGACTTTTGTTCGTGGCGGCGGTGCTGGCGCGATTGCCGGTGGTGCTCCAAGCTTCAAGGCTCCGATCGGAAGAACTTCGATTCCTGCAGGACAAATGGAAGAACGCGTTCCGTTCAAAGGTCTTCGCAAGAAGATCGCTGAAAAAATGCGTCTCTCCAAAGATCACGCAACTCACTTCACTTATGTCGAAGAAGCAGATGCAACTGCACTTGTTCAACTTCGTGCGCAAGCCAAAGAAATCGGCGCAAAGCAGGGGATTAAAGTCACCTACTTGCCAATCGTCATGAAGGCAATGGTCGCGTCACTTCGCAAGTTCCCAATCTTGAACAGTTCTCTCGATGAAGAGAAGCAAGAGCTTGTCTACAAGCACTACTTCAATATCGGGTTGTCGATTCAGACGGAAGACGGTTTGACCGCTCCCGTTGTGAAAGACGTTGCGAATAAATCGATTCTTCAAATCGCAAAAGAAATTGAAGATCTCGTCACTCGCGCTCGCGCAAAGAAACTCACCCAAGATGATTTCCACGGCTCAACGATCACGTTGACGAACGCGGGAAGCATCGGTGGTTTGTTTGCCACTCCGATCATCAATTATCCAGAAGTAGCGATCTTGGGCTTCAATAAGATTTTCCGCAAACCAGTCGCCGTGATGGTGAATGGTAAGGAAGAAGTTCAAATTCGTGACTGGACTTATTTCTCGATCTCGCTTGATCACCGTGTAGTGGATGGAGCAGTCGGAGCGGAGTTCATGGTCGACTTCATTAAGTACATTCAAAATCCGTCGTTATTAGTTCTCGAAGGCTGAGAAGCCTTCTTAGACTCGTTCTCGAAGGCTAATGCCTTCTTGGCTCATTTGGAAGGATAGGACATCATGGCAAATACACAGCAACAAGCAGACGTCGTTGTTTTAGGATCAGGCCCTGCGGGCTACGTATGCGCGATTCGTCTCGCTCAACTCGGTAAGAAAGTTACCGTTGTTGAAAGAGGGGAGTTGGGGGGCGTGTGCTTGAACGTGGGATGCATTCCTTCGAAGGCATTGATTCACGCGGGTAGCGTTTTTGAACGTGCGGTTCACGGTTCCGAAATGGGAATCGAAATCAAAGGCGCATCCGTCAACATGCCGAAGTTGATCGAGTGGAAAAGTTCCGTCGTAAAAAAACTCACCGGCGGGGTTGCTCAACTCTTGAAAGCAAACGGTTGCACCGTTGTCGCGGGCGACGCGAAGTTCACGAGTCCAAAGACGATGGACGTGAAGACGAAGGACGGCGTTGTGACGTTGTCTTTCAATACTTGCGTTGTTGCGACGGGCTCTCGTCCGACGAAACTTCCTGGTTTTGAAGTGGATCAGAAGAAGATCCTCGACAGCACCGGTGCTCTCGCTCTCCAAGAAGTTCCAAAGACCATGCTTTGCATCGGTGGCGGATACATTGGCTTAGAGTTGGGGACGTTTTATTCTAAGGTTGGGACCGAAGTCACCGTTGTTGAAGGATTCTCAAATCTTCTCGGCATGGTTGATCCGGATCTCACTCGCGTTGTTCAACGCAAACTCGAAAAACGTGGCGTGAAGATTTTGCTCAGCACTTCTGTCAAAGGCTGCAAGCCTGCGAAGAAGGGCTTGGATGTTACTCTCACTCCAAAAGACGGCAAAGAGTTCACTCAGAACTTCGACACCGTTCTCGTGACGATCGGTCGCACTCCAAACTCCGATGGACTTGGATTTGAAAAAGCGGGACTGAAACTCGACTCCAAAGGGTTCTTGATCGTCGATGCTTATCGCCGCACCAATGTTCCTCATATCTACGCCATCGGCGACATCGCTGGCCAACCATTGCTTGCCCACAAGGGCAGTAAAGAAGGCATCGTGGCTGCCGAAGTGATCGCGGGCAAGAAGACCTCTTATGATGTGATCGCAATGCCAGCTGTGATCTTCACGGATCCTGAAATCGCAACTGTCGGCCTCACCGAAGCTGAAGCTCGCGCGAAAGGTATCGATGTCAAAGTCGGAATCTTCCCACTGGCTGCAAACGGTCGAGCTCTGTCGATGGCAGAGCCCGAAGGTCTTGTGAAAGTGATCGGCGACGGAAAAACTGGACGTCTCTTGGGTGTTCACATCGTTGGCGTCGAAGCTTCCAATGTGATTGCGGAAGCGACGATCGCGATTGAAATGGGCGCGTCTGTTGAAGATGTTGCTTTGACCGTTCACGCGCATCCGACGGTGCCTGAGTCTTTGATGGAAGCTGCGGAAGCTGCTCTCGGTCATGCGATTCACATCTATCAGAAGAAGCCGACCGCGCCTCAAGCGACTGCTGCGAGGGTTTAACCGCGCAGCGGAGCTGCGCCGGTTGAAATGGTAATGAAAGGGTAGATCGAGTTGTGAAAAATTTCGTTCGCTTTGCGAACGAGGTTTAACGCAACTGCTTACCGCCGATATCGGCGGTGGAGTTAGTCCGAAATCTGGACCGAAAATCACCTCCGACGCCGGAGGTGAAAGAGAGTCTGAAACCTGGACCGAAAATCACCTCCGACGTCGGAGGTGAAAGAGAGTCTGAAATCTGGATTGTTTGTCGCGATTTGCACCTGTGAGCTGCCTTTAAGCTAAAGGAACCGTAATGCTATTCTGGTCACTGCGATCTGAGAATTCCGAAGGAAAAGAATCTCCGACTGTTTCCTACGAAGACGTTCGTGCTCTTCAGTTGAAGCTCGTCGAGCTTCGTGCGCTGGATCTGATTGAAGATACGGTTCTCTTTCTCGAGCACGACGCGATTGTCACTCAAGGTCGCGGACTTCAAGTTTCAAACAAAAAAACTGAGACCGCTTCAAACGCGAGCTCCCACCCGAGTGCAAGTTCAGACGTCGGCGCAAGGGTGAACATCGACGGCATGACCAACCCCAATTTGCGGCACATGCCTCTTCCAAAACTTCCAGCGAACGTCGCGTTTGCCGAGTCGGAACGGGGAGGGGATTTGACCTTTCACGGTCCGGGTCAATTGGTCATCTATCCAATTTGTAAATTAGACGGAAAGGGACTCGCTCCTTTTCATGATGTTGGTGGGTTCATCCGAAAGATGGAACGCATTTTTATGGAGCAAATCGATGTGCTCCTTGAGCCCGTTCAAGTGAAGACTGAACAAGTCGAAGACGCGACGGGTGTTTGGGTTCGCGCGAAAGGCGAGGCTAAGGCCAGTAAGAAAATCGCTTCGATGGGAATCGCAGTTCGGAAATGGGTGACCTACCACGGTCTTTCACTCAATTTCGTAAACGATCTAAAATTTTACTCGCTGATCTCACCTTGTGGATATGCACCTGAAGTCATGACAAGGGTTTCGGATTGGATTAAGGTCGACGAAAAAAATTGGCGACATGGGATTGAGCAAGCACTTGCGGCCGCGTTCGAAGCCGAGTCGATGGACGGACAGGCCCCTTATGTCGAGGCGATTCAGCTCAGCAAATTAAAAGTACTAATTGATAAGATCGAAGCCGATGCGAGATCA
>Ga0302315_10004731_pt1 | contig 11813 bp, 15 predicted proteins | sample III_Palsa_N3_1_FD_200532 | JGI IMG/M metagenome (GOLD analysis project Ga0302315, IMG submission 200532) | Peat permafrost microbial communities from Stordalen Mire near Abisko, Sweden - III_Palsa_N3_1 | ecosystem: Environmental > Terrestrial > Soil > Palsa > Peat permafrost | place: Sweden... | reverse complement strand
TTTTTTTATCGTCCACCTTAAATTTAAAATCGCCGACATCATATCTCAGCCTCGTTTGATTTTGGTAGCTGAGATCAATAAAAAGATAATCTCCAATGGTATACAAATGATTGATTTTGCCGGTGAGACCATAGGCCTTGGTTTGTTCTTTCGCCTTGCCCGGGCTATGAGAAACCAGGCTCATCGCCATTTTTTCCAGCTGAGGCTGCGAAAAGCCTATACCGGCGATGTCCAGCGGCCTGCAATCCGCCGGGAGGATCTCAACACAGGTATGCACCTGGCTTGTAGTAAACAAGTTTGCAAAAATGACGTGATACTGGACAATAAATTTTTCGCCGGCAATCGTTACTACTGCATCATCGCTAAGGACAGGTTTGTATTTTGATGTGTCTGCAGCTTGTTTAATCCGTAATACATTTTTGAGTGGCAGATCGCCAATGATATAATTGGTCGAAATGTCTACGTATTGGATCGGCTCCGGAGATATGAAATGTACTGAAACATTTGGCGGGAGGTAGACAATTGGAAGCGAATCTTTTTTAATGCCATTCGCAATGTTTGTATTCTGTGCATAAGCATGCAGCCCCATGAGCAATACGCCCAGGCAATAGATTAATTTTTTCATGATGTATATTTTAAATTTTAGCCGGCGGTACCGGTTTTATAGATGAAAGGCTTCCCGATATACGCATATCTGAAGTTCTTATTCCTTCTGCGATTTTTGCAGGGCATCGTTGTCAATCAGGTAGATATAAGAGTTATATTTAATTTTGGCTTTATTTTTCCGGATCGCTGCCGCTATCGCCGATGAAGTAGACTCAAAGATTTTATCTGCCGTCCCCATTAGGAACTGGCTGCCCGATGCGGACCCGTTATCGATGCTTACGCCCTGCATTGTATTAGTACCCAGGTCTTTGGTAAAATCGCGGAAAGCCGACTCCGGCACATACAGGCCAGGTAATCCGTCCAGATCATAAATATCAAGCTTCACGGGGATGATCCGGTTTCCGAACGCTATAGATTTAACCGACAGTGTAACACGCTGCCCTGAAAATCCGCTGATCAACGCATAAATATAGGTCCCCTTACTGATTAGAATTTTACCAGCGACAATATCCTCCATGAGCTTGAGCCTGATACGGGAGCTGGCATAGCCGGTTACATTTTCGTCAATTACGGCCATAATGAAACCATCATGTTTATCCGGCAAGACCGTATTAAAATCAGCGCTGAAATTGTCAGCTTTATGGACGGCAAACGTTACTTCCTTCGCGTTCAAGGCAGCTGCTTTCTCCTCCGCCTCTCTTTTTTGCTTTTCTGCCTTGTAGGCAGGGTCATTCATTTTGTTGAGGCTGTCCATGTAAGCCATTTGCTGCTTAAATACTTCCATCGGATCCTTTGTTTTCGGGGGCTCAAAAACAGGTGAGGTTATCGCCCGCTGCCTTGCCGGTAAATTATTTAACGCCTCCGCCATCACACGGTCCTGCCCGTTGTAAGATGGCAGTTTATGATCGTTAATCCCGGTGTTTGAAAGGGCGGACGGACCGAATTTTATTTTCATGGCCCTGCTTATGGAATCGAGCGCCTTCTGCTGCCTGGAGCCAGGACCGCTGCCAATAACGCGGCCGCCCGCATCTTCTGTCGGAATCGGAATTACCGCGGTATTACCCTCCGCTTCTTTATATTTATTGCGATAGGCATCGAGCTTGTCTTCAAGCATTCTCTTTTTTACCGCGGGCGACACGTCTCCGATTGACGCGTTTATCCCGATTCGTTTTTTGTCACTGGCCTTAGATTTAGCTGTTGTCGTATGATAAACATAAAATAACAGGCACAGAAAAGGCAGGAGGATGAGCGGCAGTATGTACTTTGGTTGCTTTAAGTTAATATTCATTGCTATTAATTTTTAGAGGTAATTGTTGATGTGCGCGGTTTGCGCCATCGCTGCTGAAGCTTTTGGTTAACTCCTGTAGCCGGTCAAGGTCAGACTCAAGCTTCGAACTATCCAGAGAGGTGAGCTTTTTTAAATTGGAAAGACTATCAATTTCCTTCTTTAGCGCGATTGCCCGCGAAATCCTCCTGCCCGTTTCAAAAATCTGATCCAGGCTTTTAATTGCCGGCGCGCTAATCACTTTTTCATCACCCTTGTTAACCGCTTTCTTTTTCCGGAACACGAAAAATGAAAGAACGAGGGAAATAAAAATGCTCAGCACCATTCCATAGAAAAGCACCTTTGGATTACGCTCGGCATGTTTTTTCAATATACCTGCGGCTATGTCCACCTGCGGTTTGAATTCTTTTCGCAATTCTTTCAAGACCGTATCCCTTGGATCACGGTCAGAGCGTATTTTTCTGAACATTTTGCAGATCTTTATTTTCGAGAGTCTTCCAGCCGGTGATGAGTACACCATGAGGGTTATTATCACTTCGCGGAATGTCCTTAAGATATCCCTCGGTTATTAACGAGCGGATCACTGTGGAACTCCGCCGGTCTATTTTTAATTTGCCATAAAACCTGAAGTACTTTCGGGATATGTCCAGCGTTATGGAATCGGTCTGTAACGTCAGTACTGAGCTGCTTGACAAGATAGAATTGAAATAACCGTTCTCTTTCAGATCGTTATATTGCAGCACGCCCGACTCATCTATCAGGTACATAGCCTTTTTCAGCTGGTATTCGATGTATTTGTCATCCGGGGTAAGGGAGAAAAACAAGGTATGAAACAAGTCGACATCGGCACGATATTCGGCGGGCCTGTTCATTTGGATGTCGGTCTGACTGGCCATCACCGGTACATTATTTGCCAATATATAGATGCTTTTATGCGCGTCCGCCTGAATATTATAGGCATAATAACAGGCGATCACCGCGATGATAATTGCCGTAAAAAAACTGCCAAATGCCAGGAAGGTCGCAAGCCGTATCTTGGCTTCGATATTTTTGATGATCATAAAATTTTGGTTAAAAAAAGCCTCTGTATGGTTACAACGGCCTTTTATGAAATGGTTTTGGGTTAAATGACGCTTCCGGATGCTTTACGTGCTATGCTCATAGCTGTTGCCCCGCTCCTGCCGAATGTCGAAGCTGCCGAACTAATACCCGAAGTGGATATGATCCAGGTCGATATACTTGGAACAGTAAACATACAGATGGCCCCTATGATAAATACAATGATCACCGTTCCGAAGGATAATATCCCGTTACTGGCAAACCAGGCCAATTTGGTCAAATCAGCAGAAGCGCCGTCCGTTCCTACCAATAACTGGTATTTGCTGATTTCGGATTGAAGGGCGTATTCCTGCATGAGCGCGCATAGATACATAATCAGGTAAGCGATACCTGAGTAGAGGTTGACGGCAACAAACCGGGCTACCCAGGTACTGAAGCTATCGCGAAAAGCAGGCAGGATGCTGACAGCAACCGCGAATGGACCCAGGATGACCAGGATGGATGAATAAATAATTTGCAGCATAAAAATGATATATACAGCGATACGGAGCAACCATATCCCGAGCAGTTCGAGAAGCTGGGTAAACAGTAGCTGCATACCTACGGTAAGCCGGTTCTTCAATTCCAGCAAGGGTGAAACCACATCCGAGATCCCTTCTTTCACGGTACTCGTCACGCTGTCCCATGCTTGTCCGTACCACGTGTCACTTTCCTTTTCCGCCACCTCGGTTTGGGCCTGGAAAGTGATCAGGGAGTTTGCTACGGCAAGCATTAATGCAGAGCGGTTAATCCGCAGGGCATCGACAGTACCTTGCTCGCTGTTAAACATCTGTTCCGTTTGCGTGCTCACCAGATCCGTCGGGAAGGCTATCATTTTAACAAATCCACCCCACCACACAATGACCATGGCCAGGCCAAATGGCCGAAGGAGGGGCATGATTTCCATTTGCTTGTCCCCCGCCATCATTTCGTAAGACTTTACGGCGAAAAAGATGATCATGAATATCGCGGCCAGCGCCTGCGCATCCACGATAAACATATCGAAATGTGTCCATATCGAAGCCTGGAGACCGCTTAGAAATACCATGACCCCTGTTTCGTATACGCCGTCACCCTGCAGGTATTGAAGTGTTTGCCTGCTGCTTGCCGTGTCGATCGGCGTCTGCGCAAAACCGTTATGAGCGTATATTAATAAAAGGAGAAGAGTTAAAAAAGCCAGTTTGATTTTCATAATTTCAATAATTAGCGTGAAGAAGGGTTTCGTTCGCGATTTGTATATCGGTCTGCGGTGTCCAGAGCACCGGATGTACCTGTCCAGCCTTGATTTGCGCCTGTGCCGCTGTCATTTGCAGGTCTTTTTGAGCGGTTGCGACCCGGATTGCCCAGACGCTGTTGAGCGTCCGCAGCTCTTTAAGCATCCGGTAATAGGCCATAATCCGACTACCCCTGTCCATGTCGGTCGTGCGCGCGCCGTTCAACCTTTCCTGTAAAGAGGATAACTTACCGGTATACCAGGAATATAATCCTTCTGAAACCAGCTTCGCACTAACCGAAGGGCTTAACGGGCCAAGAATTGTCGCCGCGGAATAATTGAGCACCGGTTGAAATTGCTGGTTATAGTAAAGCACCCATAAGGGATCAACATCCGAAAGCAAACCCGATTGACTGGCAACTTGTGAAAGCGCTGTGTTCCTGACCGTATCAGAATTGATCTTATAAGTGTTATCAACCGAGCTTTGCGTTCCTACGAGTGCAAGGCGTTGGGTTTGAGGGCCGGAGGCGCTGAGTGGTCTTAAATCAGTCTTATGATAATCCGGATCAAACAATCCCCAAACGAGCCAATAGTATGGATTAAGGCTCAGAAAACCGGCTTTTGGCGTAAAATCATCCTGATTCCATTGCTGAAAAACCATCCTTTGCTGCTGGTAACGGACGCTTTCATCATTCATAGCTTCCTGAGCCGAAAGCCGCAAAGAGAATAGTGTTAACATCAGCAGGCAAAACAATTTGCCCGCGAGTTGCAGATTTGTTTTTTTCATTGTTGTAAGTATTTTGCGTTAGCGATTATCTGGCTGACAAAAGCCTTATCGTGGTTAATATAGGCGGCATAAGGGTTGACGGACGCGATGATACCCCTTTCCTGCGCCCAGTACATGGCGCGCCATGCACCGTAGGCAAGACTATCCATAATTTCAAGCTGCTGGCTGATCTTTCGCAGCAATTGATCTCGACTGTTGTAATCAGCAAGCACATTGTCGCCGCTCTTCAAAACATAGCCGGAAATATCCTTAATAAGCACTAACGCCCGTGCCTGCATTTGCTGTTCTATGCCTGTCGCGAAAAGTAAAAGATAGGGTTCCGCTTTTGCCAGTTCGACGCATTGGTTCAGGTAACTGATCATATCGTCAATGGTTACGGTCATATTCTTGACGGCGATCCCATCTTTTAGCGCTGAGTTGACGTTGGCTAATCCATTATATATCATTGTTTGGGCGGCGACAACTGAGGCGACGTTGAGGTTGATACCCTGAATATTATTATTGATCTTTCCAAGATACTCGTTATGCGAAAACTCAGCAGAGTTGCGAACGGCGCCATTACTGGTTACCGCTGCGGCCGTTTGCGCGTCAAAAACGACTTCCTGTGCCCGGCCGTGGCTGATAAACAAATAGAAAATCGAAAAAAATATAAATAACGCTTTCATCATTTAAGGTATTTAGCGTTCTGTAAGATATCACCGGCCATCGCTTTATCCGCATCTATAAAATTTTGAAGTGGATTAAGCGCCTTGAAAACAGCCGAGAGGTTATTATACCGCAGCAGGATGAGCATATTCCCGGACAGTTCCTGTATCCTGCTGAGTTCGGAAATCACATAATCGAATAATACCTTCCGGTCAGAAGCCTTCATCTGGTTAACATCCCCTATGCTTAAGGTAAGCCCGGCCACATAGCCCAGCAGGCTTTCCGCTTTTTGCGCGAATTCGATTTCCGTCTGGTAACCCAGGGCGATCACAGCCGGGTTATTCTCCGCAAGCTGCACGATCTGCGACTGGTTGCTGATGATCTGATCAACCATCGGGCTGGCATAGATTCCCACATCAGCGACATTTATGGCCGTACCGAGTGTATTGTAACGCTGCTGTAAGGTGCGGTACATATTCTTTAGCTTTTCCAGTAAGGTAAGGTTCGCCTTTTCGTTAGCGGTATTCACCGCTTGCTGGTTTTTGGCCTTGGTTTGCTGGGCATATTCCGATTTTGATTCGTCTATCAGCTGATGCATGGCGATGACATCTATGGTACTGATTTGCGCGTAGGCAGCAAACCGAAAAGACAGACAGAGCGCGAGGATAATAAGTTTTTTCATTGTTTAAGGTATTTGGCGTTAGTGATGACATCATTGGCTATTCGTACGTCCATGTTTTGCCATGTCGCCCATGGGTTCAGCGACTGGAAAATCCCGCGCATTTTCGCCCAGTACATAGCGCGCTGCATGCCGTAGGCGATGCCTCGTAATAGCTGCATTTGCGACTGGATATGATTAAGTAATTTCCCGCGCTCACCCGAATCCATCAGGTTATCGCCGCCGCTTTTTAGTACAAACGCGCTCACATCGGCGGAAAGGGTGACGGCTTTCGCCTCAAACTCCCTTGCTCCCTGTTCAGCGAATAATAACAAAACCGGATCGGATTGCGCTAAAGTCAATGATTGTTCAACATCGGTGACTATATCTGTCCCGCAGTCGGCGATTTCTTTGATACTGGATAGGTTGCTAATTACGGAAGCTACCTGGCTCAGGCCTTTATAGATGTCATTTTGCAGGGTGTTTACGATGGTTAATTGCCCGGTCACCGCCAATTGCCCTTTGGATATCAGGCTAAGGTTGTTATTGGTTGTGGTCATTTGGCTATTAATCAATGCCGCGTTTACAGCAATAGATCCCGAGGTTACCGGGTCGACTACCAATTCTTGTGCGTCAAGGTGCGGATGAATGCTGACGATTAAAAGGAATAAGAAAAATTTGCTTTTCATGATGAGATTTGATTTGATTTGATCGGAGCAGCCAACTGGTTGACCCTTGTAATGAATTCTCCAAGCTGGAGACTACTTGAATTCAGGTCAGCGACAAACCGATCCAGGCCAAGAGGATAAGAACCATAAAATTCCGTATAGATTTGTACAGCCGACTTCTCGGGTTTTTCGGTCGTATAGCTGAGGTATTGTTCCAGTGAAACTTCGATACCATATACTTCGCCAGTAGAACCGCGCCTGATATAAAACTCCTTGAACCTGCCTCTATCCTCCTTATTGTCGAGTTGGTTAATGGTAAAGATTTTGCGGCGTTCTGTTTCATTGATCGAAAGCAGCGCTGCTATCTCGTTATAATTGTCTTTGAACTTGGTTTGGTCGAGCAGGCAAATCGTATCGGAGTTATTAATGATACTGTCTTTAACCACTTCGTTTCCGATAATATCACCAAGCTCTTGGGTCACTACGATGGCTTCTCCCCAGAATTTGCGAACTGTCTTATAGAGGTAAAGCAGGTAACCGGCCATAAGCGGGCTGGCGATGGCCTTCCAGGCTTCTTCGATCTCAAAAACAATAAACCGTTCCGTAAAGAGGGATTTATCAGCAGGCTCATTCAGAATCGCTGAAAACTCGCCGCCCTTGTAGAACTTTTTGAGTACATAGCGAAATTCGTCTGTATCGAAACTGATCTTTTCCTCCAGCTTTATCTCGGGTATTTTCCGGATAGCGTATTCATAGAAGCTGTTAAAATTAAGTTCATTTATTGGCAGCAATCCATTTAACGGACCGGCGTCATTTTCTCCAAATTCACTTTGATGAAAATAATGGCTGTAATAGGCACTGATCACATTGGTGATTACATCCCGCTCTACCTGGTTAAAAATCCCATCTGCTCCTTTCCAGAGCAGACCGATCAATGTGCCCAGAAAATCCTTTTTTTCAATATTGTACTCGTCCGCCGTGATTTGAAATGGATTCATCGTGATCGGTTTCTTATCGGAATAGGTGATGTACTTACCATTAAAGTAGGAACACAGCCCTGAGTAGGAATGGCCGGTATCTACGATCACCATATCCATATTATACAACATGTATTGTTCGATCAGGGCATTCATAAAGAAACTTTTCCCCGATCCGCTTGGACCGAGAACGAATTTGTTTCGATTATTGATCCTGCCGGTGCTCATGGGCAAGTCCGCGGGGTCGATCCCGATCGGTATACCCTGGCGGTCTGTGAAGCGGATCAGAAAATCTGAGTGTTCTGTACGTGTTTGCGATTCTTTAAAGAAAAAACAAAGCGCGGCATCACAGGTTGTCAGGAACCAATCGTACTTTTTAAGTTCCACTGCATTTCCGGGCAGGACGCTTCGGAATAGCTCCAACTGGTTGTAAGCATTTTTGCTGGCGATTATTCCCAGGCCGAACAGCGCGCTTTCTACGTAGTTACATGCTTTTTGCAAGTTTTCCTGTTTAGCCGATACGACGATATTAAAATGACAGTTGACCAGCAATTGATTATTCCGGGCCACGTCGGTCAGCAGCTGATCGATATCCTCCACGCAGATCTGGTTAGCGGGATCCGGAATCCCGGAATGCCTCTTTTTTTTAAGTTCCAGTTTATTCAGGGTCATAACCTGGCTGGGAATTTCAATGGCCTGGTTGTAAACAATAGCATCGCAGCCCGGGACATTTAGCAGGAATGATAAAAAGTCTACAGGGAATCCCTTGAGTGTATCCTTTTCGTTCCACTCCACATGCGTGGCGACCTCTGCAGGCAGGTCGATACTGTCAATATTAACCAGGCTAATACTACGTAAGGCTCTGTCACCCATACTTATTTCCGTATCATTCGGCGCGATATTTTCAAGGACGATAGGGCTTTTATCAAATGTCATCGACAAAACCTGCATTACCAGTTCATTCAGCCCGCACCTATTCAATATGGAAGGACTGGCTTTTGCCCCGCTTAATATTTCCACGACTTTTCCGACCGCTTGCCGGAAATCGTTTAACGCTTTTTTATCAAAGACATAAAATGCGCCGCGTTTTATCTGTCGTGTGATCACCAGGTAGGAATTAATTTCAACGAAGGATCTGCCGGCAAAGTGATTGTTGTACTTTTGTTGTAAATATTCCCTGCCGGCCAGCCGGGGATAAACTGATCGCAGGAAAACATCGAGTTTCTGAAGGATATAACCATCGCCCAATATCTTGACAACGTTGATCAGCAGGTTATGATAATCATCATAGGCGCTAGGATTGGCGCCATACCGGCTTACAGGGTTTTCAATTGAAATCACGACGGAGTATTCACCGTTTTCCCCATACAGGAGATCAAGCCCTTCATATCCATCGATACCTACATAGGGTAATTTAAAGGCTGTTTTTTTGCCCATAGTTCGAGATTTTTTTGAGGTTAAGCGGGTGGATATAAATTCCGCTGTTACGTGATTTGTCGTGGAGCCCTTTCTTCTGTTTACCCGCGATAAAAAACAGGCCGCCTACGATGCAGCCGATGAGCACGACAGCTCCCAGCCACATGCTGATCAGTGACATTGTTAATGCACCGAGTACCAAACCGGCGAGCAACGCGCCAAGGCCCCAGTAGATAAATTTCCCTTTGAAGCCACGGAATACAAGGGGCTTCTGCAGCCCCTTGTATACAGCGAAGCGTTTCGCCATTAGGTAAGGCCAAAGAAGGCTTTGATGACCAGCGCGGAAACCACGAGGAATACGCATGATCCTCCCCAGCCCATCAGCTCTTTGTTGATATCCTGGTCGCCCGCATTCCATTTGGAATAGACGCGGATAGCGCCCACAATACCAACTATACCGCCGATAACGAGCGAAATATTGGTAACGGGGTCAATATAGGTTTGCAGCGTAGACGTCGCTGTGTTGATGCCCATGGCACCATTTTGCGCGGAAGCGCTTAAAGATAAAGCCAGCAATACTGCTGAGGACCAAAGTTTTTTTGTTTTGGTAAACATTGATAAATAGGGAAAGAAATGGGGCGGTGACCTTTTAGCACGGGATGGGAACCCGGTGATTATTTAGCGGCGCTCAGATCACGAACACGCCACGATTACGTCTGCCTGGATTAAATAATCAGTCAGCAAAACGACAATTTCGGTAGGATGCAGGAGGCCCTGCAATAAAACTTATTAGAGAGTTGATGTTCAAATTCCAAAAAGAGCGGTAAGGAATGCGCCGGATAAAAGGATAAATACAGCGGCAAAAAACCAGGCAGCTATCGCCATGGTCACTTGCTTTTCGCCCATTTGCCAATGATAATATATCTTAATGGCGCCGATAAAACTGAGAATCCCCGCAAGTACCAGTGAACAGTTTAAGGCGGAAAAGAACGAAGTAGAGAGCGAGTCCTGCGCCTCCTGCATTTCCGTTATACCCGGTTGAGCTCTGGCGGCGAGGGCAAGCAGGCAAAAAAAGGTTATGCTAAAAAGCTTTTTCATGGCTAATAGCTTACTTTTCCGATATATTCAATCCCTTCTTCCCTGGCGATATTAAACATTTGTTTGAGGCTGATACCCCCGGAGGAATAGATTGAGGAGGTTTGAAGCTCCGGTGTTTGTTCGTCAATGATTTTCACCGGTTCTTCGTGACCATCAAACGTGAGTTCGTGTTTAATTTCTGAGGGGTCGTTCCGGCTGCTTCGTGAATGATCCCAAAGAATAAGGAAACCATAATATGCGGCATAAATACCTGCAATCCATAGGGCAAATCTAATCCATGTCATAAGTCTGTGTTTTGAATGTATTGTTTAATAATTGTTTTGAGTTCAGGGTGATTTTCGAAAAACTCTTTAACCGCGAAAACGACGAATTTGGTAACATCGACATTTGTCGCCATCTTAAATTTATTCATCAGGTCGGCGGTCTTGCTGTCGAAACGGGAATGCACCAGTGTTTTGTTTGTACCGTTATCAAATGCGATCATCTGTTCCAGCACTGGAAAAGTTGTTTTTTTCGGTTTAACAGGCGGAGCAACTTTGGATTCACCCTTTTTAAGTCCCGCCCTTTTTCCGCCGGAGTTTTCCATTTGTTCACGGAGCTGATCAGCTAATGATTTCATGTTGTCCATAAGCGGTCTCCTAAAATTTCATCAAATACCTGCCCAATGATCGGGTTAAGCGTGTCGGGGGTATGAAAGGTCGTAATACGTTGAAAATCTATCCGGTCAGGAATTGGCGAGGTCAGTTTTCCGAATCTGGAAAGCTGTTCATTTACTTCTGATAAGATCTCAAACTTTACATTAGCCTTGATCCTGTTCGGCACGAAGAATACTTCGATTTTGGGATTTACTTTTTTGATAACCAATGCAAACAATACCGTTGACTGGAAAGTAAATTCATCATAGGAAAAAGGACAAATGACCAGGTCCGCGGTGAAGAAAACATCAATCAGGCCGTCATCATCAAGCTTACCGGGGAGGTCAATAAGTATAACCTCATCGCTATTTCTTTTTAACGTATCCCTCAGCATAGAATAACTTTCAAGGTTTGACGGCACTACGTCATAAGGTTCATCATTTTCGAGCACTTTGGCTTTTTGAAATTTTTGGGTAATGGACTGCTGATAGTCCATATCAATAACCGTAACCGACAATCGCTTTGCCATGCTGAGGTGGTTTCCGGCAAGCACTGCAAGCGTGCTTTTACCCACCCCCCCTTTTTGGTTTCCAAATAAACAAATCATATATTTTCAGTTGTTTTTTAACGGGTGTTCGTCCTTGCTTTTCCTTGGCGCCGGCGTTTCATTCCGAGTACCTGCTGATCGTCGATATCATCCGCGATCAGTACCGGCCCTACGTGAACT
>Ga0302315_10004725_pt1 | contig 11823 bp, 16 predicted proteins | sample III_Palsa_N3_1_FD_200532 | JGI IMG/M metagenome (GOLD analysis project Ga0302315, IMG submission 200532) | Peat permafrost microbial communities from Stordalen Mire near Abisko, Sweden - III_Palsa_N3_1 | ecosystem: Environmental > Terrestrial > Soil > Palsa > Peat permafrost | place: Sweden... | reverse complement strand
ACTATGGGTTGGCGAAGCGGGGTTTCATCGGCATCCAGGGGGATCATCCAGGATCGGTTGCGCTTCGGCACATTCGGGTCCGGGAATTGGCGCCGTGAGAGACAGTACGCGAGCCGGGAGAGCCAAGCCGCTAAGATTTTATCTCTAGCGGCAATGACACCTGAACTTCAAGACCCCCGCCGTCGCGATTTCGCATGCTCAACGTCCCATGGAGCTGTTCGGTAAGCTGCTTTGCGATGGCCAAGCCCAACCCCGTGCCGCCTGTTTCGCGATTACGCGAGCTTTCGATGCGATAGAAGGGCCGCAGCACATCATTCATTTGATCCTCAGGGATACCAGGGCCCGCATCTCGCACCACAATGGCAACGCACTCTTCACTTTCGGAGAGAAATAGTAGCTCCGGATCTTTGCCGAATTTGAGTGCGTTATCCAGCAGATTGCTGATAATTCGGCGCAGCGTTCGCGGTCGTGTGAGCAGGGGCCTCTCGCAATGACCGCTCAAGCGCACGGATTTTCCAGCGTCGCTGTAGTCACAAACGACGCTATCGAGCAACGCGTTCATGTCGGTCACGCACGGAGCTTCGGTGAGGCCTTGGCCGTCGCGCGCGTAGGCGATGCCTTCCTGTACGAGTAATTGCATGGCGTCCAGGTCACCCATGAATTTTTCCCGCAACGGTACATCGTCCATCAAGTCTGCGCGCAGGCGCATGCGCGTAATAGGGGTCTGTAAATCGTGAGAGATCGCGGCGAGCAGCTGCATGCGTTCACTCAAATAGTGACTGATGCGACGCTGCATGGAGTTGAAGGCAAGGGCGGCGCGCGCAACCTCGAGTGGACCTTCCTCTGCCAGGGGTTCGCCCTGGCCATCTTGCCCGAGCGCGTCGGCGGCTCGAGCGAGTTGCGCCAATGGGCGGGTTGCTTGGCGCACCGCGAACCAGCAGAGTACGCCGAGCGCTGCGAATTGCGCGGCGAGGAGCGGCGGCAACCATGCAGGCAGCGGTGCGGGCGAATAGGAAAAGTCAACGCTCAGCGGCGCACCGTCGTGAAGATGCAGTTGAATCAGCACGTGGTGTGCGGCAATGATCTTCGCCGACGCGGTGCTCGCATAGCCTGGTCCGAGGGCGCCAATAATTGCCCCAATAACTGGGTGTACCGTCCCCCGCGAATCGATGGGCGCGCCGCCGGGAATCGACTCTAGTCCGTAGCGGTAGTTTCGACGATCCAGCTTGGCCAGCCACGACGAGCGCTCTTGAGCGGGCAAACGATCGATGATCGCCACCGAACTTGCCACATCCTTCGAGGCGGAGTGCAGCATCATGTCCATGGATGCTTGCGTGCGCTCCGAGAATACCAACCAGAATGAAAGGAGGTGCGCCAGCAAGAGGCCGGCGAAAAGAATCAGGGTGAGTCGGGTAAACAATGTGCGCGGTCGATGCCGCCATTTATTGAGCATGGCCTTCCTTCGAAAGCATTTGAATTGCTTCAGCGAGCACATAACCCTCATTGCGAACCGTCTTGATGTAGCGCGGTTCGCGAGCGCCGTCACGCAGGCGCTGGCGCAAGCGGCTTACGAGAAGATCAATGGAACGATCGAATGGGTCGGCGTCACGCCCCTGGGTGAGATTCAACAGCTGATCCCGAGTTAGGACACGTTGCGGGTGATCTAGAAAGACGCGCAGCAGGCGATATTCCGCGCCGCTCAATGAGACGAGGGTTCCGTCCCGGTCGAGCAGGTGGCGGCCTGTGACGTTCAACACCCAATCGCCAAATTTGATGGTCGGCGCCGCTTCGGTGACACGCATATTGGGCGGAAGCATGCGTGTCCGTCGCAATACCGCTCGGATGCGCGCCACAAGCTCGCGCGCTGCAAACGGCTTCGTGATGTAGTCGTCCGCCCCCATCTCCAGGCCTATGACCCGATCAGCCTCCTCATTGCGAGCCGTCAGCATCAAGATGGGAGTCGCTTTCGCCTTGCTCAGCACCCGTAGATCGCGACACAGGGTTAATCCGTCTTCGCCCTGCAGCATCAAGTCGAGAACGATAAGGTCAATGGCATTCGATTCGACGGCCGCGTTCATGCGTCTACCGTTGGCGACCGCCGTCACCTTGAAGCCGTGCTTCTGCAAGTAGGCCTCCAGCAACTCGCGGATGTCCTTGTCATCGTCAACGATGAGGATGTGATCGGGTTGTTGCATGGCTTCCCAAGATCATCGCCTCTTGGCGAACGAATTGCGGACTGATTTGTATCTCATTGTATCACCCGACCCTTTGCACACAGAAATATAAGCGGCGCCGGCACCTGCGACACAAAGCAGATACAGAGACGTAGTCAAATCTTGCCCATGCAGGACGTTTTCCACTAGGAGTTCCAATGAGAAATAGAACAATGAAGTCGTTGTTTTCCATTGCCGCAGCTTTTGTCATTTTCGGATGCGCCACGACTTCGGCACACAATGCCGTTCCGCCGAATATTGCCAATGCGGTGGCGGATCAGAATCGCCCGGATGAGGATCGGCAAAGGGACGCTGATCGCAAACCTGCAGAAGTTCTGACATTTGTCGGCGTCAAAAGCGGCGAGAAGGTTGCAGACTTCATTCCCGGTACGGGCTATTTCTCCCGCATACTGTCGGGCGCGGTTGGGCCGCAGGGTCATGTCTACGGCTTCTTTCCCGCGGAGCTCGCCAAGTTCATCAAGCGGCCGCTGCCTCCGGACGGATCGATGCCGTATCCAGAATTCAAGAACGTTTCCGTCATCGCCGTGCCGGTCAACGACTTCGCGGCGCCGGAGCCTCTGGACCTGGTCTGGATTTCGTTGAATTATCATGACCTGCATGATTCGTTCTTCGCCCCGGCCGACGTTGCCAAAATCAACAAGGCTGTCTTCGCGACATTGAAGCCAGGTGGACGCTACGTCGTCATCGATCACTCCGCGGCAGCCGGCTCCGGTTTGCGCGACACCGACACAGTGCATCGGATCGATGAGGCCTCGGTCAAGTCGGAAGTTGAAGCCGCGGGCTTCAAGCTCGAGCGGGAGAGCGACTTACTTCACAATGCTGGGGACCCGCGAACCGCCTACGTGAAAGATCCGGCTATCCGCGGCAAGACGGATCAGTTCATCCTCGTATTCGGAAAACCTAAGCGGTAAATGTGTGCGCATAGGGCCTCGGTTAATCCGGGTGTTTAGCCGAGTAGCGACATATCACAACAGGTGAACAGAAAATGATTAGGACTATTGTCTTGTCCACGTGTCTCGCAGCATCCTCACTGTCGCTTAGCGCACGTGCTCAGGATGAGCGCGCGTATACTGAGGGCCCGGTCACCGAGGTGGCCTACATACACGTTGATTACGGGCATTTCGACGAGTACGTCGATTGGCTCAATTCGACATGGAAGCCGACCATGGAAGCCATGAAGAAAGCTGGGTTAATCATCGATTACAAGGTCTTCAGGCTGACTCCAAAATCACCGGATCAGCCCAATATGTATCTCTGGATCACGTATAAAAATATGGCGGCTTTAGATAAAGGCGTCGAGCAAGAAGCTGTGGCCAAGAAAGTCATCTGTAGCACCGAGTGTCAGAACAAGGCCAGGGTGGCCCGGAGCGACTACAGAAAGGTTTTGGGCACTGAATATATTCGTGAACTTATTTTAAAATGATGTTGCCAGGGGATTGGCCGCTCTCCGTTACTAAGAGCACGAAAAGTTATTCACTTGCGAAACCCGATGACGGAGAATGACATGCGCATGGGTTCGGCTTCGCATTCCTTGCTGATGTTCATGGCTGGCGGTACGGCCTCCCTGATACTGGCTGCGGGATCTGCGTGCGCTGCGCCGCGCGCGCAGGCCGATCTGGTGGAATTCGAGAAGATGACCTGGGTGGAAGTGAAGTCCGCGCTCGCGGCGGGCAAGACGACGGCGCTCATCTACACCGGCGGTGTCGAGCAACGAGGCCCCCAGAACGCGAACGGCGGCCATAACCTCATAGCCCATGCGGCAGTCGAGGCAATCGCGAGAGAACTCGGCAATGCTATCTTCTTGCCCGTGTTGCCCTACACGCCGAACGATGCAGAACCGATTCCCGGGCCTCCACGGTTACCTTTTTGACACTTCGGATGATGTATCTTGACAAGGACAACACCTGGGTGCGCAGAGATATGGTCTCCTCTGCAATGGGAGATCCCGTCGGCGGAACGTCCATCGGCTTTATAGGGCTTGGGCTCATGGGGGAGCCCATGGCGCGTAATCTCTTGAGGGCTGGAACTTCGCTCGTGGTATGGAACCGCACTCGCTCCAAATGCGAATTGCTCGGGAATGCCGGGGCGGTAGTGGCTGAGAACGCGGCAGAAGTCTTTGCTCGCTGCGAGATCGTTATCCTAATGCTCCTCGACGGCACCGTGCTCGATGGCGTGCTCGAGAGGCATTCCTCTGCCTTCATCGAGCGGATCCCAGGCCACACGCTAATCAACATGGGAACGATGACGCCCGCCTATTCGAAGGCACTTGCAGGAGAGGTGCGCGGCGCGGGCGGCCGCTATGTCGAGGTGCCGGTCTCTGGGTCGCGCAAACCTGCGGAGGCAGGCCAATTGGTCGCGATGCTCGCGGGTGAGCCCGATGATCTAGCTCGAGTGCGCCCGCTCCTTCTCCCCATGTGCCGAGAAGTCATTGCCTGCGGAGTCGTGCCGAGCGCGCTTCATATGAAGCTTGCGGTGAACCTCTTCATGATCAACCTGGTCACAGGTCTTGCCGAAGCCATGCACTTCGCTGAAGCTCATGGTCTTGATCTCGGTCGGTTCGTCCAAGTGCTTGATTCAAGTCCGATGGCGAGCGATGTGTCGCGCATCAAGGCGGCAAAGCTCCTAGCTCGGGATTTCAAGGCACAGGCGGCAATCGGCAACGTCCTCTACAATAACCAGCTGATCATGGAGGCCGCACGCACGGCCGGTATCGCCTCACCGCTTCTCGATGTCTGTCATGCGCTTTATGCCGAGACCGAAGCGTTGGGCCTTGGTGGCGCCGACATGGTGGCGGTACTCCGCGCCATCGAGGAGCGCTCGAACGGCGCGGTGTGATGGGCACATCCAGGGAGATCATCCGGGATCGGTTGCGCTCCGGCACATTCGGGTCCGCCTCCAATCGCGTTATTGGCCTACACCCGCGAACGGCGCATCCCTACATCAGCGACAGCGCGCGTCCTCTTATCCTGCCCGCAGCTGCTCCTACGTGAGCCGGCTGTGAGTTGGTTACTTAATCGGGAGCAAAATAATGAACATCAAGATGCTTTTCTTGGCCGCCGTCGCCACTGGCCTTGCCATTAGCGCCTCGGCCCAGGTTGGTCAAACCGTCCAGGAAGGCGCTAAATCGGTCGGGGAATCCGCGCAGGAAGGCGGCGACAAGGTGAAAGGAGCGATGTCTTCCCAGCCTGATAAAACGATCGACAAGGGCAAGGCGCAGGTCCACAAGGCCAAGGCGAAGTACCACCGTCACAAGGCGAAGAAAGCGGCCGACAACGTCGGGCATTGATGCGAGGGGCGACGGTCCATGCTGGGAAGAGGCAGCCCATGCTCGGTGCGCAGATCACTACCAAGGGGCTGCAATTCTATCTAGCGCGCTTCGCGGAAAGAAATGTCACGGTGGTAAAGCTCAAACTAATGACAGCCATCATGGCGCACACTATGGCGGCCTCGCGGTCATCAGTTAAGAACACCGCCGCCAGGGCCAAAATGGCTACCACTCCGGACAAGCCAAACGCGATGGGAATAGTCTTTCCGCGGATGCGCTCTTCTCGCGACAGTCTGGCGCGGCGAGCCTCTTGGCTGGCTGCCACAGCCGCTTCGAATGTCTGCGTAACATCCATAGTGGCATTCAGCTGATCGGCACTTTGGGCGCCCCGCTTTTCTACTACCGTAGCCTGCCGTCGTCGTATAACCGATGCCATAACCACGATTATGGACAGCACAAATGCCGCGAGAATGAGCAATCCGGCTGTTGTCGCCACAGGCAGTACCCCTTGAGAAACTCCGCGCGTCACGGGTCAGTGTGCGCCAATAAACCACTTACTCCTCTTGGCGTCAAATTTCCGGTGAGTGACGGCAATAGCCCGTCTCAATTCAATCACCGAAACAGCAGCAACACGCCGATGCCGACGGCGAGCAGACAATACCCCAACACATACCAGACCCCATCCGTAATGAGGTATTCGTATAACGGCGGAGGCCGCGGCGACAACCACCATGTCAAGCGCCGCGGAAAGAGAAAGCACACAATGGCCGCAACCGGCAAACCGTAGATGACCCAATAGCCGCGTGCCGCTTTGCCCGCAATCTGCGGAATACCTTTCTCGACCAGTCCCGGGAGCAGTTCGGATAGGTGTAATAGCACGACCGCGTAGAGAATGATGAGCGCTACGCCCAAACCAACATGAAACCGTCGCACGATCGAGTGCCTCCGGACGTGTGCTTCTCAATACCTCGCCGGCAAACCAACCTTCGTGGGCTCGCTCTGATCCAACGCCAATATCTCGTCGAACGTCATCCCATCTACCTGGGCTGTTGTGTCTCCAGGCCCAACCCCTGCCAACGACGGCGGCGGCACCCATCGATACGCAGCGGCGCCGACGGCGGCACATGCGCACAGCAACCAACGAAGAGCGCACCAACACACGCTATCAATCCAAAATTGGTACGTAATAGCATGTGCGTCCTCCCGGTCAATCCGATAGAACGCGACTTGCTAATCTACCTCAATTCACAACCGCGATATCCAGCCAACACGGACTCCGCTCACCAGCGGGATTATTGGCGGCGTCAAATGAAATTCTCACGTCGACATCGTCGAGCCAGACAGAATCCATTAAACCATCGCGGATCACGTTCACGTGAAACGGCTCAGCGGGGCTGGCCCGTTTGTCATGGCGCCGCGATCTCGCCGGCGCGGTTCCGCTTTCTTCGATACTGCTGCAATCGCGAATTCGCGGCTCAGGATCAGCATAAATAGTTAGCGCCCGCGCAGCCAGCGAACGAGCACTCGCGACGGATATGCCTTGTCCGAAACTCAATTCGACTGCATGCGATTGGTCTCCAGCCGCAAGATCCACCGCAATGAATTGCTTTAATTCCGGGTGATCGCACGTCCAAGTCGACTCGTTTCGCTGACACGAGACCGCCCACCATTGCTGCGCCCCCTCAGGTGTCCGCGACTTCGGCGTCGTGACCTCCGCCCACGAATGATCTGGATTCCAGCACGCGTCAGTGACCTGCAAACGAACGGAAGCGGGTAGGGCAGGGCGTGCTACTGCCTCGACCTTCGCCATGTCTTGGCGATTGAGCGACTGGCTGGCGCAGTCCATTTCCGCCGCAGCGGATGGGATAGGGTGAGCCGCCGGACCAGCGAGAACTACCGCCGTCAGCAGGACCACACCCCACCGGATCGCACCGCCCGCCGAGCAAAATCTACGCCGCGCCGCCAGAGCCATGAGAAAACCTCCCTGTGTCGGTAAATACTAACCTGCATCAACTCCAAAGTGACAAATGGATTCCTACCGCATCGATGGCATTCGTAGACGCTTTCTCAGGGGCGACTGCCGGCGATATAGGACGCCAGCATCCGTGAGCGGCGTTGACCCCCCCAAAACCAGCCAAACTGCGTACCAATGTGGGTGGCCGGATGCGGAAATTCAGCCATCGCGGTAATATCACTGTGACTCAAGATAGAAGGCCATTGCCCGGAAACTGGAGGATCACATGGACGTGCCAAAGAAGCGCACCTTGACGAGCTATGGATGGCCACCAGCCTTCATCTAGCATCGGGAATGGCGATCATCGGGCAACGGATTTTCCAATGAACTCTTCTTCTACGGTTATTGTGCTGATACATGGAGGCCAAGTTGGCGCGTGGGTATGGGGCGCGGTTCGCGACAAACTCGCTACTCCATCAATTGCGGTAGACCTGCCGGGTCACGGTGACCGCGGCGGAGCCCTCAAAGGTCTCAGCGTTCGAGACTGTGTTGATGCGGTTATTTCCGAGCTTCCGCCGACTGGTCGCGTCGTCTTGGTCGGCCACTCCTTCGGCGCCGCGATCGCATTGGCGGTCGCTGCTCGGGTACCCGATCGAATCGCGAATATCGTGCTTATAGCGGGCATGGTGCCTTATCCAAGCGCCCCGTTGCTGTCCTCATTTCCTCCCGTGATTCGTCTGATCAGCAGCGTTCTTTTCCGCATCACCCCCGAGTTTTCGCAGCCGCTCAACGTGATCAAGACCAAGCTTCTAAATGGCCTGTCAGTGGCCCAGGCTGATGAGGCGGCATCAAAGTTCACAAAGGAATCATCCTCATTGTTCTTGGACCGTGTTGACTGGCGTTCCGATTCAGCAATTCCGGTGACGTATGTTGTTTGTTTAAATGATCGTGGAGCATTATCGCCAGCTTTTCAAAGGCTACTAGCTGCTCGACTGGGTTCCAATGTAAAAATATCGTCGATAGCTGCTTGCCATTATGCGATGTTGGAAAAGCCAACTGACGTCGTGGCGGTGATCAATTCAATTGCTTCGTAACGGCCGCGCATGGAGGTCGGTTTCGGGTTGATTTCTGTTGCTTGCCAGTCCCTTGGGGCCATCGTCGCCTGCCGGCCAAAGTCATTCGTCCGACCGAAATGCGCGCCTGTAAGCTGTCATTCACGGCGCGCGGTAGTCAGATCGGATGCGGAGCCAAGGCAGATGTCGGAAAGCACTCTGTTTTGAAGCCAACCAACGACTACCTGTGAGACTATGTATATGTCCGCGGGCATAATGTCCGAGCAGTGTGGTGAGTGAGCATGTGGAGCCTATTAGAATTTTTTCCGGTTGGGCCCAAAATCAGCATTCTAGATGTTGGAGCAGCACTCATTGACGAGCGCCCGTCCTACCAATCCCTGATTGATGCTGGAGTCGGTCGCCTGTTCGGTTTTGAGCCGGACCAGAAAGCGTGCGTACGACTGAACAAAGAATACGGGGAACCGCACCGAATCTTTCCGAACTTCGTCGGTGATGGACGACGCGCAACCTTCCACGAGACAAATTGGGAGCCGACTGGCTCTCTTTATGCGCCCAACTCTAAGTTGCTCGAAAAATTCCAGAATTTAGCGGAAGTCATGACACCGGTTGCGACGCACGCAGTCGAGACGATTCGTATTGACGACATTGCGGAAATCGATGACGTCGACTTCCTAAAAATCGACGTTCAGGGCGGCGAGTTGTCGGTTATGCGGAACGCGATCCGTGCGCTGTCTAATACCTTAATTGTGCAAACGGAGGTGGAGTTCGTCGAACTCTATCAAGGACAACCGATGTTCGCAGACGTCGATATTTTCTTGCGGGCACAGGGTTTTCAGTTCCATACCTTTATGGTGTTTGGTGGCCGGGCGTTCAAGCCCTTGGTTCCGAAGAATGGGGTCAATACGGGATTTCGGCAATGGCTGTGGGCCGACGCCATCTACGTGCGCGATTGGATGCACCTTGAGAGTCTCTCGGAGGTTAAGCTGCGCAATTACGCCATACTCGCTCATGATTTAGTGCAGTCGTGTGACCTCACGCACTTAGTGCTTTCGGAGCTCGACCGCCGTACAAAAGGCAATCTCGCTGCTGCTTATTTGCAACGGCTGTTTAGTACCCACCCGCCCAAATCGTAACTCCATCAAGAGGCCCGAAAGCGCGCGAGTTGCCCAGCCAGAAGGTACGTTTCACAAGCGATTGAATCTTCTATCTTGCAACAGCGCCAATGCTCGTTTTTGGAAAGATTTGATTTTTGTCGCTTCAAGGCCGCCATTGACGAGGGCGGCAGAGGGTCGTCAGTGCTCATAGGGTGGACCCCACACGCTTGGGGCCGTAGGGTCCTGGCGAATGACCGGTTCGGAGGACGTTGTGGGGCAGCACTCGGCCAACCGGCCTTTCGTAGTCATGGTCGGCTTGCCGGGAAGCCGACAGTGGCGTTATGGTGGCAATTCGAAAAACGCTGTTGGTGGACGTATGTCCTCGAAGGACCGCTTGGAGCGCCTTGTCAACGTTGGTGATCGAGTCCGAATAATTGGTTTATCGAATGCGTTTAGGGCGTTCCACTAAATGTCACAGCCTGACCCTCTCGCCCCGGTCCCTTGCCCGAATTGCCGGCAACCCATGCAGGCAAAGGATCTTGAAACCCATGCACACGGCGCGGTGCGGGTGGATCTCTGCTTTGCGTGCGCGGGGTTCTGGTTCGATCCCATCGTCCGCGAACGGCTCCGACCGGCCACTGATCGGCCGGTGGCTAGGATCGAGTAGACTCTCCGAACCCGCCGTTGCGGGAGGGTGCACCTGTAATGTCTGAATTCCAATTCTGTCCCCGCTGTGCCGCCCTGCTGGCCGAGCGCACGGAGCAAGGCGAGGTACGCAGCGCCTGCTCGGCGAACTGTGGCTTTGTTCACTACGACAACCCGACGCCGGTTGTCGCGGCGGTGGTCGAGCACGATGGCATGGTAGTGCTCGCCCACAATCGCGCATGGCCGCAAGCATTCAGATCTTTTTACGGACTGATTACTGGCTTTCTGGAGCGCGGTGAATCGCCGGAAGAGTGTGCGTTGCGCGAGGTGAAGGAAGAGCTCGATCTCGTTGGTACGGAGGCGACGCTCATTGGTGTCTATCCGTTCGAGCAAATGAATCAAGTAATCATCGCGTACCACGTCCCCGCCAATGGCACCATTACGCTAAACCACGAACTCGACGACTTCCGCCACGTGCCCCTGAGCGAATGCAAGGCCTGGTCGGGTGGCACTGGCTCCGCGTTGCGCGATTGGTTGCGCGGCAAAGGCTTCGAACCATCGATGCTGGAGGTACGCAAGAAGGGTGAGACGGAGTAGAGAGGCTGGCGTATCGGCGACTGTCGGCCAATACCAGTCACTCGCGATGCCATACTCGTTGCAGGGACGCGGACGCTCGTTTCGTTGAAGTGGCCGCCGCGACGCCGGCGCTTTTTGGCGTCAGGCTTTGAAAAAAACTACGCAACTGGGTGCAACCGCAATCGGGGATGGGAGTATAGAATGGCGGCATGGACGCATCGCCCATCTCCAATGTTTCCGATACGGCGCGATGGGTCGCGGTGTACCGTGCTTGGGAGTCCGCGCGGCCGGATGCGTTGTTTCGCGATCGCTATGCCGATTTGCTGGCCGGCGAACGCGGACTCGCAATTGCTTCCCTCATGCCACGCCAGGCACGCAACGGTTGGCCAATTATTGCCCGCACCAAGCTCATGGACGATTGGATATTGGCCACAATAAAAAGTGGCTGTGATTGCGTGGTGAATCTGGCGGCCGGATTCGACACCCGGCCTTATCGCCTTGAACTGCCGGCATCGCTGCGCTGGATCGAAGCGGATTTCCCAGCGCTCATCGAAGAGAAGGAAGAACTCCTCCAAGATGCGCAGCCGCACTGCCAGCTGCACCGGATAAAGATCGATCTAGTCGATTCCGGTGCCCGCGCGGCCATGCTTAAGGATGTCGTGGGGTCATCGGTCCAGGCACTGGTGATCACCGAGGGACTGCTCCTGTATCTGGAAGAGTTCCAAGTGTGCTCGCTGTCGGCAGACATCAGCGCTCAAGCGGGTATCAAATGGTGGATTCTCGATCTTGCCTCTCCAGCACTCCTACAGTTGATGAAAAAGACCATGGGTTCCCGCTTGGACAACGCGCCCTTGAAATTTGGGCCGCCAAATGGGGTCGCGTTTTTCGAGAGCCTGGGTTGGGGCGTCATGCAGGTTCGCTCAATCATGAAGGCGGCCTCGGAGTTCCGGCGCTTGCCCTGGACGTTGCGGTTTTTTGGGCT
>Ga0302315_10004724_pt1 | contig 11824 bp, 5 predicted proteins | sample III_Palsa_N3_1_FD_200532 | JGI IMG/M metagenome (GOLD analysis project Ga0302315, IMG submission 200532) | Peat permafrost microbial communities from Stordalen Mire near Abisko, Sweden - III_Palsa_N3_1 | ecosystem: Environmental > Terrestrial > Soil > Palsa > Peat permafrost | place: Sweden... | reverse complement strand
TTGTGCCGCTGTCTACTCAAGCAGTAGATATCCTGCGAGCGTTATGGCCATTGACCGGCCAGGGCTATTACGTGTTTCCCAGTATTCGCACTGATCGTCGACCTATGAGCGAGAACACGATCAATGCGGCCTTACGTGGCTTGGGCTATTCCGGTGAGGAGATGACGGGTCATGGGTTTCGCAGCATGGCAGCTACACGACTCAATGAGATGGGTTGGAACTCCGATGCCATTGAGCGTCAACTTGCACACTCAGAGTTAAACAAGGTCAAGGCGGCATACACGCATGCTGCGCAGTATCTTGAAGAGCGCACTCGCATGATGCAGGCATGGGCTGACTATCTGGATGCGCTACGTCATGGGGCTACAGTCATGCCTTTCAAACGGCAGGCATGATGTTTGGGTGTTGGCAGATGACATCATCTTCTTTCGTGAAGGGTTTCGTGATCGGCGGCAGGATTTCGAGTACGACTTCGGAGGGACGGCATAACGGCTTGACGAAACTACTGTTAGCCGAAGTGCTGCTCAATGCCCTAGCCAAGCACAGACCGATTTCGTCGCCGCCGGTAAGTTCGTCCGCACCAGCAATTCATTGACCACAACCACGACGACATCAACGCCCAACTTTTGTAACGCACGTATGTCTGGATCAGCTGGATATCCTTCCTTCAAGGCGCTACTCAGGCCAACAGCGATCATGGTGCCATCCGATTTTTGATGACACAGGATCGGAGCTATGTACTTGACGCCCGCGACCACGATCTCGGCGTTAGATTTGCAGTCAATATCCGGGTTGTCACTCAGTAACCGGGAAAGATCCTTGAACAGCAGTTCCGCTGATATTTCCAGGCGTTTGGTCTCTGTTTCCGGCAAGACGCCGGTTAGCAGATAGTCGATCAATTCAACGCCGACGTGGCGATCAAGCGAGCGATGTTCTATGCGGTTGCCGAACGCACGTAGGCAGCGATAACAAGACGAGTCGCACTCCCCTGGGCAATGGGCGAGAAGTCTGCGTGCCTGATCGAGCAGTTTTCCCGCCCGGACCGGAATGGAGCTAGAGAAGCCTGCACCGCCCGGCAGTGTGTCGTACAGAAAAATTTCCGCACATAGGGCTGAATTTGCATTAGCCGACATCGCCGGTCGGAACTCTGCGAGAATCTCACCCGGTTCGATGCCAAGGATGTCAGTTGCCGCCCTAGCCAGTGCTTCGCTGACGGTTCGTAGCGCGATGTTACTTGCATAAGTGCCAGGCGTTAGGTTCACCGGTGCGTCAACCTGCAACGAGAATAGTGCAATGTCGGTGACGAACTTCGTGCCGAGTACCACATGCTCAGTGCCGTGGCCTCGGCAGCTTTCTTGGCCCGGGTCGGTTGGAAATGGACGTCGATGCGGCCCACCGACTACCGAATGTGGCTCGGTCATGGCCTCAATACGACCGCAACTGGTGCAATATCGGTAGCCTTCACCCTTGGGGCCCACGTTCGACACTAACAGGTGCCGCCGGAACGGCAGACCCTTAAACCGTGGGTTGATTTCGACCCACTTCTGATCGTCGCCGGGTGTCTCGGTCGTGAGCTTGGCACGCGTGGCATAGCTCACATCTGGGACGCGATCGGGCGAAGTCTCCTCCTCGACGTCGATCGGGTGCGCGAATCCTACCGGTCGCATCCACTCGCCTTTGAACTCGAAGCTCTTTCTGGTTCCGCACGCAGGACATTGACTGGCCGTGTCCGAGGCGTTGCTCTTCGTTTCGGTTTTAGCGAAATGACACACTGAGCACTCGTAGTAGCGCTCGCGGTCTTCCCAAGCAGCAGCGCGTTCCTGCCACGAGCGAGAGTAAATGGCGCCAGAGATGTAGCACTTGCCACCGACCCAAACCTGTTTACCGGGTGCGTATTGCGACAACGCCACGGGTAGACCTTGCGAAGGCGCGTACTCGTCGCGGTGCTGGAACTTGGTCGATCGCTCCCGATCAAAGATGTGGAAGGTTGCAACGTCCGTAGGAAACGCATAGCGCGGGAGTACGCCCTCGTAGAGCAAGCGATCAAGCAGTTTGTCGCTGTCGGCGCGGGGAGGCTTTTCCTGTTCGACGTCCGGATCCTGTTCCTGTGTCTCAGCTCCCTTGCCGTTGCCCTTCTTATCCGTGGTCTGGTTCCGATCGTTCGCGATCGCCGTATCGATCTCTGCGACGCAATCCTTGACCATGCCCGCGGTTAGCTCGTCGATACCGGTCACGGTCAACTGTTCTGGGAGCCACCTTGCGACGCGCTCCTTAAGTTGGGCTTCGTTGTCGGCTAACCAGCAGACGAAATCGTCGCGGTTGAGTACACCTGAGCCATCGCGAAACGGACCGACTTTGCCAAGTACTGAGAACAGGTCGTGGGACTGCTCTGGATTGAACACCGGTAAGCGGTACTGGTGGTAGCACTGCAGCAGGAAGGCGCGAATGTGACGCTGTGCGATGTCTTGATTGTCGAGCGTTAAGAGGGGGTCGACCACTTTACCCGAGATCATCTCTTCGGGATGCGAAAAATAGTGCTCATCGTGGCTGTCGACGCTGCCGAAGGCAACGACGGTTGCTACCGCAGTGCCACGGCGGCCAGCGCGGCCGGCGCGCTGCTGATAGTTCGCACGACTAGGTGGCATATTGCGCAGTGCGACACCCGACAGAGCGCCGATATCGATGCCCACCTCCATTGTTGTAGTACTCGACAGGATGTCGATGGCGACCGGTGCATCATCCTGCTTTTTCCAAGCGATGTTGATATCTTGAAACAGCAACTCGTTGCGCTCGGCCTTCGAGAATGCTTCTTCTTGATCGGACGAATTCAACTGCGCGGTATGCTCGGCGGCGATCAGTGCCAGTGGACGTTTTGAGGCATCGGCTAAAATTTCCTCGGAAGCACGGCGGTAGTAACCCTTGCGAGCCCGGAAGACTGGGTCCTTGAAAGGATCAATCTGGGCGGTCTGGGCCGCACCGCAGTCAATGCAGTTTGCATGGCTTCCGACCGGGCGATGCACAGACGCGCAATTCTTGCAGCGTACCCACGTACCGCCGAGTTCGAGGTAGAGCTTCTTGGCGTGTAGCCGGTACAGCGGACCAACCTTCTCTGTGAACTCTTCGAGAAGCGCGGACAACCATTCCTCGTTGAAGGTTGCCTTAGCTGCCTTGTCCGGCAAAATCTTCTCAATAGCCCTGAACTTTCCATTTTGACCGAGCACTTCGGTCTGCCACATGTCGGCGTCCATGCCTTGGAACCAGATGTGACCCTTCCTGCCTTTCTTGCGCCAGCACCGCAACCAGTAACCTACTAATGACAGCTTGGCCTCTTCGTTCGTGGCGAATCCAGCGATGTCTGGTAGCTTCTTCAACAAGTCGTCTTTCTTCTTGCCAGGACGCGCCGTCAACGAGCCCAGTGCGATCGCTTCAAGGCCGATGTAGCGATCCTGGATGACGCTCAGCAGTTCTTCGAGCAAGGCGTCGGGTGCTTCGGCTTCGTGATGCTCATCGTAGAGCTCGACCAACGTTTCGTCGTCGATCACCGCGTCACTGCCAATAGCAGCACCGATCTTGAAGTAGGCATCGAAGGACTCGCCGGACTTGAGCTCCGGGCGGAGCCGAACTGACAGGCTGCGAGCAGCGAGCAACGTTGCGAAGTACGCGTCCTGCAGGCAGACGCGTCTGGCGAGCGAAGGGCATTGCTGGAGCTGTTGCATGCCCCAAACCAGAAGCGGCCGTAGTGCGTCGCGCATTGAGTAAGTCTGCAGGTTCGGCGCGAGGCGTGCCGCGACCTGTCGTGAGTCTGAGAACGCCAGGACCTTGCGTCCGCGGAGCGGTGCGAAGTTGTCGTCGGTCTTCGGCCCGGGTGGCTGGATCTGAATTTGCCGCGCGACAAGTGCCTGGAAGGGTTGGTCGCCCTTGGTCATATGGTCTTGCACTGAGGATTTGCCACCGCCAGCTCGACCGTGGCAGATGCCACAGGGAGTGAACTGGCCAAGCGTGCCTTGACTGCTTTCCTCATCCTCGTCGGCCAGATCCTTGGCATTGAGTAGCCGGAGATAGACACGCCTGGAGCGATCTCCGCTGTCAAATGCGTTCAGTCGACCGGTCTCCACATCGTACTCGGCCGGCACGACATGATCGGCCTTCAATGGTGGCTGCAGCAGCAGATCTAGAGCCTCTAGTTGACCCGTCTCGCCGTCGTTGAGTGCGATGTTCGCGCCTGGATCGGACCAAAGCGACTGTGGCTCCTCGACGTTGTCCGTATACGCACGGGCGTACGGAGCGCCGCAGTGCCGACATGTGTAGAACTCCAGACACATTGCGCCGCAACCACATTGCTTGATTGGTTGGCTGTACATCTTGCCGCAGTACGAATTCTTCTCCTCGGGATCTACTTCAGTGCACTTGGGATCCATGCAAACCCACAGGCCTGGCAAGCCACGGAAGAACCCGTGCACGCGGCATGGCAACAGGCCGTTGCCTCCTGCGGATTTAGCCAAGCTACCTAGGGCAAGCAGATTAGAGAATGCCTGCGCCGCCAAACCTGCCTCGACACCAGGGAAGACCAGCTCCGGCAGTTTGGCCAGTCGCTTCGCGTTTCCCATCGTCTCGTTGACGATCCACTGCAGCGGTCCGAATGACTCCAGCGCGGTGTATAAATCCTGGTCGACCGACCCAGTGGACACCATGCCGCGGAAAGCAAGGAATGCGGCGACGAGGTCGCTCCGTTCCTGCGGATTCACCGTTTCCTGTAGTCGTGCAATCTCGATTGTCGCTAGCGCCTCGGCCTCAGCTTGCGCTCCGGTCGCAGCCTCGGTTCCCATCAGTTTGTTGCCTTCGATCGGCTTGAACGTCTCTTCGGAACAACCACTGAGCTGTGCCCCGAACGTCTTGGCGTAGTGGCTGTCGCTGAAGCTTGCGGTGGCGCAGATCGCTTGGATACGGTCGGACGACACGCCGAGCCGGTCGGTCAGCCGGCGGATCAGCAGGCCGACTTCGGCACCACCTGCACCGCGATACAAGTGCGCTTCGTCGAGGATGATTAGGAATTTCTCTGTCGGGTTCTCGTCAAGCCAAGCCTTCGTGGCATCGAAGATTGAGCGCTCAATCGGGCGCATCAGCATGTACTCGAGCATCGAGTAGTTGGTAACCAACAAGTCCGGTGGAGCGGCCTGGACCTCGTGACGCGTGATCAGTTCACTGTCGTTGGGCAGCGCGACCGCGCGAATGAATTTGTGCGTCTTAAGATCCTGCCAATGTGACCCCGGAGCGCCAAGCCACGCCGAAAGACTGGGTTTGGCTGGCCACTTGCCCTTGGCCTGCAATTGCCGCATCAGGTTACGCGCTCGATCAGCTTCCTTGCCGGTGTCACCCGCCTTACGTTCAATACTGACGTAGAACTCATCGAGCGATTTCAGACGCCGGTCGTCCTTACGCTTCTCACGCACTCCTGCGTAAGGGGTGCGACTGGTATAGCGCGCGAATTGCGGGATGCGGCCGGCCCAGTTGCCGAACGCGCAGGTCACGCGCGGGTCACTGAACATTGAGCGAAGTCGGCCGAGCTGGTCGTTGACCAGAGCGTTCATTGGATAGAGCAACAGTGCCCGAACCGCACGGGAATTGAAGGACTCGGGTTTCGAGCTGGCTTCGATCACTAGCTTCGACAGTACCGGCATCAGGAAAGACTCGGTCTTGCCCGAGCCGGTACCGGTCATGATTAGCAAGTTCCGACCCTTGACGATCGCTTCTTCGATCGCGTCTGCCTGATGGGAGTAGGGTGGATTGTGTAACAAGGGCTTGTGGCCCTGCGCCTCAGCCGAAAGGGCCTCAAGCAAGCCTACGGCTTCCGCGGGAAGGCCACTAATTTGATCGAACGTGCGGTCCGAAACGTAGCGCGGCGTCGACTCCAAGAACGGCACCTGATGGATATTGCCTGGATCGTCCAGAAGGCGTTTGCGCGCCTTGACCAACGTTTCGGCGCCGATGTGATAGGTCGCCTCGATGTATTCGGTCAGCGCCTTGTGGAGTTCGGAAACGGATTGCTGGATCGTCGTGGACATCCTTCCCCCTAGTCGATTTGCTTGAACCACATGTAGGACTGCACCATCGCGTCGATTCCGTGGCCGCTGTGCCGACCCAGAACGTAGGCGAACAGCTCGCCGCTGGCGTGCGTCCACTCGCCCTCGATCCTGAGTTTTCGCTCAATCCACAATGGTACCGGTGAGAAGAATTCGTAGCGATCGAGGTCGCCTTTCAGCGGTACGACGCGGTAAGTTTGTGGCCGGCCGGCCCGTACATCGAGCGCGCTCTGAATACGCCAGCCGTGGTCACAGCCCCGGAACTTTCCTCCTCGCCAGGGCAGGTCCAGGAAGCGGATTGGCCGGCCTTGGTCGAGCTCGACGAAGACCCAGATCGGCGCCCCGAAGGCTTGCGGGCGTCGACCAATGTGGTAACCCGAACACCCCATAGGAGAGGTCAGCCGCGATGCGAAACGCTTTACCTCATTGGCGGGTCCGTAAACCTGAAGCCCTTCCAGCGCGCCTTGCTCCCCCTGTTCGTGCAAGCGGCGGACGACACTGTCGAGGAACGCTTCGGCAGTTTGATCCTTAGGAAGGCGCATCCATGCGGCTCTTGAGATTTCAAGGTATCCCGCAGTACGCAGTTGCCCCGTAATTGTTTCCTCATCGCCGTCAACTCGGAGATAACGCCATTCGCGTTGACGGATAACATGGCCACGCAACGATGTTGGCAATGACGCCTGGTCCTCCGGCTCGATTCCCAGCAACAGAATTGACCCATTCCGGATGACAAACGTGGGCGGTGCGCAGTAAAGCCAGTCTTCTGCTATCACGCCAGGTAGCGATGTCGATCCGCCCAGTTCAAGCAGGTCGCCGATGACGGTGAGGCTGTCGAGCACTTCGCGAACGCGCTGCTTGATAGCTTCGATCCCGCCGAATCCGGTGAACGCATCAACGGCATAGCCGACGAGAACCCCCTTTGGACAAGGACACGAGGTGACGGCGATCCTGCGCAGGACGCTTGCAACGAGGGCGACGGGCAATTCGTCCGTTGTCATAGCGACGTCAGCTAGCCCAAGCTGCCGCACTAGGGCACCGAGTAACGCATCCCGGGTCAGCGACTTCAGCTCCAGTCCCACGACTTGTCCTCTAGCAGTATTTGCAGGTAGCGAACGCCTCGAGCGAGTTCACCATGACTGACGAGCGTCTGGACATCTAAGGCGACGTCTCGGGACGAAGCGACGAATCCTTGGGGATCAGTCAGGTACCGAAGTGCTCGTTCGACAAGGCTTGTATCAGTGCACAGGTGAAATGCAGTTGTGATCTTCACCAACCAGTTCACGACCTGCGCAGGCGCCAAGTCCGATACCTCCCGATGCGATAAGCGCAATTTGGCAGGGAAGTTCTTCCATTCCTTCCGCGTTGAGATTGCATCCCCCATCACTGCGATGGCCTCGGCATCCTGGATTGAACTCTCGAACTTGCGTTCGGCGTCCATCCATGCGTAACCGCACACTAGCCTGACAAGTGCGTTCTGCATCGTCCGTGCTACTTTGCTTTGTGTGCTTGCACCTAACGGACCTGTGACCCGGGCATTGGACCACAAGGTCAGCACGTCTATGTCGTCTGGCACTCGCTCCGGTGACGACGCAAAGCTATCAATCTGCGGTTCTGGGACCAGTTGAGTAAGATCGTGCAGTGCCTCTTGGCTTGGCTGACTGACGATGACGGTGTCTATGTGATCGCGGCCGGTGACAACGAAGAGGGCACCAGGTGACTGGACTTTAATGCCATCGATACAGGCATCGTAGTTCAGGGTCTGGGCGACACAGGGATGACTAAGAAGCGCCATCTTGCATTGCGAGCGCATACCCAATGCAGCGTCATCGACCAGCCGAATCGTGGACTCATGTCGCGACCGCCGCAGCAGCCAGCGCAACGGTCGATTCTCGCGTTCCAGTTTCAAGTCGAAAGTACCGATCTCATCGGCACAGATCACTAGATGGCAAATGGAACTGCCACCGAGCTCCTCCTTTTCTTTGTCCGACAGTTGATCAGACAGATCCGTTAGCTTCGTCGGCAGTGTGACCGATTTTCGATCTGTCTCGTAGTCGCTAATCTTTAGGAACCATTGGATCTCCCGGCCGGCAGGACCGAATACCTCGACTTGCATTGCGCCCCGTTCGAGGTCTTCCAGTGCCGCGTCGGTGGGCGTCGCGATCACCATCAAGCCGCCCCGTCGGTGGATTGTTTCCTCTAGGCCTAAAGGATCCCGAACCTCCAAGATCACCTCTCCGCGCGAATCGCTGGTCGATCCCGCTTGATCTGCCCTGTCCTTCACCTCTACCACCAAGCGGTGCTCACCCGGTGGAAGCGGTGGTAACTGTACCCAGGACGGGCCGTGTACTCCTGCCCGTGGAATTCGCAGCGAAGAGACGCCATCGAGCGCGACCTCCACGGCCGCCACGTCATGATCAATTTCGATACCGAAGCAAGGCGCGTCAGTCGTGAGCCATTCGCTCTGGCCTTCACCGTCCCAAGACAGTGCTGGCAGCCCCGCGGGCCAGATCCTGACAGTGGAGGTGAACGATAGGCCTAGAGTCTTGAGCTCGTGTCGGAGGTCCTCGGTCACGCGTTCGGGTAGCGACAACTGGATGCCGATCAGGCCTTCGCAACGGAGGTCTACGGGCCGGATGATCGAATTTGGCGGGAAGGTGTGGCCTACCCGCGCCAGAATGATGTACTTCTGTCCTGGTCGGACATGATGGCTGCGAATTTCCCGTGCTAGGCGGTCGTTGCTGATCCGGCAAACCCAGAGTGGCCCTTTGCCCAAGGTGGTTTCTTGGCGAACCAAGTGTTCGAAGGCTGGGAAGGCGTCTTTGAACCGCAGAACTACACCGTCATCGGGCCATCGCTGCAGTCCATGTAGTTTCGACGGAGTGGTGAGGATCTGTGCTGGATGCCAAGAACCTGCTCCACCCTCGAATCGGACCTTGGTCTTCCGTAGATACTGCGCTACCTCTGGCGATCCGGCCGCTAGCGGTGCAAACGAAGGTGTTTGGATACCCACGCGCCATGCCTCGTTCTCAGGGCTCAAGAGCAGTGACGGGCGTAGATTGAATCGTGGGCGTGGAGGTGGTGCGGCTTCCTGGGGCGTCCGTTGCCGCCTCGTGCCGCGGATCCGCCGGACATCCGCGCTCGCCTCCTGCAACCACTCCCTGGCTTCCTGTGTAGTCTCGAGATCACTCACGATACGCCGGGTTGTTTCGGGCGAAAGCGGGAGGTTTTCGGTGTCCGTGCCCAGCAGGGCCAAGGCGATACGTCCCACCAACTCCTCCTGTTCGCAGAATTCTCGGAATCGCGACGATGGATGCACTGATCGATGGTGGATTAGGCGCCCGATGGCGAGCGGATCACTTTCAGAAGCAATTTGGTAACGATTGTGGTGGAGCGATTTGGCAAACTGGTATTGCAGATCCTTGGGAAGAATGGCGTGGGTGATGGGCCAGGCGATGATGCGAAACTGCTGAGCCCAGGTACCTGACGGCCGCACGCCGTTGTAAGCGCTCGCGAAGCGCTGGAACCACATGCGAATCCGGCTTCGACACTTGTTGGTATCGATGGCGCGCCAAGCTGGCAACCTCTCATTAAAAGTCTGCCAGTACTCGGCGCCAGCGTAGTCGTATCCGACTTCGGTGGCGAACACTACCCAAGCGAGCCAGAAGGCTTTGTTTGGTGTTCCGTATTGGAGCTGCTGTGACAACGCGCCAGCCAGCGCTGCCATATCGATCGGTAAACCGTGCTCCAACGCGAAAAGGCCCCGGTTCTCCGCATGTTGCCCGGGAGGCTGCCCGAACCGAGCCTCGAGTTCCTGTTGAAGGGCGGGTAGTTGCATTGTGCTAACGCCGGGCCTGCTTCCTTTTCTTCGACTTATCGAGCGACACGCGGACGCCCGACGATTTCGAGACTAGGGTAACCAGATCGGCCTTGCTCCATTGGCTGTACGAAGTGTCGCGGCTGGCACGTGGTACAAGCCACCGCTTGCATGCCAAAGCTGCCACTTCCTCGACTGATCTCAGGTCAGTGATGTCGAGTTCTGCTTCCTCACCTCTCAGGAACGCGATCGTATTACTGGCCATTTCACAGATGAAGACCTCGCGCCGGACGCCGTGCATCATCAGATTCGAACGCATGCCGATCATCTCGAGTGCTGCGCGAGTCACGCGCATCCTCCAGTTTGGTCCGTTGCCGAACTCATGCCCGTCTGTGTACCGATGCTCCTTCCAGCGGAGGTAGTCCCGCAGATCCTGGAACAACTTGTCGGGGATGTGGAAATGACCGTAGCCACTCGAGTAACCGATCGGTTTGAGGTAATGCCTCCCATCGAGCTTTACGCGGTTGTAGACCGACGAGCGACCCATCGACGATGTAGTCGTAATGGCGGCCAGCCGTGCCTGGTTGATCTTGCCGGAGATGACACCCCTGCGGGCGCCGTAAACGGCCAAGAAGTCGTCGTAGATCTCGCGAGTGCGCAGCAAGGCCGCTACGACTTTGCCGCCAAGCAATTGGTTGTACGGAGGCACAGCGCCGAGTACGTATGCATCCATCGTGTGGACCAACTGCGTGCCACGTTGCTCACCCGTCCAGCCAATGTATTCATCCCGAGATTTCAGATTGAAGACTGGGTCGCCGATGGCGAGGATTCCCATCAGACGCTCGTGGCCGTCGTCCCAGACTAGGTAACGCAAGCGCCGACCAAATCCAGGCGAGACCGGCACTGACCAGGTCAGCGAGGCCAGTTTGAACAGGTCCGCTTGCCAGGTGTCGCTGGCCACGCGCTGCAGCCGCGGCCTGACGCTAGTCGGCGCAATCTCCGCCCCGGTCGCGAAGTACTTCGAGAGCTTTGGGAACTTCGTTTGCAGGAAGTCTTTCTGCTTGGTGGATCGTTCCGTCCGCTGCATCTGATGTGCGGCGCGTATCGCATCCTTGCTGTCCACCGGCAAATACAAGACGCCGTGTTCGTCGCGCTTGAACCCGACCCGCTGGAGGTGTCGCCTGACCTTGCGCTTAAGGAGCGCCTCCCTAGTCAGGATCTTGATGACTTTCCCTTTCAACTGTTTCGTCACGGCCATTCCCCAATACAGCCTCTTCTCCATTTTAGCCAGTACGTGGCCGTTCTTGCGTAGGGCGTATCGCGCGCGCCTATGGCATGACTTAACTCAACGTGCCACAAAACGCAATCATGGCGACACCATTGTCGCGCCTTAGCAATCCAATTCCCGCCCCAAAAGGGATTCTAGATCAGGCGGGGAACTGGTGCTCGCCCTTGCGTGAGTTAGGGGATAGCGTGTGATTTGCAATAGAGGCTGTCAGTGGCTGATTTGGAGCACGATCACGCGAAATGCGTCTAACGTCGTCGCTTCCTTAGGTACGAGACTGAATTTTTCCGTGATTGGGCGCAGGCGCACTGGCCGTATCCGCTACCGCAGCGAGTGCAAGGCGCGCCAAAGCAGGGATGGATTTTGATTCGGTTCGCTTCATGATTTCGGCGCGATGGTTTTCGACAGTGCGCTGGCTGATGCCTAGATCGGAAGCGATGTTCTTGCTGGGATGACCCGCAAGTACCATGTCCATAATCTGGCGTTGCCGTGGTGTGAGATCGGCGATTTGATCGCTGGCTTCCTGCTTCCAAGCCTTAAGCTTGTTGGCATCGCGAGAGTGCTCCAATGCTCGCGTCACGCTATCGAGCATTTCGCTTCGCTCGAATGGCTTCTCGATGAAATCGGTCGCGCCTGCTTTCATGG
>Ga0302315_10004720_pt1 | contig 11834 bp, 12 predicted proteins | sample III_Palsa_N3_1_FD_200532 | JGI IMG/M metagenome (GOLD analysis project Ga0302315, IMG submission 200532) | Peat permafrost microbial communities from Stordalen Mire near Abisko, Sweden - III_Palsa_N3_1 | ecosystem: Environmental > Terrestrial > Soil > Palsa > Peat permafrost | place: Sweden... | reverse complement strand
CTCGGAACGCTACTTGGCGACATAGCTGAGGTCGATGTATTTCAGAGGCATCGTGAGCCTCAAACGTGGAGCTGGCCGGATTCAGCAGAGCCGCTGAAGTTCGAGGTCGTAGAGCCATCGAATGGCGGCGCTACGCCTGCTCTGCTGGTTGACATCAGTGGAAGGGTGACCGAAGACCGCATATACCGCGTGCTCGGTGAAGGCGCTTCTATTTGGCGACTGACTGTCGCGAGCCCGCATAACGACATCATCAAGAGCCGAGATCACCTGGCCGCCTTTCGTGCCGCAGCTCGGCCGTTGTTCAGCGCAATCAAAGAAAAGCATGGACAGAACACGCCTCTACATGTGTTCCTGGCCGCGCCGTTATCGGTCTGCGTGGAGATTGGGCGAGTCCGGATGCCGAAGGCAGATATGCCTTGGCTGCTATACGACCACCACAACGTGCACGGATTCAAGTCTGTGCTGAACATTGCTTAAGGAGGCTCCATGTACAAATTAGCAGTAGTCAAAGTGCTCGACAGCGTTGTGGACTCGCTTGATATCCCAGAGTCCTACTACCAGCGTGCCTCGGATCGCCACCACTCCATAGCGGATTGGCTGTGTCGCCCGGCGTCAAAGTTGGCGAAGTATTCGCCCCACGTGACACCGCAGGGATCATTCCGTTATGGCACAGTAGTTCGCCCAATTCATCATGAGGCGGAGTACGACCTGGACAACGTCGTGACGTTGCAGATGCAGAAGACGGACAAAACTCAAAGCGAGTTGAAGCTACTCTTCGGAGAGGAACTCAAAGCCTATGCGAGCGCTCACGGTATGTCGAGCCCACTTGAGGAGAAGCCGCGCTGCTGGCGCTTACATTACGCCGATGAAGTGTCTTTCCATCTCGACAGCTTGCCTTGTGTCGCAGAGGAACCTGCTGTCGTACAGGCCATCATCTCGCAGGGCGTACCCTTCGAACTCGCAAAGCGCGCTGTGGCTATCACCGACCAGCGGCACCCAAACTACCAACTTCTCTCCCGCGACTGGTTGATCAGCAATCCACGAGGCTTCGCGCGGTGGTTCGAGGAACGTACACGAGTTTTCGCACAGCCACGGCTTCGAGCACTGGTTGAGATGAGGAAATTTGCCTCGGTAGAAGACGTGCCGCCCTACGAGTGGAAGACACCTCTCCAACGTTCAATCCAGCTACTCAAGCGACACCGGGACGTCATGTTCCGGGAAACGCCTGAGCTGGCTCCCATCTCGATGATCATTACGAATCTCGCAACCCACGCCTATTCGGGAGAGGATGACATCTACGAAGCTGTCACCGGAATAGTTGCCAGGATGCGGAACTTCATCAGTCCTGTTTACCCTCGCGTGCCAAACCCTACGGCTCCGTCCGAGGACTATGCAGATAAGTGGAGCAAGAATCCGCTGCTAGAGCAGAATTTTCTTCTTTGGCATAGCCAGGTTCAACAGGACCTTGCCCGTTTCCATACTCTCACTCGCGATGGCATGGATCGTGAGATCCGTGGGCGTTTTGATGTGCAGTTAACGCGGGACCAGCTCTCGCACATCAGCAGTCCACTTTCGGCAATAGCAGCTGCGGTCGCTCCGACCGTGTTCGTGCCATCTGCACCGAAACCTTGGGGCAAGTAATGCCTGATGATTCTCTTCTGAAGCAGCTCGCCATATCGGAAGCTATCAATCGGTTCGAGAATCTCCGACTGGTTCCAAGCAAAGATGGCGATATCGTCTTGCGAGGCGTGATCGACTTCACTGCATCCGCTAGCGGCTGCAGGACTGTTAGTGACAGTTACGAGATCAACCTTCGCATTCCAACCGCTTATCCTTCTGAGCTTCCAGTTGTGCATGAAACAGGTGGCCGGATTCCGAAGGACTTCCACAAGCTGGAAGGAAACGCTCTATGTTTGGGATCTCCATTTCGCTTGTGGCTCTTGACCAAGCAGAATCCATCCTTGTTGAATTTATTAGAGCGTGTAGTCGTCCCTTACCTCTACGCCTACTCGCTTCACGAGGCCGGTGAAGCCATGCCATTTGGCGAGCTGAGACATGGCTTGCCTGGTTTGGTAGATGATCTTGGCGAAATGCTGGGAGCTACTGACTCCAAGACTGCTGCGGCGTACATGGAAACAGTCATGCGCAAGAAGCGCATCGCGAACAAACGACCTTGCCCCTGCGGGAGTGGAACGCGCCTAGGTCGTTGTCACAACAGAAGGGTGAACAGCCTTAGAGTTGCCTTCCGGTCGTATCTCTCCCGGCGAAAAGCTTAACGCGCATCCACGAAGTTCCTCCTCAGGATTCGTGCCGAGGGCCGGTCCAATTGTTCTACGCGACCTCTAGAAACCGCTGCTGGATATCAGCGTATCTCTCGCTCGGTCCGAAAGTGCTAACAGCTCGCTGTGTCACTTCGGTAGCGATATGTCGGCTTCTCGGAAACAATCCGCGCAGGCATTCTCAGTTGAGGAGAACAGGCCAATGCATATTTCCAGCCCGACAATAACTCGAAACGCTCATTGGCGATTTAGCACCCCCCAAGGACGGTCCCCTGAAAGGCAGCACCTAGCGTAGTGGCAGGCGGGCCTCGACGCCACTGCCTATCAACATGCTAGGCATGATGGCTTGACGCGGATGCAAATCGTGGTTGACGGAATACCGGTCGAAGAATCGTGCCCGCCTCGGAATTAGAGTGCGAGTTCGTCAACCAAAGAAGAGCAAGCCGTACCTCAGGTCCTTCGAGATCAGTGATTCACAGGCTTTCCCACGCGATTGTGAGCGTTTGTCTCCCCTCCTAGGGCTCGTTCGCGGCCGCACCCTCATCTACCGTAGCCGCCGGCTTCCGTTGTGTCTTGTTGGGCCGAACAGGAATCTGCTGGCCGTCTGATCGTGAGATCAGGGGATAAGCCAACACACCGATCAACAAGCCAACGGGATAAAAGTAGTTACCAAGGCTCCAAGGATCTGAGTTGAGGAACTTCGTTACGGTTCCTCCGATGAGGATCGTGACGATTGAAGCCATAGACTGAATTGTGTAAACCTTTAGCCGATTGAGGAAGTACCTGCAGAGCCAGCCGATGACGATGCCAAGGCAGAGCGCTCCAAGAATAACGATGATCATCATTGCGATCGAACCTTTCCCTAAGGGTGTAGTGAAGAAGCGGCGGTGTCTCCGCCGTTCGCGACGATTGCATCCTTCAGCACGTTCAGTGCAGCATCGAGATGCCGCCCATGCTCGTCGAGTTTCTCCTTCAGGTCTTCGAGGTCAGTTTGCGACATCCCAAGAAGCTTGGGCTTATTCAAGATAGGCTGCACCACATCGTGGGCCTGATTTTGCCAGGAGGTGACCTCAAAATTGATCATTTCATAGCGTAGGTTCAGCTGAGCGGCCTGCGCGTTCCACTCCATATCGAACGCTTTCACGGCTGTGAGTTCGTTGGCCGCAGCACTACCCATGGTGTAATAAGCTTGCTCTCTGTCGAGAAAGGCTGCGTGGGCTGCTACCAAACGCTGGTAATCGTCAACGGTCTTTATGAATTCCTGTCTTTGCGTCCTAATGCGGTAGGCTGCAACGTATATGGCTTTGAGAGCGGCCAGATCTTTCGACGTAATCTTGGTTCTCGCCGTTCCCTCAACAACCTTCGTTAGGTGGTCCGACACGATGTCGTCCAATTTGCTGGGCGTAAGGGATTTTCGGCTAATCGCCTTTGATCGTCCATCCATCTGCGCGTACAGGCTGGTCGCGGCAAGATAGGCGCAAACGGAAAGGATTAGGATCGGGAACTTCGAAATTCGTACGGATGCCAAAGCCACTTAGAACCTCTGCCATGATGGATTTTGGGTCGAACAGCATTTTAGGCTACTATTCAAACATTCTAGGCGCATCTCGCTCTGCGATCTTTTGACTTCGGAGAAAGCCGATGCGGTTCATTTGTGGAGGAGGATGCGCTGGGCTACCTCCGTCGATGACGTCGCGTGGCGTTACGCAACAGGTCGAAGCCGACTCATTGAATACCGATCTGCAAGAATGCGGGGCGGCAGCTAGCTTCCGCCAAACGTTTCAGGATGGCGACGTGCCCGCCAATACTATATTTCCGCCATCGCAAATGAGAGCTGTCGCGATATCCCGTAACAGGCAGTACCAATCCTACATCTGCGGAGTCATGCATGTCACCCACACCGGCTCAGAGAATCCACCCTATCAATTGCTTCGAGCAGGCGCAGATCGACGCCACGATGCCTCACCCGAACAAAAAGCGCATCTTCGTTTTCTGTGACGGAACGGGAAACCAGTTCGCAGACCACTTCAGTGCCAGGGATGCGAACTCAAATGTCGTAAAGCTCTACATCACTATACGAGTCAACAACGACCAAGTGGCCTACTACCACCCTGGCGTGGGAACGATGGGTGATCCCGCGATCAGGAACCGTGTCGTCAGATTCTGGTCCAAGGTGAAGGGTCTCGCGTTCGGAGCTGGCTTTAAAGCGAACGTCATGGATGCGTACCGGTACCTGATGGCCGTCTATAACGACGGTGACGAAATCTACATCTTCGGCTTCTCGCGCGGCGCGTACACGGCTCGCGCTCTCGCCGGGATGCTGCATGCGTACGGCCTACTGTGCAGGGGCAACGAGGGTCATGTCGAATATGTCTGGCACATGTTCCAGAATGCGGTGAACGAGTCTCGAAAGAAGTGGAAAGACCACGCTCGTCTACGAAACTATGGTGGCAATGGTCACTCCGTAAAGCGTAACTCTGCCTTTTTGGAGACCTATTCGCGCAAGGTCACAATTCGCTTCATGGGCCTATGGGACACAGTGTCTTCGGTCGGGTGGATATACAGTCCAGTTCGCCTTTTGGATGTTGCACAGAACCCAAGCATTCAGGTTGGCAGGCATGCTGTAAGCATCGATGAGCGGCGCGCAAATTACCGTGACAATCTTTGGGGACCACCGGTTGGAATCAAATTCAAGGAATGGTCCGAGCATTTGAGGGAGGCAGGCATCTCTCAGGATTTAGCTCAGGTCTGGTTTCCAGGCGCTCATTCGGACGTTGGTGGAAGCTATCCACAAATGGAGGCGTATCCAGCAAACATCAGTCTTCGGTGGATGATCAACGAACTGAAAGCTAATGGCGCTGAACTCTGCGAAGAGCGAATTGACATGGTCCTCGGCAACTACAGCGAACACTATGCGGCCGACCGGATATTTTCCCCAAAGCCTCAGAAATATCGCTGCCTTCATCACTCGCTGACATGGAAGTGGTGGATACTTCAGTGCTTCCCGCAACAGTATTACGACAAGGACCAGGACAAGAGCCTTTGGCGTGTTCCCTACGGCACGCCAAGATCGATCCCGCCAATCATTCACAAGTCCGCGATAGAGCGAATGGATGATCGCTCCGCGGGCGACAGGCCCTACCAGCCCAAGAACCTGGATCGCACAAGATGTGTTCCTGTCAGCTTTCCTATGCGAACCACTGCCAACCTGTTGGACTGCTATGTCTACGATCGCCCGAAGTCCCCGGCGGCAAACTTCAAGAGTGAGTTCACCAGATATGCGAGGCTTGTTGTTGGATGGATCACCTTTGCACTAGTTTGGTCGATAGTGCTTACGACCGCATGGTATTTGATCGGGGCGGTCGTGGGGCTAGCTACCCTGATCTTCCACCTAATGACCATTACGCCTGGACTCTCTCACGTATTTCCGCATCAGCATTGGCACAGACTTTCCTGATTCTCAGCGACTTCATCGACGAGGCAGCTTAGACCTCTGCCGAACTCCTGTAAAGGTCGCCTGTTGGTCCCGTGAAGTCGGAATATCGTAAGTGATCCCCGCGTTCTCAGCTAGTGACAACAGGCAGAGCACGTTTCCAAGGCCATAGGGCACGAAATACCCATTGGCAATTTTGCGCTGACCGAGAAACATTCGTGATAGGAATGCGCATTCCTCCTTAGGAATCAGCACGCCCTCATGAAATTGCGGAGGGCACTATTGCTGCTGCTAAGGCGCTACCGTTGATCTGGCTCTGAAGCGCATAAATCCACTATACGGGGAGGGACGGGAACAGAGAAAGCACCTTTGCAATGGTGCCTATCAAGGTGGAGGCTGTGCTGATTTTCTTTGTGATGGCGTTGACTTCGGTCTGAATCACCTTCAACGCCGCATTGGTTTGGTCGATCTTAGGCTTCAAGGCAAGAAAAGCATTCGTATTAGTTGCCAAATCCTGCTGATCGTAGGCCGTAATAATGTCATAGACCTCCTCCATCGCGCCATGAATCTGGTCCTTGGCATCGACTGTCGAGGCTTCCCAATAGGCGTTGCCCAGCGCGTCATAGACCGCTTGATATGACGTGCCCGGATCGGGATTTTGGAGTAATGGGAAAGGTGGGGTTGCCATGAGATGTCTCCTTGTTCGTCTGCAGCTTCTATTGCTTAATGGTCGGCACAGCTGTCGACGTGCTTGCCGTCGCCGATGTCGCAGCAGTCTGAAGCGTGTTGTAGTAATTTCCGAGATCCTCGCCAGCCGCCACCAGCAATGCGATGTTCTGCTGTAGCGAGGCCGGATTATTCCCCTGCGCTGCTGCCGCTAGAGCCTGATGAGTCAACTCCAGGGTATGAAGGGACTTCTGTAACTTGCTCAAAAGCAAATCATTGGCCTTCTGCTGGCTTACGATAGTCAACAGGATACGAATCTCGGCCCGTGTTTGCTCCGGGCCAAGCGCTGCTAGGTTATGGCGAATGAAACCATCTTGATCGGTGGACAATTGAAGGTAATCCGCATCCGCTTGGCGACGCAAGACTACGATATCGCTATTCAGAAATTCGCAAAGGGTCACTATACTCGGGTTCATTTTCTGGGTAATTGCAGGAAGTGAACCTCTGACTTTCTTGGCAATTAGATATTCCCCCAAAGCCTTGACCGCCGTGCTGATTCCGTTCTGGACGCTGCCGTCCATCACGGGAATGTTTGGGATCGAGTTGCTAAGATCCGTCGCCACCGACGTATTAAGTGCTGCCAGATTTTCTCCTACGCCCGAGGCAGCGCTATCCAGGTCAGCCGGGGGCTTGCCGGTAAGAGCAGTCAACGAAGCAGCGTAAGTCTTAAGGCCATTGAGGACCGTTATCCTCGCCTGAAGCTGTTCAGGTGTGAGCAGCGGCCTCGGATCCGTGTAGGGATTCCATGAAGGATTTTTCTGGTAGGCATACACCGACGCCGTAATCTGTTCCTGCGACCGAAGGTCGTTTGCCGCGCGATAGGCGCTTTCGGAATTTGTAATCACCAGATCACTGGCGTCAGAGAAGGCCTTCACATGCTTGGCTAGCGGCGAAAGGCACCCTGACGTGAACAAACACAATACAGCCGCGCACACCGGGGCCGCCCAGCGGCTAAGCACGCGCGGGCCCGCAGGTAAGTTGATATTCAGCTCGGGATCCATACCCCGGATGGGAAACCCTAGGCGTCGACTTGTCAAGAAGATTCGTGGCAAACGCAACCGACATCCGATTCACCGGCCACCGGAGGGTAGTGAGTGGTACAAATTGTCTAGGCCCCCAACCTTTCACCGGAGATTCTAAATGGCAAAGCGGATCGTTTTCTGCACAGACGGCACCTGGGACACCCCACGGATGAACGACAACGTTTACCGTCTGTACAAGGCCCTGCTCGTCACGGCTGACCAGGTAACGTTCTATGACGATGGAGTGGGAGCCGATACAACTGGCCTGGACCATATCGTTAGTGGCGCATTCGGCCAAGGTCTGATCCAGAAAGTACAAGACGCGTACACAAAGATTGCCCATGTGTACGAAACCGGTGACAAGATCTACCTTTTCGGTTTCAGCCGCGGCGCCTTTACTGCCCGCAGCATTGCCGGCATGATCGCCACTTGCGGTCTGCCCACAGGTAGCTTCACCGACGATTGCGTGACCAAAACTTTTCAAGCCTATCGTGACCCTACTAATCGGACGCTGCTACTCGCGGGGCTGGGTGTTTGCGGCCTTGGCGACGCAACAATTCAACTGGTCGGAGTATGGGATACGGTCGGATCTTTGGGAATTCCTGCCATCTTCGGTGGTGTAGACGAAAAGGACTACGGTTTCCTCGATACTGGTCTGCATCCAGACGTAAAGAGTGCCTATCAGGCGTTGGCTGTGGACGAGCAGCGCGCCCAATTTCCGGCAACGCTGTGGACGTCCGCGCCTGCTCCCGGCCAAGTTATTGAACAGGTATGGTTTTCCGGCTGTCACAGCGACATCGGCGGCGGAACAGCGCTTGCCGGTGGCGTCGACGACTCAACCGAACTTAGTAACATTTCCCTCGGGTGGATGGCCGCCAAAGCGCAGGCGCAGGGACTGACCTTCGACCCGACACAGGCATCCCAGTTTGCCACGATGCCCGCCAAGTATGCGCTGGACGCCATCCACGAGAGCTGGAAGCCGGTAATGGGTGCTCCGCATAACCGGCCTATCGATGAGAAAGCATCGGTATCGAATAGCGCTGCGGTCCGGATTCAGTATGCCCAAACGTATACGCCACCAAACCTGACGCTGGGCGATGACCAGCTTCTAGCTGACACCTACACGCAGGTTGAAGTTGTCGATGTTAATGCGTTCTAGGTAGCTCATTGAGACCTATCATTGCTCATAAATCAGCTTCTCGGAAGCGAATCCGTCGAGCCGTTCTCAATTGACGCAAACAGCCAACCCGTGTTTCCAGTCCTCCGCTGGCTCGAATCACGCGTTGGCGATTTGGCACGAAAATCTAACGCTTTAACGGCGCGAGCGTTTATAGAGCAAACCTGGGTAGTACTGCTCACCGGTTCCAGCGTGGTCGTGAAGTGCGTGAGAGGTGTAGTGATCATTTGCCGGCTAGAGCCTCTTTCCTGTGGAAGTAGTTAATGAAAGAGATAGCCATCTCATTACACATCAGCGCATCTTCGCGAGATATCTCTGCAAACTTGGGTGCGCCATGACCAGCGTTCTCAGTCCGATTGCGGTAGATGTAGAACTGCTCCAAGGATGCAACGATGTGCAATGGACACAATGATAATTTCCTGAGCGTTTTTATTGCATCCCCTAAGGTGGATGCCTTTTGCCCCTTTGCGTCTAGCCACCCGCGTAAATAAGCCTCTACTGCCGCGACCGAAAGCGATACCGATGTAGCGACATCTATTTTCTTGGGGTCGATAAGAGCCTCCTTGGCTGCTGTGATCGCGTCGACCGCTGGCACATACGGCACGCCTGATGAAAGGATTCTTTCGTTATCCTTGATCAACGCGGTGTACTTCACCACTACTCTGGCGGGCCGCTCCGGCCTTTTCGACTTCGTAGCCAACATTGTGGTAACTCAGCAGCTTGTTCACCTCATTCTTCGACAGTGGGCCATCGTTCACGAGGTATTCGATGGTTGACAGAACCTCGTGCCACTCGGATTTCTGGAGAAGGTCTATGAAGAGATCCGAGGTGTAGTACTCCATGATGTCGTCCTCGCCATATAGCCTGTGATAGTCGCTGTTGACGGCGATCGACGCTCCCCGGTACAGAACATACTCACGAATTGTGCTATTACCTTCTTCTCGAAGGTGTTCGACCGCGATCTTGAAGAGATCGTAGCGAAGAGCGAGCGGCACATCCTCATATTGCAGGTCGCTCTCAAAATGATCGAGGTGATGTCGCCTTGTGAAGCTTTCGAACATCGCAGGTCTCCGATGCTAATGTTAATCGTCGCTTCATTCTATGAGCTTCTGGGTCGCACCGAGTCAGTAATTGGACCTCGGCTTCTCGGAAGGAATTCGCCGGGAAGCTCTCAACTGACGAGAACAGGCCAAAGCACTCATCGAGAACTTTCGCAGTCATCGCGGTGTTTTCTCTGCGATCACGAGACGCCTCATCGGACAGTTCTCAAACAGACTTCGAACAAACTCGGATCCAGTTCGGGCATGTTCGAGAGCTGTTCGTATTGTGACTCTGCAAGCGCATTCCTAAGCCGACAGGCTTAGGGATGGTGTCTCTTTCTTCACTCTTTCTTCATTTAGCTTTTCGCTTCGGCTGATTCCGTTGCGTCTCAAAGTCGGACACATCCCATTCGCCTCTGCTGCTCGGCGTACGTGGCTGTCCGATCTGCTGCAAGGCATCGTGAAGCCACGGAGGAAAGCGGGATGCGTGTTGCTGGAGTTCCCGGATCGCCGCCTCGGGAACCTTCTCGGCGATCTGGCTGAGGACTTTGCTGGCCTCGGCGGGGCCGGCCCATGCCAGCGCGCGGACTAACTCTCCTGGCGGCTCATTCCAGAGGACGAGCTGCCAATCGGGAACGTGCTGGAGATAGACCGTCAGTTTGCCCAGCTTATATAAACGAGTTCTGCCCGAAGTCCAATAAACGATCTTGACGGGAACTTGAGTGGTCAAGCCGAGGGCGTTGGCGCAGGCCGCTCCAAAGGGAGCGATGGCCTCTCCCGATTGAGCGGCGAGCTGGTGGATGAAGAGGTGAGCGTGGGGCGCATGGCGGCCAAAGCGACTGACAACGGGGGCAAGATAGACTCCGTGTGCAGCTCGTAGAATGACGCCTCCTTTTGCTAAGGCGCGGAGCGCCCGGGATACGGCAGGCCGATTTCCAAGATGGAGGAATGCTGCTGCCGTGATGGGTGCCCCTTCAGGTCGGCAACTGATTTCCGTGGCGATTGCTTGGGTCAGCACTTGCATCCTAAACGCAGTATAAGGATGCCGCTGGTTCGGCTACAGTTCGCGCCGGTGTTTAGCCCGTCGGGTGGGCAAATTCAGGCGCTCTCGTTCTTCTGAGAGCGACCTTAAGGGCGGGAGGACGGGCGGTTTCAACCCAGAAAAGCATCAAAGAGATGTCTATCGGGCGTTCCGGCACCCGAAAATACACCCAATTCCACCCATTTCTTTTGAGTCCATAGAATGACGCGGGCGGCGGTAGCCGCCCGCCGCCGATTGCTTTAGCTAGCCTCTGCCAGTTGTGGGGTCTCTGACAGCGTCGTTTTGGACTTGGAATCAAGAGCAGACAGTATGACGGCAGATGCCTTCTGAATCACTTCAAGGCTTTCGGTGAGGAGTGCGGCGTTGCCGTGGTACAGGTGGATGTAGTCGGCGGATGCCCTGCCTGTGGTGAGGCCAATGCTCTTTCCCACCACAAACGCGATGGCCTCGGCCTCTGTCTCGCGCACGGTCTTAGTAGTTGCGGTGCGCCGCTCGGCTTTATGTAGCATCTCGTGGGCGAGTTCATGGACAAGCGTGCTGAACTCCTCGGCTTCGCCCTGACCGGGAAGGATGGCGATTCTACCGCCGTAGCTCATCCCCAACGCTGGCGCAATGCTCTCTTTGAACTCAAGTTGGATGCCTTGGGCGGAGATGAAGTCGAGCAACCGTTCGCAGTATTCCCCGACATTGCCGGTCACACGTTCGGACAACTCGGGAAGCTCTTTGCCTTCGGTCTGGGAGACATCGAAGACGTAGGCGGAACGGAACCCGACCAATACAGCCTGGTTCTGAGTGCGGATGTCTTTCTCGGCTTCGGCATCCTTCTTCCGCCGAACTCCGATCACAGGAGCGAGGATGCGGATTCCGCGCTCTCCCTTCCTGACCTTCCGGCCAAGCTGGTTCCATGCGTAGAGTCCAGCAACACGGGTTGCGTCCGGCTTCTGCCGCGCAATCTCAAGGATGTTGCCAAAGCTGTAATTGTGAAAACGTCCCATTGCTGTGAGGTATGCGGTAAGTCCTTCTGAGTGGCCCTGCTCCAACTGCTCGATAAGGGCTAGGACGTTGGCCGCTACAGCCTCTTTTGCCGTCTGTTGCTTTGGCTGCGGCTGTTTGAG
>Ga0302315_10004716_pt1 | contig 11837 bp, 14 predicted proteins | sample III_Palsa_N3_1_FD_200532 | JGI IMG/M metagenome (GOLD analysis project Ga0302315, IMG submission 200532) | Peat permafrost microbial communities from Stordalen Mire near Abisko, Sweden - III_Palsa_N3_1 | ecosystem: Environmental > Terrestrial > Soil > Palsa > Peat permafrost | place: Sweden... | reverse complement strand
TAAGCAGAACCCTCTATAGAGCCCCTAGGGACAGGCCGATGTAAACTACTGCTGCAGCACTTCTTCGCCTACTGAGATGAGTAGTTCAGGACTAAGAAAATCTTGCGCTAATAGCACGCCACCAGCATCCCTGACCGCGTTCCGAAACGGAATCGCCCATACATGCTCAATGAGCAATATGAGCATTGCATCCCCGGCCGGGATGTTCTCCGTCAAATCCTCGAGGTCTTCTTTATCAAGCCCGTACTCGTAGCGCTCATTGAATCTTTCAGCGACGTATTCGCTGCTTTCCCTTGCAACCTCTGCATCACCGGATCCAATACCAATAAGCCCCCCAATAATCGCACCATACTTCTCATTCTCTTCAGAAGATAAGTCACTCTCTTCCAGGATAATAACGTTCCCAGACTCGTCTTTTTGAACGGCGACACCATCAACGATTCGTATGAATTTTTGGTCCCGCAATTTCTGTAGTTCGTCGTGGATCTTGCCACTGAAAGCAGGCTCATCAAAATCTACTGCCAAGATCTGCAAAGGTCCAACATTACTTAAATCTATATCTGCCATAACACCCTCCTAAATACCCCAGTGCACTAAACTAGTATGTCGTAAACTGTTACCTTCGACGACTGACTCGTCGTGATGTTCTTCGTGCTACACGTCGCATACTTCCTAACATAACGTAATCCCCTATTATTTAGTTCTTATATCATAGGATGCCTTTTGTATTTATTCCGTGATCCCTATCACGAGTAAAACGAAGGACACTCATATATACCGCTTATCGGCAGGTTCGAAACTTCTCCAGCCGATACGAGTAGATTGCCACGCCCAACAACCGCAGTTGCGTAAGCCTACCCACAGACACCTACACATGACGCGTCCATAATTAGGCATATCGGGAAAGGAGGTACGCATGCAACTGGTACGATACAACCCGTGGAGAGATTTGACCCAACTTGAAAGTGACATGGAAAAAATTTTTGGCAAAGGCTGGGATTGGACTTCGACATTGGTGACTCAAGGTCCAGCTACGATAGATATGTACACTGAAGAGAACAAGCTCGTGGTCGAGGCTGCACTTACCGGCTTCACAAAGGAAGAGATAAGGATTGCCACGACCGGCAACATACTTGACATAGCCGCCGAGCACATAGAAAGAGGTGAGCCCGAAGCTGAACGTGAGTATCTGCTACACGAAAGCAGTCACGACTATTATCGACGTGTTAGCCTGCCTGAAGGCATCGATGTCGATATGGCCGTAGCGGACTTTAACAATGGCAGACTTACAGTCGACATACCTATGAAAAAGCAAACAATCACCAAAGAAGTGGCTATTAAGTAAACGCGTAAGGCAAGGCTGAAGCCTCTACATCTGAAGGAGCCGACGTTTCGACCTTACGTCAAAGGAAGATCGAAATGCATTTTACGAACCGAGAGACAGCTGGCCGTGAATTGGCGGAGACACTTCGTCAATTCGCAGGGCCTAGCCTAGTCATACTCTCCTTGCCACGAGGTGGTACTGTCCTTGGTGTAGAGATTGCTAAAACACTCAATGCGCCATTGGGAATCATTCTGGTTCGTAAAATCGGACATCCCGTGTACGCCGAATATGCTATTGGGGCAGTCGCAGAGAACAGCAATCCGATATACAACGAGGCCGAGGCTACGACGCTTGATGTAACATGGCTCACCGCTGCTGAACATGATGCACGCAGCCTCATCAAATACCGACGCAACCTATACCCTGATACTACCTACGCGCTACCAAGAATCGAGGGGAAGATCGTCATTATCGTCGACGATGGTATTGCCACCGGCCTGACCATGAAAGCAGCGGCAGCTGCAGCACGCGCTAATCACCCAAAGATGACTGTCATAGCGGCACCAGTAGCTTCCCGGGAAAGCCTTGAACTACTAGCAGGCATGGCCGATGCATTCTTTATTCTGGATGACCCCAAGCGTTTTCTCGGTGCAATTAGTGCACACTACCTCGACTTCCCGCAAGTCAACGATGCAATGGTAAAAAAATTACTGGAAAGGAGTACACCATGACATACACTAATCCACTACCCTCCATAAGCAAGCTTAGGAAGCTAGCTGAATGGCACGGACCATTCCCTATGAAGAGCTACCGTATTGTAATCGGTGCTGAGCGATACGGATTTGACGACAGTGTCATACAGTTCTTGCAGCTGTTCCCTCATGACGAAATGTTTCACAGCCGCAATGACTTCTTGCAACGCTGCCAAAACCTGGAAACAATCATCCGTTCTGAAGAAGATATGCCACGCGAGCTACTGCGTAGCCCGCAGGATTAGAAAGGTCCACTATGCATACGAAGTCGCATGAAGCAGCACAGGTCGTCACCGATACCGCGATACTACATATCACTATCGGTGGCGTTACGCTCGAAGGGGAGTTAGCGCTCCCGAGCGAAGCAAGGGGGTTAGTCATCTTCGCCCAAAGCAACAGTAACAACCATCACGGCCCACGTAACCAGTACATTGCTCGCAGATTACAAAGCCATGGCATGGCTACGCTACTCACAGATTTATTAACTCAAGCAGAAAATACCAATTACCACAGCCGCTTCGACACTACCCTACTGACCGAGCGATTAGCGGTTATCACTGATTGGGCAGTACACGCTGAGCAAACCAGACGCCTACCAGTTGGCTACTACGGCGCGAGTATCGGAGCTGTGGCTGCTATACAAGCTAGCATAGGTAGTGAAGCTAGAGTACGAGCAATCGTCTCAAGAGGAGGCCTGGTTGATCTTGCTGATAACAGCATTAAAACTCTACAAGTCCCAATCCTGTTCATAGTCGATCAAGAGGACTACGGAGTACGCCGGGCGAATGAAGAGATGTTCCTGAAACTGTCATGCGCAAAGGAAATCGCGGTCATTCCGCAGCCGACTCATTTATTTGAAGGACCCGGTACGTTGGAACGGGTAGCGCGCTTAGCCTCAGTATGGTTTGCCGAACATCTGGGAGACCGGCCATGATTCGCCATAGCTACCGCACCCTTACCTCCGGGCAGATAGATGACACTAGGAGGATACCGTGACTATGTTCGGTTTTATGATCGTCGCAGAAGGCAGTAACAATTACAGCCTCCTATTCTTAAGTATCTATCTTTTCTTCCTAGTCGATACTTCCATGCTTGTTATCTGGCTGTGGCGGCACACTGGCAAGGGACACAGGAGATGATTCCCCCTAGCGGTCTACCTGCCATTCGGGATAGGCCGACTATGCAGCCGTTCGAGCATACGTACTAGGTGTTTATATAACCGGCAAGGAAATATCATGAACGGCCAAAGCATTACGATAGGTACATTCTTCGGCATTAAGGTACGAATCCATTACTCATGGATCATCATTTTCATACTTATAGCTTGGTCGGTAATTGCAGGAATCTTGCCGCTGTATTTTCCGCATGTGGATTTTGCATCACGGCTGCTCGCCGGATTAACCGTAACGATATTATTCTTCGTCTCAGTGATTTGCCATGAGTTCGCACATGCGCTCGTAGCAAGACGCCATGGCGTACGAGTTACGCGCGTTACTCTATTCCTACTCGGCGGCGCAGCCGAATTACCTCAGGAACCGTCAAATGCCAGGACTGAGCTACTCATGACTATCGCCGGCCCTTTGGTGAGCTTGGCAATCGGGGCAGCCAGTGGCGCTGTATGGGCTATTGGGCATGCATACCATATCGAGGCCATTGTGATTATAGCCGGCCCATTAGCCATCTTGAATCTTAGTGTCGGAATATTCAACCTACTGCCCGGCTATCCGCTGGATGGCGGCCGTATCTTACGTGCACTCATATGGATGCGTACGAAAGATATAGTCCAAGCGACTAAGATTGCTACCTATGCAAGTTACACAGTTGCGTATTTCCTAATTGCCTACGGCCTTATCGCTGTTTTTGGTGGCTCAGTCGTAGGCGGCCTTTGGTTCGGCCTACTCGGCTTCTTTCTTTTCGAATCAGCCCAAGCAAGCTTGACGCAAACCACTACACAGGAGCGGCTCAAGTCAGTGAAAGTTAGGGACGTTATGGACAGCGATCCTCACTATGTACCCGCGCCGCTATCGATTGAGGTTTTCGTTCACGAGTACGTACTGCGCTATGGGCAGTACGACTACCTAGTAGTGCATGACGATGAAGCCGTTGGAATCATTGAGTTCTCGCGCTTTACACACCGAACCGATATCATATGGGATGAACCAGTGTCCAACTACATGGTACCGCTTGCAAGCACGATGCGCCTGAAACCGAGCGAACCTGCCAGCAAAGCACTACGCATGATGCGACAACACAGCCTACCGATCCTTCCCGTCTACGAATATGGCCAGTTAGTGGGAGCCGTATCCGTACAACGTATCAGCGATTATGTGCTGGTCGGCACTACTCACCCAAGCATCGTCGCCGGCCGGGAGATAGTGGTCGACCCGGGCCAGCCGCTCGAGCTTACAGTGCAACACAGTAACAGCCAGGCAATCCCAACAGAGAGGACTGAGAAGAAATGAGCACCAAACCGCACGGCAATACTAATAGCCTTGGCACTGATACAGTTTCAGGAACAGAAGCGCCAGGCTCTCACGATTATGAGGCTGCACAGTTAGCAATAGCAGCACTACACAGCCATGGATTTGAAGCATACATCGTCGGCGGTGCTGTTAGGGATTTGTACTTAAATCGCAGGCCAAAGGACTTTGATTTAGCAACGGACGCGACACCGGAACAAATCATAGCCTTACCCGAATTTACGCGCTCGAAGTACAAAGATACAGCCCAAGCATATGGCGTAACGCGAACACTTGTGATTTACGACGGTCGCACCTCGGAGATTGAGATTGCTACCTTTCGAAAGGATATCGAAGCCCACCGAGGCCGACAGTCAACGAAAATCGCCTTTGCCAGTCTTGAAGATGATGTACTACGTCGGGACTTTACGATTAATGCACTCGCGTTTGACCCGTCAACAAGTACCATTATTGATTTCGTGGACGGCGTTGATGATCTAGACAACCGGTTACTACGATTCATCGGCAAGCCGAGTGAGCGAATTCGAGAGGATCCACTGCGTATCATGCGCGCAATTAGATTCAAGAACCACCTCGGCTTTTCATACGATGCTAAAACTGTAGAGGCTATCAAGAACACCGTAAGACAGGGATACATCGAGCGAATTGCCGTCAATCGCCTGCGCGATGAACTGACCGCACTCTTAGTACATCCGAGTCGTCGCCAGGCCATTGCCGACCTGGACAACTTTGGTATCTTAGAGTTAGTACTACCTGAGGTGACTGCTGGCAAGACCGTCGCACAGCCACCTGAGTTTCATGCTGAAGGTGACGTATGGCAGCATGAGTTACTAATACTCGACTACTTACCGGTGCACCCCACTGTCCGACTGGCATGGGCAGCCCTTCTGCACGACATTGGCAAAGGCCCAACCTACACGACGCCCCATACTCAGGACGATCGTATCCGTTTTAACCGTCATTACGCGGTAGGTGCAGAAATGGCCAAAACGATTCTGAGACGACTCAGGTTTTCGAACCGCGAAGTAAAAGACATTGCATGGATGATCTACAATCATCTAGCAATCGACAGCCTGCCAGTGATGCGACCAAGTCATCAGCAGCACATGATGGGGCACGAGGCATTTGAGGATCTACTTGAGCTCCACCGGGCAGACGCTGCCGCCAGTTGGAGACCAGGTACCTCACACGCTTCGAAACCACAGTTTCGAGCTATTGAGCAGCTTTGGCATACCTACCAAACCGCTCCACCAGAGGAAAGGCAGCCATCACTAAAACGCGACTTAGGTATCGATGGTACGTGGTTACTACATACGTTCAGTACTGAATCTCAAAAGATCCCTGGCCCTGTCATCGGTAAAGTGCTGACCGATCTAGACAGCTGGTATAGAAATAAAAAAATACGGGACACTGATGCGTACGTACATAAGGCAGAACTATTGCTCAAAAAGTACCAGGACAAGAATCCCTAGTTCAACGACGGCAACAATTCGATTCTTTGAAGATTGAACCCCTAACTGTACTGGTGGAGAATTCCTACTATACATTGTAAAGCGCATGCACTTTGCTATACAATGTATAGCGTGAGATTTTTTGACACCCGCCAGAAAGACTTCGTAGATTTCGCGCCGAAGCATAAGAAAGTCACGATATATGTCTGTGGCATTACCCCCTACGACTCAGCGCATTTAGGCCATATTTTCACATTCATGACATACGACCTACTCGAGCGAAGACTAGAGGATCTAGGCTATGAAGTACAAGTAGTTCGAAACATTACTGACGTTGACGAGCCTATTTTCGTTAGAGCTTCGCAGAATAACGAACACTACACTGAGCTGGCCAAAAGAGAAATCGAAAGTTTTCAAGAGATTATGCGTATGCTTAATTTTCGCGAGCCCGACACTGAGCCGCTTGCCAGCGACTACATTGCCGAGATGGCAAGCGCTGTCCAACGACTCCTTGAGAGTGGCAACGCGTACAAACTGGATAACGATATATACTTTGATGTCTCGACATTCCCAAACTTCCGATCATTTAGCGGCTTTTCCGAGAAACTTGCCACCGCATTCATGGCAGAACGCGGTGGCGACCCTAAACGTCCAGGTAAGCGACACCCTCTCGATTTCCTGCTGTGGCGTGGAATTACCGACCCAGAAGACCCAGCCGCATGGGAGTCGCCTGTTGGTTATGGAAGGCCAGGCTGGCACATTGAGTGTTCTGTTATGTCTTCCCGGCTACTCGATACACCGATCGATATTCACGGTGGAGGCATGGACCTCATCTTTCCCCATCATGAGTGCGAGCTCACGCAAAGCGAGAGCCTCGGACAAAAACCATTTGTAAAAAACTGGCTACACGTGGCACCACTACTGCTCGATGGCGAAAAGATGAGTAAGTCACTGGGAAACCTCATATTCGCACGAGACCTACTCAAAGAGGCCAGCCCGGCGGCCGTCCGACTTGTCATGTTGAACTACCACTACCGGCTTGGCGGAGAGTGGAGACGCGAATGGTGGCATGATGCGTTGGATATAGAGAAGCAGATACGGTTATTACTGAAGGCGCCCGATTCTAAAAGGGCGACGGGACTACTTACCAAGGTTCGTGATGCACTCGACGATAACTTAGACACGCCAGCCGTACTCACGGCTATCCGCAGTCATGTCCTTGTACAAGGAAGCGCTTCAGAGCTACGAGATACTCTTGATTTGCTAGGTATCGCACTCTGAGCAAACCTTAATTAACGATATATCCCTGTATATTCGCTAACTTGTTACGCCAATTTTGGAGCTCTTCGGGGGTTAACCTTACCCAGTCTGTTACTTCACCAACAATCCTTAGCGGCTCTTGGCTACGATATGAGCGTGTCGGGTTACCTGGAAATTTTTTATCTGTAACATTCGGGTCGTTTTCAAAATTTCCTGTCGGCTCAACGATATAAACTCGCTCACTCCCATTGCCTTTCGACAGCTCGGCTGCGAGTCCTGCACCGTTGACTAAAGCAGTAAAGTAAATATGATTCATTGTAATTTCCGGCCTGTAATTTGACTTGAACCCTGCACTCAACAGATCCCCAACTTGCAAATCCGCTCTTGTTCCATGATAAAAAGGTCCGTCGTCTAAGCTATCGGATTTTTCAGATATATCAATCTTATGCCTCATAGGCCCTCCTCGTACGTAGTTAGTATAGCAAGAGAACGTATCAGGTGGACCAAGTGTACTTTCGTATGATCTAAGACTTTTTAAGAAGTCTTTTTGTTTTGGTATGATACGTCTATGTCCCAGAAATACACTATCGTCCACTTCTTCAGCCCTATAGCTCCATCAACCAACTTCTCTGGGTCATTATGGCCACTCCACACTACTCTGCTCGATATGTTCATTCTCGGCGGTCCACTGCAAGCACTGACTAAAGGTCTGACAGATTTAGCCTCCCTTACCGCACCATTTGACGTCATTGCTGACAAGGATGCGTTTTTCGGACCGAATAGGGATGTACTGGTAACACTGCTGAGACCAAGTGAAGCAATGACAAATATACACGAGGCATTATTGCAATCACTACAGGAACTATCTCCTACATTTGACCATCCGGAATATGTCGGTACTGGCTTTGTGCCTCACGCAACCGTTCAAAAAGACGATAGGCTTGGTGTGGGCCAAGCCTATACAATCCAGGATTTCTCGCTCGTCGACATGTACCCAAACAATGACATTAGCCGGCGGGCTATACTTGCCACACTCCCTTTAAGTCGTTAAAGGGAGTTCTTTTCGGATTACTAGGTATGAAGTACGTCCGCTAACGATGACTAGGAGCTATTGGTAGATACCAGGAGCTCGCTGCTCGATCATTCGACGGTAGACCCCTATCATGGCGTTGTTGGTAAGGTACGCTATTGCAGGTCTTAGCGCTGGCTCGTGAATAGCAAATGCCGCCAATGCCTCAAAGCGTTCTCGCTCGGATTGATCATATATTGGCAGTTCGAATACGCTATCCGGTCCGTCAGCGTCAGCATTAGCATCCTCGGCTTGTTGCTGCATTCGCTCTATTTCTACTTCATCACCGCGCGCAAGTGCTGCGTTATACACAGCCATCTGCATCTTACCCATATTTTGCTCACGTTCGAATACAACGTCTGCACGCGCCTGATATCCCAGGAGCTCATACAGTGCAGGCACGCCCATGAAATGACGCGCTGCTAGTTGCGTACTCAAGTTGCCTCTGAGCATATTCGCAATATTTCTGCTAACGTGTTGTGCGTCTCTAAAAAGACCTTTGTCCGGATTGTCAGCCATGTGCTGCGCAAATGGAGCATCTATGCCGAGTAGACGATATTCGAAGGCGCGATCACGTGTCTGTGCACTTTTCATCAGCTTGATGTCTTCCGCACTAACGCCGCGAGCCTCTAGTAGAAGCTCATATGCCGCAAGCCGGGCTTTTTCATCAGTATTACCTTGTAGTGCTTTGCTAGCATACTTATCGGCAAGTTTGGCAGTAGCTGCATCAGCAGATGCATCATCTAGCCGTCCGGGGGCCAAGTTAGCAAAGTATTCAAGTTTCCGGTGTGTACGATCGAACGTGTAGCGCTCATCTTCATTCATAGTGCCAAGTACGCGATCACGCTTTGCGTCGTCAATTCGTATGCCATCAAACCGTACGTTGGGTGTATACTCAAGTTCTGCGACAATTGCTGCCGTGCGCACTTCTTCAGTGTTGAGCAGACCACGTGTGCCTAGAAACGATGCGTATTCCCCAATGCTAGGTATTTGTCGCCTGGATTCCCATATTGCTTCTATAAATCGGCCGGGCGCACCCATTCGCTCATCGCTTGGCCTGTTCCTAAAGTACACTTCTTCAAATCTCCGCACGAGACCAGTCATCGATATAGACGCTTCAGTGGCGTATTCATATCTTTCGAGACCGTCCCAATCGCCAGTAGTTTCTGCTTGATGCATTATCTCATCATCACCTATGACAGGAATAGCCGTCGGCTCTACGAACTTTGCAAATAGCTCAAGCTGAGAAGGTTGGAATTCATCAGCGGCCATAATTGGACCATCATGTAATACTTCATATACACTCATGGATATAGATTATACAATATTTATACAAATAGTCAATATCTTACGCTGTAATACGGCTGCGGCGATATAGCGAGAGATACACCGACAATACAAAAGGATCTACATATGTAGATCCTTTTATTATGTACTTCATGAGTGGCAGAGTATATTTACTCCTCCGTTGGAACCCAAGCTTCAATAGCAGTGAGGGCAATATCAAGCTCTTCATCATGGATCCCAAAACTAGTATGCGGATCATCAATGCCACCATTAGCGTTCAGTTTGTCACCAATGAGAATTGCAATGCTTGGCTCAATCTGGACAGTACCAATGCGAGTCAGGACTTCACTTAGTTGGTGAGCTGCGGCTGTTCCACCACCAAAACCATAGGAAATGGTGAAGATTGGGCGGTTTGCCCATTCAGACTTGAGGTAATCAAGCGCATTCTTGAGTGGTGCTGGGTACCCAGCGTTATATTCCGCAGTCAGGATTATGAATGCATCGAAACTTTCAACTGTAGCCTTCCAGCTTACAGCGGCTTCAGAAACACCCGGCGCGACAGATGGGATAGATGGTTCGTTAAAGAATGGCAAGTTGATCGCTTCAAGGTCAAGCATTTCAGCTGAAAGTTCAGGGTGCTTCGCAACACCAGCAGCTACCCATTTCGCAATTGCCGGAGAGATGCGTCCCTGTCGTGTAGACCCTAGTATAATACCGATTTTTTTAGCCATGATGACAGCTCCTATTCATTATTTGGCACTAAGCTATACATTGTATAGTAATTAATGGTTAGTGCAAGCGATATATTATTAACGTTATGTAAAAACGCCCATAACCCATACAGGCATTTACTGTTAAGCTACTTGTAGTAGGCATAACCTATACCGTAAGGATGGAGCATATATGACAGACGTGACATTACCTGGGGGCAATTTTAAACTAGCCGACGATATAACGGTGAATCGAATGGGGTACGGGGCCATGCAGCTCGCTGGACCTGGTGTATTTGGACAGCCAAAAGACCGGGACGGTGCAATCGCCGTACTGCAGAGAGCTGTACAGATGGGAGTTAACCACATCGACACCAGTGACTTCTATGGCCCCCATATTACGAACCAGATTATTAAAGAGGCGCTACACCCCTACCCCGATGGCCTGACAATCGTAACAAAAGTAGGTGCTAAACGCGACGATACGGGCAACTGGCTGCCAGCCGCATCACCTGACGAGCTTCGCCAAGCTGTACACGACAATTTAGAGAATCTTGGTCTAGACGTGTTGGATGTCGTGAACTTCCGCATACATAGTGGAGAGGATAGCCATGGTGTACCACATGGATCTATAGCCGAACCCTTTAGTGTGTTGGCAGAGCTTCAAAAACAAGGTCTTATTAGGCACCTCGGCATCAGCACCGCCACTGCCGAACAGGTTACTGAAGCACAATCTATCGCCCCAGTCGTCTGCGTACAGAACATGTACAACATTGCCAATCGGAACGATGACGCGCTTATAGATTCACTCGCCGCCCAGGGTATAGCGTATGTGCCATACTTCCCGCTTGGCGGCTTTTCACCTCTTCAGTCCGAAACACTCAACAGCGTAGCGCAACGTCTAGGGACTAGCCCAATGGGCATAGCATTGGCATGGTTGTTACAACGCTCACCGAATATCCTACTCATCCCCGGCACGTCCTCAGTTGAGCACCTGGAAGAGGATGTCGCTGGTACTGCCACACAACTGCCTCAAGATGTCATCGAAGAGTTGAATGGTATTGCCGGGTAGCCTCCAGTGACTTCTCCTAGCAGAGCTAACTGGACAATACCTGACATTTTCTCACGAGGCTTAGGAGTCGGACTACTTGTATACCTTACGTGCAAGGCTCGCAGCCAAGACGCCAACTAAGAAGCCACAGCCGAAGATAAGCACGTTATGAAATCTGCTACTGCTGATAAAATTCCGCACCACCAACAATACTATCGCCCAAGTTACAAAAACACCGACAACATAGATCCAATACGGGTATTTTTTAATCATAACCGTATTATAGACCGGCGACTACTTACACCAAAATCGAAGAGACTGCTGGTCGTAGAGCTCGACCACTGGACGTTCATAAGTCCGCTAAGTTTTCTAATTTACCATGCTATCCTAATACCAGATAACCTCTAGTACTAACACTCTATGACTAAGCATGCTTTCTCTATCCACTTCAAG
>Ga0302315_10004712_pt1 | contig 11842 bp, 8 predicted proteins | sample III_Palsa_N3_1_FD_200532 | JGI IMG/M metagenome (GOLD analysis project Ga0302315, IMG submission 200532) | Peat permafrost microbial communities from Stordalen Mire near Abisko, Sweden - III_Palsa_N3_1 | ecosystem: Environmental > Terrestrial > Soil > Palsa > Peat permafrost | place: Sweden... | reverse complement strand
ATCCAATCCGTCCGGGGCCGTGTCATGCGCCATGCGAGCCGTTACATGCTGATGGGTCTGCTCATCGCCGGTGCCACCTGGGCCAGCGTCGCCATGGCAGCTGCCAGTACCACGCTGAAGAACATCAGCTATGACGCGCTCCCAGGTGGTGCCATCGAGCTGCACATGGACTTCGGCAATGGCCCGGTGCCGCAGCCGAAGATCTTCACCACCGGCACTCCCCCACGCATCGCGGTCGACTTCGCCGATACCGACAACGCCGCCGCGCGCCATCTGGATATCGGCAAGGGCTCGACCTCCGGCGTGTCTGCGGTGGAAGCCGGCGGTCGAACGCGGGTGGTCATCGAATTGATGCGCGCGTCGTCCTATCGCTCACGGGTCGAAGGCAACAGCCTGGTACTGACCATCAACAACGGCACCGTGGATCAGTCCACGACCACGGTGGCCACCATCGATCCGTCCAAGGCGCTGCCTTCGGTGACGAATGGTGCGGCCATTTCCAACATCGACTTCCGCCGTGGTCCAAACGGTGAGGGCCGCGTGCTGATCAGCTTCAACGGCAGCGGCGTGAACGCCCAGATGACCCGCAAGGGCGATAAATTGGTGGTCGATGTCGATAACGCGTATCTGCCGGCCAATCTCGCGCAGCGCCTGGATACGCTGGACTTTGCCACGCCGGTGCAGTCCATCGTTACCCGCGCCGGCACCGCCGGCGGCGCCCACATGGAAATCGCGATCACTGGCAATGTCGATACCTCGGCCTACCAGACCGCCGATCAGTACGTCGTCGAAGTGACACCAAAGCAGGCCAGCGCCAAGGCGGACACACTGGCCAAGCTTGGCCAGGATCCGAGCTACGACGGCAAGCGCGTCACCTTCAACTTCCAGGATATTCCGGTACGCTCGGCGCTGCAGCTAATCGCCGATATCTCCGGGCTGAACCTGGTTGCTTCGGACAGCGTCGGTGGCAGCGTTACCCTGCGGCTGGTCAATGTTCCGTGGGATCAGGCGCTGGACGTGATCCTGCGTGCCAAGAGCCTGGACAAGCGTCGCAACGGCAACGTGATCTGGGTCGCGCCACAAGCTGAACTGGCCAAGTACGAGCAGGATCTGGCTGATGCCAAGCTGAAGGCGCAGGACACCGCTGAACTGGTCACCGACTATGTGCCGATCAGCTACGGCAAGGCGGCGGATATCGCCAAGCTGCTGACCACGGGCAGCTTGCAGTCCCAGGGCGGCGGCGCCGGTGGCGCGAATACCGCACACGGTTTCCTGTCGTCGCGCGGCAGTGCTTCGTTCGACGTACGCACCAACACCTTGCTGCTCAACGACACGCCGGAGAAGATCAAGCAACTACGCGAGTTGATCGCGGTGCTGGATACGCCGGTGCAGCAGGTGCTGATCGAGTCGCGCATCGTGATCGCCACCGACGATTTCGAGCGGGATCTGGGGGCCAAATTTGGTGCCAATGCCACGCGAACCAACCCAAGCGGACAGGTGATCCAGACTGGTGGCATGCTGGGCGGCACTCCCGGCAATAACGGTGCGACGACGACCGCAGCCAGTTCCATCGGTGCCGGCGGCCTGAACTTCAATTTGCCTACTACCACTCAGGCCGGCAGCATCGGCCTGGCGATTCTGGGCAAAAACTATTCGCTCGATCTGGAACTTTCCGCGGCACAGACCGAAGGTCTCAGTGAAACGATTTCCAGCCCACGGGTGATTACTGCGAATCATGAGCAGGCAGACATTCGACAGGGCCAGGAGATCGGCTATGTGACCTACCAGAACAGCGCCACCGGTTCCGCCGGCAGCGGTACCGCTACCGTGGCGTTCAAAGACGCCGTGCTGGAGCTGAAGGTGACCCCGACGATCACCGCCGACAACCGCATTTATATGGATATCAACGTCACCAAGGATGCACTCGCCGGTTACGTCACGGTGCCGGGCAGCGGCCAGGTTCCGACCATCGACACCCGCTCGATCAATACCTCGGTGCTGGTGGACAATGGTCAGACCGTGGTGCTCGGCGGCATCTACGAGATCGACAAGTCCAATACGATCGTCAAGGTACCTGGTCTGGGCGACATCCCGGTCCTCGGTGCACTGTTCCGCCAGACCACGCGCATCGTCAACAAGGCCGAACTGCTGATCTTCGTGACGCCACGCATCCTCAGCGCCACGCTGCAGTAAGTTCCGCGCAACGCAAGCAAAAGAGGCGGCTACGGCCGCCTCTTTTCTTTGTGCCGGTAAAGTAATGTTTGCAGCCGGATTAAACTTCTGGCCGTGACGATGGTCTGAAGCACGCTGCCGGATCGTTCCCCCTATCGCGCCATGCCGGACAGCCTTCTGCGTAATGTCGATAACGGAAACCGATCATGGATATGCCTGAAAGCCGGCCCGAAAGCCGGCCCGAAACCCGCCCCCTGAGCCATCTGCAGCAGGCCTTCGCGCAGCTGCGTGAGGATATGCAGCGTTGCATCATCGGCCAGCCGCATCTGATCGACTGCCTGCTGGTGGCGTTGCTGGCTGACGGTCATCTGCTGGTCGAGGGTGCGCCCGGTCTGGCCAAGACCACCGCGGTGAAGGCGCTGGCGGCGCGAATCAAGGCGGATTTCCATCGGGTACAGTTCACTCCCGATCTGCTACCGGCGGATCTCACCGGCACCGATGTGTTTCGTCCGCAGACCGGCAGCTTCGAGTTTGAGCGAGGTCCGCTGTTCCACAACATCGTGCTCGCCGACGAGATCAATCGCGCACCGGCCAAGGTGCAATCGGCGTTGCTTGAGGCGATGGCCGAACAGCAAATCACGGTGGGTCGCAGCACCTGGCATCTGCCGGAGCTGTTCATGGTGATGGCGACGCAAAATCCGATCGAGCAGGAAGGCACGTTCACGCTGCCGGAAGCGCAGCTCGACCGCTTCCTGATGCACGTGACGATTGGCTATCCGGACGCTGCCGCCGAACTGGCGATACTCAAACTGGCCCGCGAGCAGGCTCGCGGTCGTGCACATCCCGCGCCGCCGGTGCAGGCATTGCTGAGTCAGGCCGACGTATTCGCTGCGCGCGATGCAGCCATGGCGGTGCACATGGCGCCAGCGCTGGAGGAATATCTGACCCAGCTGGTGCTGGCCACGCGTGATGCGGGCCGCTACGGTCCCGAACTCAAGCGCTGGATCGCCTGGGGCGGCAGTCCGCGCGCCACCATCGCGCTGGATCGCTGTTCGCGCGCACGGGCATGGCTGGCCGGCCGCGACTACGTATTGCCGGAAGACGTGCATGGCATCGCCCACGAAGTGTTGCGTCATCGCGTGCTGCTCAGTTATGAGGCGGAAGCGGAGGGCGTGCGGCCTGATCGGGTGATCGATCGCCTGCTGGATCTCGTGCCGCTGCCGTGAACACCGTCGCTCTCAACCGCGCCGACGGCGATGGCCGTAGTCAGGTCTCGCTGGCGGAACTGATTGCCATACGTGCGCGGGTGAGCCGCGCACGTATGGTGCCGCTGCCAAGTCGCGCCGCCCGTAGCGGCCAGCAGTCCAGCCGTCTATACGGCCGTGGCATGGACTACGCCGAATCGCGCGTCTATCAGGCCGGCGACGATGTGCGTCGACTTGACTGGCGACTCACCGCGCGCAGCGGAAAGCTGCACACCAAACTATTCCAGGAGGATCGCGAAGGCTGTCTGCTGATCTTGCTGGATACCCATGCCAGCATGCGTTTCGGCACGCGCGTCCGCTTCAAGTCGGTGCAGGCTGCACGCGCTGCGGCATATGCCGCCTGGTACGCGGTCCAGGCTGGCGAGCGGGTGGGCGTGATGGCGTTTGGGCACGCCGATCAGTTGCTGCGTCCGCAAGCCGGGTCGCGTGGTGCGTTGGCGGTATGCGGCGCCCTGGCCGGCTGGGATGCGCTGCGATCGTCAGTCAGTGAATCACCCGTCAAATCGGAGCCGCTGGCTGACGCATTGATGCGCGCGGGGCGTCTGCTGCACGGAGCGAGCCGGGTGTTGCTGATCAGTGATGGCTTCAGCTGTGATACGCCGGCACGGCTGCGCCTGCTCGATCTCACTCGGCATGCCAGTGTCAGCGTGCTGGTGGTGGCCGATGCGCTGGAGCAGGCGCTGGCGCCACCCGGACGCTATCCCCTGGAACACGCGGGCCAACGCAGCGAAGTGCTGTTGCAGTCCGAGCGTCAACGCCGTGACTTCCAGCGCACGCTCGGTGCCGGCCCAGCTCGGCTTGGCGAACTGGCGCAATCGTTGGGTCTACGTTGGCGCAGCACGGATACCTCGAGCGATCCATTCGAGTCAGTGGCGGGCCTGTTTGGTGGCACGAGGTTGCCACGATGATGGCCTCCCTCACGCCGCCGCCGGCATCTGTCGCAGCAAAGGGACCTGAGCTGCGCGACATTCACCTGCCGCCCGATCCCTCGTGGTGGCCGCCGGCGCCGGGCTGGTGGGCGCTGACCGTGCTCTTGCTGGTCATGCTGCTCGCTGGCGCGTGGCTGTGGCGACGGCGATTGCAGTTGGTTCGTCAACGCGCACAGGTGCTGGCCGAACTCGATCGGCTACTGCTGCAGCATCAGCATGACGGCGATCAGGCCATGCTGGCGAGCGGGATGCATCAGCTGCTGCGGCGGGTGGCGAGACGACATGACGCGCTAGCCACGCAGCAGCGTGGCGAAGCCTGGCGACAGACCCTGGCACGCGTACCGATCGATGCAGCCACGCTGGATCATTTGCTGGTGCTGGATCAGGCAATCTATCGGCCGCAATTGTCGTTCGATCACGCTGCAACCTCGGCGGCCGTGCGGCAGTGGTTGCGGTTGGCGTTGAAGCCCCGCGCGTGGAAAGCGGCGACGGCGGAGCGCGAGCATGTTTGATTTTGCTGGGCTTGAGTTTGCGTGGCCGTGGATGGTTGTGTGGCTGCCGTTGCCATGGCTACTGCGGTGGTTGCTGCGGGCGGCTGCGCCGGGGCAGGCTTTGCATCTGCCACAGCCCGGCCTGCAGTTGACCAGGGTGAGTGGCAATGCGGCGCATGGCATCGTTCCGTGGCTATTGGCGCTGGCATGGCTGTGCCTGTTGACGGCCGCGGCACGGCCGCAATGGGTGGGACCCCCGCAGGCAGAGCAGCGCAGTGGACGCGCGCTGATGCTGGCGGTGGATCTGTCCGGCAGCATGCACACCGAGGACATGGATCTGGCCGGCCAACCGCTCAGTCGCTTCGGTGCGGTCGAGGCGATCGCTGGCGACTTCATCGATCGCCGTAGTGGCGACGAGATGGGTTTGATCCTGTTTGGCAGCCAGGCATTCCTGGTGACACCACTCACCTACGACCTGTCAGCTGTGCGCGCACAACTTCAGGGCGCGGTAGTGGGGCTCGCCGGCACCGAGACGGCGATCGGCGATGCGATAGCGGTGGCCGTGAAGCGACTTTCGGCGCTGCCGGAACAGGCACGTGTGCTGGTGCTGCTCACTGATGGTGTCAACAACGCCGGCAACATTACGCCACGCGACGCGGCACGCGCGGCCAAGGCCGCCGGCGTGCGCATCTATACCATCGGCGTGGGTGCCACGCAGATGCGAGTGCCGGGATTTTTCGGCAGCCAGCTGATCAATCCATCGGCGGATCTGGATGCCGACATGCTCACCACGATCGCCAAGGAAACCGGCGGCCAATTTTTTCGCGCAACCGACGGCAGCGAGCTGGCCGACGCCTATCGCGCGATCGACGCGCTGGAGCCGATGCCACAGCGCGGGCCTACGCTGCGGCCGCGGCATGAGCTGTTTCGCTGGCCGCTGGCTGCCGCGATCCTGCTGTTGTTGCTGGTGATCGTGCCACGCCAGTTTGTGCGGACGCCGGAGCATGCGGCATGAGTGCGGCAGGCATGAGCACGGCACTGCAACAGTTCCATTTCATGCAACCATGGTGGCTGGCTGCGCTGGTAGCGCTGCCGCTGCTGTGGTGGCTGGGTGTACGACGCAGCTCGGCGCAACTGGAACTATCGCGCCTGGTGGATGCCGAACTGCTGCCGTATTTGCTGCGTGGACGTGCCGCCAATCGACATATTCCGGTATGGCTGTTTGCCATCGGCTGGTCGCTGTGCGCGCTGGCATTGGCCGGCCCGACCTGGGGCCGAGTAGCGCAACCGCTGTATGCGAGTCGCGCAGCGCAAGTGGTGGCGATCTCGCTGTCTCAGCACATGCTTGCACGCGATGTGACGCCCAGCCGGCTCGATCGCGTGCGTTACAAAGCGCACGATCTGCTGGCCAGCAATCACGAAGGCCTGAATGCACTGATCGGCTACGCCGGTGAAGCGTTCGTGGTGGCGCCACTGACCTCCGATGCCAGCAGTCTCAGTGATCTGCTCGATGCCATGGCGCCCGACACGATGCCAGTGGACGGTGACAATGCGGCGCTGGCGATCGAGCGCGGTGTGGCGTTGATTCACGATGCAAAGGTCGCAGGTGGCTCGCTGGTGTTGATCACCGATCAAGCCGACGCCGCTGCCGATGCGGCCGCACGCAAGGCGAATGCCGCCGGTGTGCAGGTATCGGTACTTGGTGTGGGCACGCCGCAGGGTGGCCCGATACCACTGGCCGGCGGCGGCTTTCTGCGTGATGCGCAGGATCACATGACGCTCGCCGGCCGTGATGATGCCGCCCTCGCCGCGCTGGCGGCGGCCGGCGGTGGCCGCTATGTGGCGATGAGTACCGACCACCAGGATATCGACGCATTGCACGCGCAGTTACGCGCCGGGCCGGTTGCGACGGTGAGTGGGCAGGTGGGCGATGAGTGGCAGGATCGCGGCCCATGGCTGCTATTGCCGTTGTTGCTGGTGGTGGCGATGGCATTCCGACGCGGCTGGCTGCTGTTGCTGCCGCTGGTCCTGTTGCCGCTGTTACCAGGCAACGCTGATGCCACGACCTGGAATGATCTGTGGCAGCGCCCCGACCAGCAAGCCGCGCGGGCGTTGCGGCAGGGACAGGCAAAACAGGCGCAACAGCTCGCGCGCGACCCGGCGTGGCGCGGTGCAGCGGCGTATCGCGCGGGCAACTATGCGGACGCGACACGGGCGTTGCAGCAGGCTCCCGGAAGTGGCGCGACGTACAACCTCGGGAATGCCCTGGCCAGACAAGGCCAGTATCAGCAGGCGATCGGTGCTTACGATCATGCATTGAAACTCGATCCGGCCAACGCCGACGCCAAGGCCAATCGCAAGGCGGTCGAAGACTGGCTGCGTCAACAGCAGCAAAAGCAGCAACAACCCGATCAGCAGCCGTCAGACCACACGCAGAAAGGCAAGAACGGTGACAACGGTCAGCCGTCGTCCGGCGAGCAGGGCAAAGACGGCAAGTCGGACCCGCAGCAGTCGCAGGATGACAAATCCGCGCAGGATGCCGCCAAGCCATCGGGCCAACCCGAAAAGGATGGAAAGTCCGGGGCACAGGATCAGAACAGTCTGGATAAGTCTGGACAGAATCAGTCCGCACAGGATCAGGCTGCTAATCAACCTCAACCGCAGACCCCGCAACAACAAGCCGAGCAGCAGGCCCGCGCCGATCGGGCACAACAGGCCTTGCGCCAGCAAATGGATCAGGCGCTGGCAGAGCAGCAAAAGGGCCAGTCGCCGCCAACCCATCAACTGGGTGCGATGCCCAAAGATGATCCCGACTCGAAGCTGCCGGCGGATATAAGGCAGGCGTTGCAGCGGGTGCCGGATGATCCGGGCGCGTTGCTGCGACGCAAGTTTCAACTGGAATATCAGGAGCGCCACGGTGGCGCACCGAGCGAGGATGGACAGCCGTGATGCTTCGACGAATCATCGGATGCTGGTTGCTGACGCTGTTGCTGATTCCTGCACTGGGCCGTGCCACAACTGTGCAGGCCGCGCTGGATCGCAGCAGCGTGCAGCTGGGCGAGACCGTGACATTGAATCTGCGCATCAGCGGTAATGCCGGCAACATCGGGGCACCTGATCTTGGCGCGCTGAACAAGGACTTCGAGATCCTCGGCACGTCGCAAAACAGCAGCCTCAGCGTGATCAACGGCGCGGCGACTTCCGAGCTGGTATTTGGCGTGGCGCTGCGGCCCCGGCATGAAGGCTTGCTGCTGATTCCCGCGCTGACGTTTGCTGGTAGCCAGACCGCACCACTGCAACTGCAGGTGAGTGCGGCCGATCCGGCTGCGGCGGCGGCAGTACACAAGAATGTTTTTATGGAGGCGCAGATCGAGCCGAATCACGGCTACGTCGGACAGCAGTTGAGTTATGTCGTGCGGCTGTATTTCGCTTCCAATATCAGCAACGGTTCGCTGGATGAGCCGCAGCTCAGCGCTGCAGAGGTCACCCGGGTTGGCGCCGATCTGAACTACGACTCTGAACGCGACGGTCACCCGTACCATGTGATCGAGCGGCGCTATGCGCTGATCCCGCAACATGCCGGGCAGCTGGAGATTCCCGCACTGCGTTTTCAGGGCGAGGCGATCGATCCGAATGACCCCAACAGCTTCTTCGGAGCCAGCACGCCGATCTCGGCCAGCGCGCCGGCGGTAGCGGCCGAGATACAGGCGGCGCCCGCTGACTGGGGCAAGACCGCCTGGCTGCCGGCTCGTCAGTTGGGGCTGACGCTGGATGGCTGGCCGGGTGCGCAGGATCAGATTCGTGTGGGCCAGCCGCTCAATCTCACCATGAATCTGCAGGCGACCGGCCTGCCATTTGAAGCATTGCCTGAACTCAGTCTGCCACCGCTGGATGGCGCCACGGTGTATCCGGACAAGCCAGTCACAGGTACCCGCAACGATGGCCAATGGCTCGTCGGCTGGCGTCAGCATGCATTTGCGATCGTGCCCGAGCGTGCCGGCACGCTGACCATTCCCGCCACCACCTTGAAGTGGTGGAACGTGCTGACCGACCGCATGGAAGTAGCGCAGATCCCGGCACACAGCGTGACGGTGTTGCCCGCGATCGGTGGCCGCGCCGTCACACCACCTGGCAATCCGGCCGTGGCGCCAACGACCGTCACTGCGGCTACGCCAGCGGTGACTGAATCGGCAGCTGCGCATGTCACAGTGTGGCGCTGGATAGCGCTCGGCAGTGTCGGTCTGTGGCTGCTCACTGTGTTGGGTTGGTTGCTTTGGCGTCGTTATCGGCGCTCATCGGCAATCGTCACGCCGGTGACGGCGCAGCGTTCGGTGCGCGAGTACCACCACGCATTCCTCGGCGCGGCCCGCGGCAGCGATACGGCGGCGCAAGTTCACAGTCTGCTGGCTTGGGCGCGCGTCGAACGACCGACGATCCAGCACCTGGGCGAGCTGGCAGAGGCTTTGGGCGATGAGCCGCAACGCGCGGCGATCGCCGCCTTGCAGCAGAGCCACTATGCCGGTATGCCGATGCCGGGTGTCGGTGCGACGCTGGCGGAGGTGTTCAAGCGCGGCTTCATCTGGCGTGTTGCCGATGCGCACGACGATAGTGCGGGGCTACCGCCGCTGTATCCATTCAAGCTGCACTAAGAGCCTGCTGATAGGTAGCGCGCACGCTGTCGCTGAAGCAGCACAGACAGACGTCGATGGATGGATCCTTTGCGGGATCCGCGAGCTCGTCGCGCAACGTCGCTACGGCCACGGCTGCCGCCAGCGCGGCGGGATAGCCGTAGACGCCGCAGCTGATGGCCGGAAACGCGATCGTGTGCAATCGATATTCGCGCAGCAGACGCAGTGCGTTGCGGTAGCAGTGTTCGAGCATCACGGCCTCATCGTGAGCGCCGCCGTGCCAGATCGGTCCCACGGTGTGGATCACCTGACCTGCCGGCAGCGCAAAGCCAGGTGTGATGCGGGCCTCGCCGGTCGGGCAGCGCACGCCCGGCGCGAGTTCGGGCAGGGCGCGGCAGGCTTTCAGCAAGAGCGGCCCCGCCGCGCGATGGATGGCGCCATCCACGCCCCCGCCACCGAGCAGGCTGGGGTTGGCCGCGTTGACGATGGCGTCCACGCGAAGCTGGGTGATGTCGGCGGTGATGACGTTGATGGGCATGGCTTCGCGGATGACTGCAACGTATGCTTCACAAAGGTGACGGCGCGACGAGGTTTCAACGGATCATGGCGAAAACGGAAGACCTTTCCTTCGGCTATCTGCTCAGCGATGTGACCTTGCTGTTTCGCAAGCACTTCGATCGCCGCGCAGTGAAGTTCGGGCTGACTCGCGCGCAGTGGCGTGCCACGAAGGTGTTGTACCACCGCGAAGGGCTAAGGCAAACCGAGCTGGCCGAATTTCTGGAAATGGAACCGATCGCGGTGGGCCGGGTGATCGATCGGCTGCAGGCGGCCGGCTTTGTCGAGCGCCGACACGACCCGAAGGACCGTCGTGCATGGCGGTTGCACACCACCGAGCAGGCGCGTGTGATCGTCGGCGATATGGAGCTGATCGCGCGCGACCTGCGCAAGGATGCCACCGTCGGCATTGACTACGACGAATTGGAGCAGGCGCTGGCGGTGATCAACCGGATCAAGGAAAACCTGCTGGCACTGGAGCAGGCGTCGCCGGATGCGGCGACGCCTTAGAGCTTGTGCAAAGCAGGTAACAAGCGATCAGCGCGGCTCTCTTGTAGGTTCTCGCGCAGGGGTGCACTTACTCCTTGCTGCCGTCACCAGCGAACGCATCCGGCGCGGAGCCAAAGTCGCCATCCGCTTGTGCCGCCATGTATGAAAACGCGGCATAAACGGCGATGTTCTGCGCCAGCTGCTTCGGCTCGATCTTGTCCAGCGTGTCGTTTGAGGTGTGGTGCCAGTCGAAGTAATCGGTAGCATCCTGGTCCAGCGACAGCGCGGCCATACCCTTGCCATGCATCTGCGACAGGTCGGAGCCGCCGCCGCCGGGACGTTTGGCGTCGTAGGTCACACCGATCGGTGCCAGTACCTTGGCAATCTGCGCGATCGCATCACGCGCTTGCGGTTTTACGCTGGCGCTCATCCGCCAGACCGGCGCAGCGCCCAGGTCGGACTCGGTGCCGAGCTGGAACCTGTCGACCTCGGTCGCGTGTTTCTTGGCATAGGCCTTACCGCCCCACAGGCCCATTTCCTCGTTGGCAAACGCGATCACCCGGATCGTGCGATCGGGGCGCTGCGGCAGATCGTGGATCAGCTTGGCGGCAGCCATGGCGATCGCCACGCCGGCACCATCGTCGATAGCACCGGTGCCCGGATCCCACGAATCAAGATGGCCGCCGATCGCGACCACCTGGTCGGGGTGCTTGCTGCCGGTGATCTCGCCGATCACATTCTCGCCGGTGAACTGGCCGACGATGCCGCAGTCCAGATCAAGCTCCACGCTCACCGGCTTGCCATAGCCCAGCTCACGCTCGAGCTGGTCGGCGTCGGGGTTGGATAGCGCCGCGGCAGGGATCGCTTTGGTCGGGTCGGGGAAGATGGTGACGCCAGTGTGGGCGATTCGTTCGTGCGCATCGGTGCCGGCCGAGCGCAGCAAATAGCCCGCGGCGCCCTTGGTCGCGGCGATGGCTGGCCCGGTGGTGCGCACGGACGAGCCCATGCCGTAATCGTGGCCGTCCTTGGTGCGCTGCATGCGGTAGCCGATGTAGACGATCTTGCCTTTCACGCTGGCCGGGTCGGCAGCCTTCAGTGCGTCGAGACTGGCGAACTGCACCACTTGCGCACTGAGGCCACCCTTCGGTGTGCCGGGCGAATAGCCCAGTGCAGTCAGCACCAGCGGCTGTGGGAACGGTGCGACGATCGCACCGTGCTCACTGCGGCGCTCCCACAACGGATATGTCACCGGTTCGGTGTAGACCTTGTCGAAGCCGAGTGCCTTGAATTTCGCGATCGCCCAGTCGCGTGCG
>Ga0302315_10004711_pt1 | contig 11845 bp, 2 predicted proteins | sample III_Palsa_N3_1_FD_200532 | JGI IMG/M metagenome (GOLD analysis project Ga0302315, IMG submission 200532) | Peat permafrost microbial communities from Stordalen Mire near Abisko, Sweden - III_Palsa_N3_1 | ecosystem: Environmental > Terrestrial > Soil > Palsa > Peat permafrost | place: Sweden... | reverse complement strand
TTGTAGCGTATGGCTCGATGGCGGCAAAGGCTGGAATACTACTCCGCTAAGCGTATTGGCGATCTGCGTCAGCGTCGGATCGTTATACCTTTGCGAATAGTGAACGACATCCATCGAAATGCTGCCGTATTCGCCGGTCGCCAACACCACATCCGTCCCGTTTGCCAACGCATTTTGCAACGCCAATGGCAGACCGCCCAGGTAGGGTAGGACATTCGCCTGGTCGGCGATAAAATTGACCCCGAACTGATGCAGCAGTGAATAGTCCGCATAGATATAGTCGTCATGCATCCAGAGCAACCGGGGACTCGAAGCCGTCGTCATCACTGACGTGGAACCGGATATCGTCGACCGCATCTCCAGCTCTGCCGACCCGCCACCCGTACCCTTCGAACCGCTGGCGCCCGCCAGATAAGACACGGGCAACGCGATCGTGGCACCACGCGAAATAAAGCTCACGCCTTCGCCGCCCGCACCCGCGGATACTCCACTGCTTTTGCTGCCCGCCGTCGCCAACTTCACGCCTGACCCGTTCACAAGTGACTGCTTGCTCACTATACTCAACGACTGAGTCAACGTCGTCAGTTTGGGCTGGTATGGCATCAGCGTGGTCGAGACACTATTGTCCGGGACCAGCAAATCCCTTACCTGCGGCGCACCAAGATTCAGGGTGACATTAAAGAACTCGAGGGTGAACGCATTCGCATAAAGATTATCGCTCGCGTATTTATCGTTCTGCACCGCATTGTTCCAGGGGATTGCCGCTCCAAACATCGGTGGGAAGGTCGCCGGAAAGGCATCGGGATCGCAGCTCGAACAACCATTCGGAGTGCCCTTTATCTCAAATTCGTCGAAAGATTCAGGTGCGGCCGTCGCCGTAAGAACGATATCCTTGTACACATTCTCCGCCTGGCTCGTCCATTGCCCGTAGGCCGCTATTTTGTCCTGGAAGGAATTGTATTGGCTTGTCTGGAACCGGGCCGTAAAGATCGGCACCGAGCCCAAAGGATGCGTCTGCGCACCCAATGTCACATAGTTCTTTTTGATGGCTACAGTCGAAACCAACTGCTTAGAAGCGGTTTGTGTGTAACCGCCATTGGTCCCGAACGTCGTCGACTGCTGCGTCACACTGGTTGTCTTCGTATCCAGTTTTTGGGTGATCACCGGCACCAGCGTCTTCCCGATGAGCAGCTTCCGAGGTCGCACCCAAACCTGCATGTCGTAAATTTCGCTGTTGCGGAGCGTGGCCGGGATCGCGAAATCCAGTGAACTCCGCGCCTGGTCGAGCGTAAACGGCGTCGTTACCGTGTCGCCCTGCGAAGAAATAAAGTATACGAGGTAATCATATCCTCCCCCCGCCGCCAGCAGCGAGGCCGAGCTCGCCGGCAAAATATCGTATTGCCAGCTACCCATCTTGACCGTACCTTTCTGACCGAATTCGTTCTTCAGTAAGAACCGCTGTCCGTCGGTCGGATAGGAATATGCCAGGTTGGCCGCCGGAATATTGTATGGAGCCGATCCGGTTGTGAACGTATAAGTCGTATCCTGCAGGCCGCCATTCGATTCTGGCGGCGTCACCAGCCCGTTGTCGGTGAGTTCTTTCACCTGGCATTGGATATACATTTGATATTTGGTATGGGGCTGGAGCATCGTCTTCGGATACAGCGTGCTGCCAAGCCCGTCAACGGACATATCGAACCCCGCGCTTTGGTTCATCGACGCCGCGAGCGAATCGCTGCCGTCCGGCATGACCTTGGAAAGATTGAATTGCGCCACCGAAAACCGGAACGTCCGTGTATAGGGCGTCGAGTGAGTGTCGTCCGACGGCATCTGGATGGGATAGTCGGTATTGCCCATCGGTACGCTGTATGCCGCCGTAGGATCGGCAAAGACCGAAGCACTGTCCGTGGGCCCGATGTCGGTGATCATCTGTATCCCATCCAGTGGATCTTCCTGAATGACGCATTTATCCCCAAAGCTGAAGGGGAAATTCCCGCTTACGCTGACAAGACCGCCCAGCGCCGAACCCGAGACCGTAACCTGGCCGTCGACCCAGGTGGGATTGGGCAGCCCGGCCTGCAACACACAGATGGCATCAAAAGTGACAAGATCCACGTCCCCGTGATAAAACCACGCATCCACATGCAGCCCCACATCCAGGTGGAAAGCCGCATAGAATTGCCCCATCCCGTACCAGTTGTTATACCCGAAGCTGCCGTTTTGAATACAGCCCGGCGGCGGAGTCGTCACATGCAGCAACGCGACATCGAACCCGATCGTGGCGCTCACCGACGCATATAGAAAGAGAAGGTCGAGATCGATACTGCCCGAAACCTGCGCACCAAACATAATCCCGGCATTGGGCGAAAGCCCCGTTTTCGGATCCGGCCGGCTGATCTGTTGCAGGAACGATCCAACCGCGGCGTCGTTGCCATTTTTATCACCCTGCTCGCTCGCCACTTGTGGCGGGAGCGCCGGGAAAGCCGGCAGCTCGGTGCCGGCATCGAAGTAGGCATTGGCGCTCAGATTCACTTTTAACGCCGTAATATTGATATTGATAAGCTGAAGCGTGATGCGATTGTCCGGCTCGCCGACATAGATATATTCGCCGTCCGGGCCTCCATGGACCCACAAATTTCCGTAAGCGTCGCCGATCAGGAAACTGACTTTTACGGTTACCTGCATATCATAGGTCTTTTTCACAAAATCATACGCCATCGTCATTCCCGCATTGACCAGCGATGTCGTATTATCCGGTGCATTCGTGATGACCGCAGCCTGCCCATCCATCCGCAGCTCTCCCATCCCGCCATTGACGATCGTCCCCGTCAGCAGCACCGACCCATTACAGATATCCGGCTGGATCGCCGCCACAAGCAGCTCCGCCTGTATCCCGTCCGTACCATTATAAGGATTCATCGGTATTTGCCCCGGCGTAGTCGAATGCAATTGCGGATCGTTCGGACCAGGCGTGATAAGGTTCATATTATGAAAGACCCCACCGCCAAATCCATTGACCGTCAACCCCGGCCCGATCACGACCCCACCCGGCAGATAGATACTGCCGCCGATCGCCCAATAATGAAATCCGCCGGGCGCCGTCCCAAACTGCGCCGACGCATCAAATTTTGCAAACACAAGATTCGCCGACAAAGACCCGTATATCCCATCCCCATAAGTGGCATCGCCATTACGGAAGATCAATTTCCCGCTCACCGTGACTGGCCCGACCGACCCGTCTATTCCCACCGAATCACAGTCTATACGGTCAAAGCTCGCGCTGGGCGCTGATGTCCCCGGAACATCGATCTCACCCAATATCCCAAGCCGCGCCCCGCCGCTGATCACCGACGCATCGCCAAACCCAATCCCCACCTTGACCGTGAAATAAACCCCTGCTTCCACACTCGTCGCGCTCTTTGGCGCGAAATAGGGCGCGAAATCCGATAACGCCAGACTAAAACCCGCCAGTGTCCCCTGCGATGACGCATCGTCAAATGCCGCATCCCCAACCGACCCGGCATTCGGCCCGCCCTCGTCCGCCGAAGTCCCCGCGAAGGCGGCTGCCATATCCCCCTTCATCCCCGCGCCCGTAAATCCCGCCGGGATCGGCACGCCTCCACCCAAACTCCACTTTCCGGGCGTAAAAAAGAAACCCGCGCCCGCCCCGGCCGATGTATCCGCCCGGTTCACCATCGCCATATCCTGGAAGGTCAGCCCCGGCAGCGTCACCGCCGGCGCCTTCCCGATCGTGATCCCGATACTCCCGTTCAAATGCATTTTCACATCGATACCCGCCGCGTCATTCTGAATGACCAGCGAAGAATTGGGATCGAGATTTATCGAGGCGAACCATAACGGCACCGTCAGTTCGCCGCTTGGCGTGACCACAAACTGATAATTAACCTGTCCATCCGCGCTGTTTAGCGCACACGTGTAGGCCAGCCCGTCCGACGCGATCGGCAGCTTGATCTGTCCGGTCATCGACATCCCGTTCTGAAAATTACTTTGTACGATTGCGATGCTGATCTTGTCGATCGAGAAAGCCCAGCCACCCAAGCTCCCCGTACTAATATCGAGCACGTTCGTCCCGCTAATCAACGTCGTGACGCCGCTATTGTCAAGAATAAAATCCTGAAATTTGACAGCCCCCGGCTTCGCGCCCGAAAAGCTCTGAAAGTTCCCCGGAAGCGACATCCCCAGCGACGGGATATAAAGCCCTTCGAAAGTCCCATCCTGTCCCCCGATATACCCTGCGGGGAAATGCATCGACACGGGATTTTGCCTCGTGGAATGATCGTAGTAAAGCCCGTCCGAATGGATGGGAAAACCCGGCAGCCCCGCCAGCTCGAAGTCATTACTAAGCGTCGCCGTCGCCACCCAGTCGTTCCAATCGGAAAAAGCAAACCGTGCATGGATGGACGCCGGTGTACTCAACCGCTTGTCACTCGCATCCACCGCCACAATACTCGTATTGTCCTTAAACTGGATATCCGCGTTGATCACCACACTGCTAAGCCCCTTGACCGCATCCCACGCCACATAACTGCCCTTCGATGTATCCACCGAACCCCCGCCCGCATCCGGACAGGCGTTGAAATCGAAGTTCAATCCTGCCGCCCCATATTGCTTATCCTGCGGCAAATACAAAACCCCGCCCGTCCCCGTCAGCACCGAGTTCGGCCCGATCGACAGCCCCGTCCCCGCCAGCGCAAGCGACCCGTCCAGATCGGGAACATTCAAATCGAAAAGCACATTCATATTCGTACATGAAGACCGGAAACTGATCCCCATCACCGCCAGCGTAAATGGAGCACCGCCGAATGACGTCGAAAGCCCAAGAGGGAACCCAACGGCAGCGCCGCCCAGGCCGCTATTGATCAGATGCGCTCCATCATTCACCCGCGACCGGATCGCCCCGAGCGCGCTATCGTCAAGACCGGTCAGTTTGGCCACCGGATCGACACCCGACGCCCCAAAAACCGACCAGCCCGGGAACCCGGCGTCATTCGCCGTCATTGCCGCCCCCGCATAAACCACCTTGTCCGTATTCACCCGCACGCTGTCAAAGGACACCGCCAGTTTCACATCGGTTCCGAAAGGCCGCCAAACAATATACCCGCTGCCTTTATAACTGCCATCCGTATTCACGATGGATGACGAGATCGTCATCGCAAAACCATCGATCGTTACCTGCCCGGGTAACGACCCGACCGGCGTGGTATTCGCTATCGGCGTGGTCACCGAACACGCCGCCGTTGGCGTATACGGCTCATTGATATACCCGCCCGGCAGGATCGAACCGGGAGTGATCGGCTTTGGCGCAGGTGCGGGCGCGGTGACAAGCCCGATATTCGGGAAATAAGAGACCGGCGACCACGTAAACGCCCCGATCTCGCTATAACCCTGGTTGGCCACCTCCAGCGGTGACCCGATCATCGGGACGAAATTCGCCCTCACCCGAATAATATATTGCTGTCCCGGCACCAGTAAATGCCCGTATTTCAACGTATCCAGCAGGAATGTCGTGGCCGGGATGAACTGCTGATGAAAGACATATGGATTATTGATCGCATCCGTCACTGTCTGCCCCGGAAAAACCCGCCGGATCTCCAGGTTATACGACAACGGCCCCATCGGCATCCCGCACGTCGTGCCTGGCGGCGTCCACGTAAATTGTACCTGGTTCGAATACGGTACCAGGTCCTGGAAACTCCCCGTTGCGTTCACAAACGTACTGACCGGCAATATCAGCTGCGGCGCCGACGCCGTATAACAGATCGTAAAATACGCACAACCGGTCCCCGGCGGCGACAACGGCGCCGAAAACCCCGGCTTGTCATAATCATAGGCGGTCACACATAGCCGGTAAGTACCTTCAGGGAGCTTGTAGTCGATCCCGTTCTGCCGCAGCGTGTTGAGATCGCAGTTTGTAAAGACAAGGGAATTCTCGGAGAAATTCCCGAAAGCGCTTTGCAGCATGCTCTGGGTCAGGCTTAGCATCTGCTGCGCCGGTCCCAGCACGATCGGTTGCGCCGGCTGAAAATCCGGCCGCAATGATACCCCGATCAGCGACGGCGACACCCGTTCGATACTCCCCGCCAGCTTAACCCGCTGGGACGACCGGCCCGTATACCGAAGGATGATCGAAAGATGGGTGGTGATATCCTGGTTTAGCTGGCTCGCCCGTTGCCCCATGATATCCGCCTTGATCTGCGGCAGATACGGCGGCACCGGCTGCACGACATTGACCTGCACCCCCACGGGGAACTGCGCCCGCCCGGCGACCACCCACAACAGCAAGACCCATAAACAGACTATCCGGTTCATAAAAAGCATTAAAAATGAAATCCGTATTGTATCCCTCCCGCCAAATTTCTCGAATTGACCGCGATCGGAATATGATAGATCGTCGTCAGCGGATTCAGATTGATCGGCGGCGTAAGCACATAGTTCAAATAGACCCCCAATGAATGATGCTGCAACGTATAATTGCCGTTAAAGCTGAAAGTCGTATTGTTTCCCGTCGGCGAACTCGTATAGTGATTCAGGAAATAACCGACACTCCCCTGCAACGCCAACTGATGGCCGCTCAGCAGCTGCGTATTGACACCCGCATTCATCCCCGTGGATTGATATTTGTTAACACCCTGCCCATACTGGCTGTACAGCAACGATGTATTGAATCCCCAGAAAGCATGATTGAAATAAAGGGCGTAGTTCACCGAAGTAGATATATTGTTCCCTCCCGCCACTTCCGACGTCACCGGGTTATGATCGTTAAGATCGGTATAGCTCACACTCGCCGTGATCGTATGCTGATGGTCATTATCGGTAAAATTGAATGTCGGCGCCAGTGTCATCGCAATCATCAGCTGATTCATCCGGACCGAATCGCTAATTTGTTCGACTCCGTTGCGCTGATAGACCTGCACCGCCGTCAGCGTCGCATTCAGGTTGAAATGCTGCGTGACAAACGCGTTCAATCCAAGATTTGCCGTTCGCGTCAGCAGGGTAGAGGCCAGCTGATGGGAAAGATTGTCATGCTGTGTCGTAAAGGCCAGATTCGTGCCAAGCCGCCCCTTGTCGAAATTGCCGCCAAACGATCCGTTGACCATCTCGAGGTCGTTGAGCATATAGGGAACCCCGAGCGACACAAAGTCCGGCGCTATCCTTCTGTATCCCGCCGAAGCATTGATCGATTTCCAGGTAAAGGAAAGCTGCGATTGGCCTGCATAGGAGAATACCGAGCTCCAGTTGATCGGCATGATCTTCCGCATCAGCGTCGGTATTTTATAGTAGCCGATGCTGTCGATCTCCTGGTACGACTGATCCCTGTTCAACAAACCCGCCGCCAGATCGCCCGTCCACACCCAGTGATGAAAAAGCGTAAAATGCCACGAAGCGCCCACCACGCTATTCTCCTGCGGCAGGATCGTCGTCAGCGTATCCTGCAGTCTTCGGATCGATCCGCTGTCATCCCTGGCATGAAAAAACGAAAAACTGAAGTTATTTTTGATGCTACCCACCCCGATCTTGAACCCATACCCGATCCGCTGATATTGTGGCTCGATCGGATGTGCAAAGCTCGTATCCTCCTGCACCGCCCTGTTCAATAAGCCGTAAAACGCCCCGAAATAGAAACCCCTCGGGCTGAGCTCGATACCCCCACCCAAAAAGCTCTGCCCCGCAAAAACCAGCGGTGAGAAAAGCATCGTCCGGTAGCCGAGATGAAGTTTTACCCATTTATAGGAAGGGCTGATCCCAATTTGCGTAAAGGGGCTCGCATAGCTATTGCCATATTGCGTGATCACAAAAGAAAAAGGCAGTGACACCCCATAGACTGTGGGTGTCAAGCTACCATAGACATTCCAGGCAAACGGCGGTCGCGTCGGATACGCCTCGTTGGAGTTATAAAAGTCCGCTCCCGCGCCAAGCGACCCGTGAAATACCGCCGGTCTCTGACCCTTCAGATCGTCCAGGTTCTGTGTCCGGCCATACATTACCGGTAGCAGCATCAGTGTAAGAATAGCTAATTTGGTTGTCATGACGCCTGGTTGATCAATGTTTTGCCGGCGGTGCACCTGCACCCGACATCAGCCTCTGTACCGTACTCATCCCGTCGTTGCTGTATCCCGCAGGAATCTCGAACAACGAAGCCGGAAAGCTCCCTTGCTGCGCCTTGATCAGCAACATCGTCATCGAATATTCTTTACCATCACCCGCCGTCATCCTGACGAGGAACCCGCCCGCGCCGGCCTTGGTCAGCGCGCCCAACATCCCGCCTGTCGAAGATTGGAAGCTCACCAGTTTGCTGTATGTCGCGTAACCCGGTACGGATGTGCTGGTCCATATGTCCATCGTGGAACTCGATTTGAACATCCCCGATCCCGTGGTCGTTACGATCCGGCTATGGATACAGGAATAACCCGTTACTGTTTCCGTTCCGATCCGCGTGACCTGGTATTTTTGAATTCCTGAGTTCAGTAATGCCGTATCGATGATATTCAGGGAATAAGCCTTGTTGTCCGCATCCAGCATGACCGAATAGGTCGGTTCATTCGCCCGGCCGATATTGATGAATCTCGGCGTCATCACCCCCGGCATTGGGATCCGCATTTCCGAACGTCCCTCGCCGCTGTTGGTCAGCCACGTGGAATTCGTATCGCGGGTAGTTCGCTGTTTGCTGGTGGTCGTCGTCAGCATTTGATAAAGCACCCCGCCGCCGCCGCTGGCGGTCTTGAAGCTCCGGATCGCTTTTGCGCTGTCCTGGGCCGATACTCCGTCGCCTCCTGCAATCCTCCCCAGCGATTTCATCAGCAGGTCTGCCTGGTTCGTATCGTTCGGATTCTCTGCTGCCGTCTTGGCAAACGCCCCCAACACCCGGCTGAACCCGCTGGTATCGATCCCGTTGCCTGTTCCTCCGGCCGTGCCTGCGGTCCCGGCGCCCCCTGTGGTCCCGGAATTCGAACCCCCGATCCGGGTGGCACTGTCCGCCTTATCGAGGACCTTATTCGTCGTTTGATTAGCCTTGCCATTCGCACGGTTCTGCAGCGTCTGTCGGATATTATCCGTCAGGCTCTTGAGGAACTGCGCCTCCGCCGGCATCGGTCGTGCAGCGCCTGCAAGCGCAACCCCGATTGTAAGTAGATAAATGAGTTTCATCGTTTGAACATTAAGATTAGTGCGCTAATAAAGAAAAGCAACGCCAGCGAAAGCAGGATCCATTCTATCCAGGTTGTCCGTTTTGGTGCTGCCATAACCATCTTTTCATTGATACCCTAAAGTTCAGGGCATAAAAAAACGTCCGTCGAAATACTCGACGAACGTCTTCTTTAAATCGTTGGACGACTAATTCCAGCTCAATACCGCCGTCAGCGAAACCCCTTCCTCGCTTCTGAAATATAACCGCGCGCCGATCCGGCCAGCCAGATCCGAAGCCAGCTGCAACCCCAGCCCCGACGTCCCGCTTTGGATCCGCCCCTGGCTGATCCGCTGATTAAGCATCTGCGCATCTCCGGTCTTTGTGGGATTTGTTATCGTGATCTCCGACCCATTTGCTGCAACTACGACCCCTCCATCACTTTCGCAATGCCGCACCGCATTCTGTAACAAATTGCGGATGATCACCGACAGGAAATTCTCATCCGATTCCCTGGCCATCGTGTCCGGTACCTCATCCGCGATCGTTACCAGCTTCCCCCCGAGCTGGTCATTCAGGAACCCGATCTCCTTATCGATTACCTCCTTCAGTACTACTTTCCGATATTCGGGATGAAAATGCTGCATCTGGCTTTTGCTCCAGATCAACAGATCTTCCATCGTCTCCAGCACATTCTCCGACGCCTTTTGCAGGCTTTCCTCATAACGCATCCGCTGCTCTCCGAAGAACGCCTCCGGCCGTTCTTTCTGCAGTTGCATCATCCGCACGATCTTTCCGACCGGCGCCCGCAGGTCATGCCCGATGATCCCGAAAAGCCGCGCCTTGGTATCATTAGCCCGCGCCAGCTCCTGATTGAGCTTTGCCATATTCCGGTAAAACAAGTACAACAGCAGCGAGATCAACCCCAGGGCTCCCAGCCCGAGCACCAGTATCAAGCGCGTCTTGGAAGCATTCTCGAGTTCCAGCACATGCAATCGGTTCTCTTTGTCCAGTGACGCGATCTGCAGCTCCTTCTCATGGGTTTGATAATGAGTCTCCAAGTCCGCAAACGTTCTCGAAAGCTTCTCTTTATTCAGCGAGTCCGTCACATCGACATATTGCTTATAGTATTGTAGCGCCGACGCCTTGTCGCCCTTGCCCTCCTGGGCAGCTGCCAGATATTTCAGATCGTTCGCATACAACTCCTTATCCAGTTGTTTCGCCACGGGCAGCGAAAGTTCCAGCTGCCCGATCGCCGCCTGGTATTTCTGCATCCCCACGAGGTACCGCCCCTTCGTCATCTGGATCTGAAAATTCAACACCGGCGACTGCACCTTCACTGCCACCGAGTCGGCTGAGTTGATATAGGGCAGCACCTTATCATATTGCTGATGATCCAGGTAGTAGATGGCAATATTCAGATCTGAGGATACCACCTCCGATGGAAAGGCAAGTGGATTGGGTGCGTTGGCTTCGAGCTTCCGGTCATAATAAAGCGCTGAATCGATATGCCCCGAGGTGGTGAACGCCTCTACGAAAGAGCTCGTCAGCCGGTTGCGCACATTCGGCGAGACGCTGGCGAACCGCTCCCCTTTCCGCAGCGCATCCAGGCTCTTGTCCGTCATCTGCGTATTAAGATATAGCTTGGATAACATATCGCACTGGATCGCGAAGTCGAATTTCATCTTGGGATCGGCGACCGTATCCACCTCTTTTTCCCGGAGCTCGATGCTGCGAATAAAGTAATCCTGTGCGGTGCTGTAATACGACTTGTCCTGGTAATAACCGCCCAGTGCATAGTAACCGTCCTCCAGCATCCGATGATCATGCGTCGTATCCAGGATCGATTGAAGGATATTTTTGCAGCTATCCATCTTGTCCATCTGCTGCAACTGGAAATTCACCGGGATCAGCGTCACGCATGCCCGCAAGATCAGCCGCGTCAAATGCGCCTTCTCCGCTGCATAAAGACTTTGATAAAAATAATATTGCGCGCTGTCGAACCGCGTTTCGTAATAATAGCCGAGCGCCGTCGTCGTGGCGAACCTCGCCCGCCGGTCAAAGTCACCGGGCTGAACCATCCGCAACCCCTCCAGCCCCGCCTCTTTCAGCTGCGTGTGGTTACCGCTCGCGTTCAGCCGCAGGGAGTCGCAATATGCTATTAGTGATTTCATCTTCTCCCCGTAACCCTGGCCTATCCCCCACAGACCAAACAATAGCAGCAGCACTGTCAGCATCCCCTTCAACACATGCCGGTACAATTTGCCAACCGGTAGCTCCGAAGCTTCCAGCAGCACTTTGTTTCCCTTGACCGCGGTGATCTTATCGGTGTGGACCGCATAGCTGCGGTGAATACGTGCGAATTTCCCGGGCGGTAGTTTCTCCAGCATATCGCTAAGAGTCGTCAGCACCAGGTAATGCTTTTCCTTCGTCACAATGCGGGTATAGTCTTTCATCGCCTCCAGGTACTGGATCTCCGCCAGCTGCACCTTGCATTTGTCATGCCCCTGCTTGATCACGATGGCCCCGTCCTCCTGCTGCTTCTCATATGCAAAAGCCCTCTGACGCAGCCCGGTAAAATCGCGCAGCCGAAGCGCACAACGGGCAAACCGCTCAGCTGTCAGCGGCTTCACCAGGTAGTCGAACGCCTGCAACTCGAAGCCGTCAACCGCAAATTCAGGATGTGAAGTAATAAAGACCGTC
>Ga0302315_10004709_pt1 | contig 11848 bp, 5 predicted proteins | sample III_Palsa_N3_1_FD_200532 | JGI IMG/M metagenome (GOLD analysis project Ga0302315, IMG submission 200532) | Peat permafrost microbial communities from Stordalen Mire near Abisko, Sweden - III_Palsa_N3_1 | ecosystem: Environmental > Terrestrial > Soil > Palsa > Peat permafrost | place: Sweden... | reverse complement strand
AAGGTGCCTTCACGGGCGAGGTGAGCCCGACCATGCTGCTCGATCTCGACTGCAAATATGTCATCGTGGGACACAGTGAGCGCAGGCACAAGCTGGGCGAATCCGACGCTTTTATCAACCGGAAGGTGATGTGCGCGCTTGCCTCAGGATTGGACGTGATTCTTTGCGTGGGCGAGACTCTGGAACAGCGTCAAGGAGGACAGACGGAGGCGGTACTCGATCGTCAACTCAGCGCCGGATTGGCTGGAGTAACGCCCGAGATATTGTCCCACCTGAGCGTCGCTTACGAACCAGTGTGGGCGATCGGCAATGACGAACATCATGCCAGTCCTCAGCAGGCGCATGATACGCACCTGCTCATTCGGGAGAAGCTCAGTCAAATGATTGGAGCGACATGGTCCGAGGAGCTTACCGTCTATTACGGTGGCAGCGTCGAACCGGGGAATGCAGCCGCATTTTTGGGTCAGGAGGGCATTGACGGTGTCCTGATTGGCGGAGCTAGTCTAAAGGCCGATGAGTTTCTTGCCATCGTCAACGCGGGCATTCTTGAAACAGAAGCGGAGATGCAGCGGACGTGAACGGACCCGCCCGATTGTCATGACATGCGCATAAAGAACGCATGTCGATGACCGATCTGAAGCTAGAGCTTTGCAGATTTCAGCCGCAACGCATTGATGATTACTGAAACCGAACTGACGCTCATGGCGGCTGCGGCGATCATCGGGTTTAGGAGCAGCCCAAAGGCAGGGTAGAGAACGCCTGCCGCCAGCGGGACACCGAGGGCGTTGTAGAAGAAGGCAAAGAACAGGTTCTCGCGAATGTTATTCATCGCGAGGTGACTCAATCGGCGGCCCTTCACAATGCCCCGAAGGTCACCCTTTACCAAAGTGACCCCACCCGTTTTCATCGCGACATCCGTCCCCGTGCCCATCGCAATCCCAACATGAGCCTGTGCCAGGGCTGGAGCATCGTTGACTCCATCTCCCGCCATAGCAACAATTCCGCCAGCATCCTGCAGCTTCTTCACGACGGCGGCTTTTTTGTCGGGCAGCACATCGGCTTGGAAGTCGATACCAAGCTTTCGTGCAACTGATTCGGCAGTCGCGTGATTGTCACCTGTGACCATTACGACCTTGATGCCTTCGTGCTTCAACTGCTCGATGGCTTCGGCGGTAGAGCCTTTTATCGGGTCAGCCACGGCGATCAGACCGGAAAACTTTCCTCCTAGCGCGATGTACATGACGGTCTGGCCCTCTGTCTGAAGGGCTTCAGCTCTGGTCCGCAATGATTCAGTAGAAGCACCAAGGTCGGTCATCAATGCCACGTTTCCTATGGCAACTGGCTTGCCATTCAAAGTGCCCTTGACCCCTTTGCCCGTCACCGACTGAAAACCTTCGATTGCAACCAACTCGATGTTCTTTTCCTTGGCCGCCGCAAGGATTGCTGCGGCAAGAGGATGTTCGCTGGCCTTTTCGAGGCTGGCTGCTGCTTGCAACAACTCGGTGTCTTTCACGCCTTCGGCCGGAATCAGTTCCGTCAGCTTCGGCTTACCTTCCGTCAACGTGCCGGTCTTATCGACAACAAGCGTGTCTACCTTCTCCAGGAGTTCGAGCGCCTCGGCATTGCTGATGAGCACGCCTTCCCGGGCTCCCCTTCCCGTGCCGACCATGATGGCCATGGGGGTTGCCAGGCCAAGGGCGCAAGGGCAAGCGATAATGAGTACGGCAACTGCGTTGACCAGTGCATGCGCATAGTGCGGCTGCGGTCCATAGGCCGCCCATACGACAAAGGTGATGACTGCGGACAGCAACACTGCCGGCACAAAGTAGGAAGCCACAACGTCTGCCAGTCTCTGGATTGGGGCCCGAGTACGCTGGGCCTCGCTTACCATCTTCACGATCTGCGCGAGCAGCGTGTCGGCTCCCACGCGCTCCGTCTTCATGACGAAGCTGCCGGTACCGTTGATCGTTCCTCCGGTAACCTTGGCGTCGGCCGTCTTTTCAACAGGAATGGGTTCGCCGCTGACCATGGATTCATCGACGGAGCTGCTGCCCTCGACCACCACGCCGTCGATCGGGACTTTTTCGCCAGGGCGGACACGAAGTTTGTCGCCCACTTGGATCGCGTTCAAGTCCACGTCCTGCTCCGTACCGTCCGCAGCGATACGGCGTGCTGTCTTCGGCGCAAGTCCAAGTAGCGCTTTGATTGCGCCGCTGGTTTGGCTTCGGGCTTTCAACTCCAGAACCTGCCCGAGGAGAACGAGCACGGTAATGACGGCAGCCGCCTCGAAGTAGAGGCCGAGTTGGCCTGTCATATCTCGAAATGACGAGGGAAAGAGCTGTGGCAACGCTACTGCCACGACGCTATAGAGGTAAGCGGACCCGGCGCCGATTGAGATCAGCGTAAACATATTGAGGTTCCGGCTGATGATGGATGCCCAGCCTCGCTGAAAGAACGGCCACCCTCCCCAGACTACGACGGGTGTCGCGATGGCGAACTCGAACCACCCGAGCAGTTGCCCTTTCAAGAGATGCTGCAAGGTATGGCCCGGAAGAATGTCAGAGACCATAACGGCAAGCAACGGCAGAGTCAATGCTGCACAAACCCAGAATCGACGCGTCATGCTGTCGAGTTCAGGATTCGCCTCGTTAGCCGCTACGGTCAAAGGTTCGAGCGTCATGCCGCATTTCGGACAAGCGCCTGGACCTGTGCTGTGAACTTTCGGGTGCATCGGGCAGGTGTAATCCATCGTTTGATCAGCCATCGCTCGCAATCCTTCCGACCTTTCAGAAACTTTGGGCATGCTTAGTCGATTCCAAATCTCGACAAGATCGGGATTTTAATGGCGTCAAGAATCAGTCCAAAGAGCGCAGCCGCAGCAAACTCACATCCCAAGGTCGATAGGGACAGAGGAGCCATCGCGATCCCTCGGTTCGCCAATAGCGTGATAATTGCGACATCGGCTACGGACGACAGCACCAGCCACATCGTTGGCTGTAGCCCCCAAAAATGGCGGCGAGCGCGCAAGGAGTAGATTGTGGCTTGCCCCCCATAGACGATAGCGACGACTAAGAGCGTTCTGAGCGGTTCAATTCCAAGTCGCAACTCAAACTTCCCGACCGCCATGATCCCAACGCAGAAGGCGAGAAAGCACAATCCCAGGATGACAGCCGCGCCGGTGATCTTTCCCACATTCCAAGAATTTGGTGTGGCCGACGGACGCACTCGATCGGTCGTGAGGGACATGGCGAGAAAGTCCCCGGTAATCATCACGATCACCATCAGCATCGGCGTGAGGACGGCATGCCCCGTCATGATCAAACCGATCGCCAGCAACAATATCTGAACGATCTTCTTGATAACAGAATTGAGTGTGTAGGTGAGGATGCGCTGGAACGTTATTCTTCCCTCTTTTACGGCCGAGACGATGCCGCTCAAGCCTGCCTCCGTCAGCACTATTCCCGCTGCCGATTTGGCGACATCGGTTGCAGTCGAGACTGCGATGCCGATCTGAGCCTGACGGAGCGCGGGAGCGTCGTTCGCGCCATCACCGCACATCCCTATCGTGTGACCGTTTTTCTGGAAGGCTTTGACCAGATTGAACTTCCCCTCGGGAAGAATGCTTGCGAATACCGCAAAGTCCCCGGGTTTGACGCCGTCGGGGACCGCGCCAGAGGGACAGATTGGCCCATCGAGACCAACATCATGAGCAACGATTTTCGCGGTCTCCGGTGCATCACCTGTCACCATGACCGTGCGGACACCGAGATCCTTCAACTCGGAGATAAGTGAGACTGAGTCCTTTCTCGGCGGATCGCTGAGTGCAATGAATCCGACGATCTGAACCGAGCCATTTGCCCCAGCGGCGACCGCCAAGACCCTGAATCCCTGTTTTTCCAGTTCGCCGGCGATGTAGGCGGCTGTGGGAGTTGAAGTTGCAACGCCGGAGACAGCTGTGAAGGCGCCTTTGACAATCCGCTGTTCGCTTCCCCTTGCATCAGTAGCTGTCGCTTCTGAAATCTTCTTGGCCGGATCAAAAGGAATAAAGTTCATCAGCTTCGGCGCATCAGTCATCGCCTTGTGAGAAGCGGCCGCCCGAATGGCCACGTCTACCGAATCCTGTCCGCCATCAGAGCTGGCGAGCGCCGCCAAGCCGAGGACGTGAGCTTCATCGAAGCCATCCATCGGTTTTACACTCGTCACGGAGAGTTGATTGGCGGTGAGCGTCCCCGTTTTATCACTGCAAAGCACGTCCATCGTCGCGGCTTCATCGACGGCCGAAAGCCGCGTCGGAAGGACGCCTAACTTCGCCAGGGAGCGGGCACCGACGGCCGCCGCAAGCGTAAAGGTCGCAGGCAAGGCAACGGGAACGGCTGCGAGCACGGAGGTCAAGAGTAGAGGAACAATCTCACTCCAGGGCATCGAATGGAAGTAGGCGTATGTGCCGATGAGGAGGATGACAGCAAAATTGAAGTAGGCGAGGTTACGGACAATCTTGAGGACTGCCTTCTGTTGCGAACTCACGACGTGTGCAGTCCGGACGAGTTCGGCCGTTCGCCCGAACTTCGTGCGAACTCCAGTGGCAGTGACTTGCGCTGTCGCTTCTCCTCGACGCACGAGCGCGCCTGCATAGGTGTCGAACCCGGCACCGGCTTCGACGGGCAGAGATTCACCCGTGAGCATGGATTGGTCGAGCTGCACCGATCCGTCTAGTAAATGGACATCCGCTGCCACGACGCCCCCAAGCGAGAGTTTGATCAGGTCTCCGCACACGACCTCGGCTGCGGGTATCGTCTTCCACGCGCCGTCACGACGCACCGAAGCGTTCAATGCAAGTCGATGCTTCAACGCGGCCAGCGTCGCCTGAGCGCGGCCTTCTTGAAAGTAGGCCAGCGCTGCATTGAAAATCAAAAGCCCTGCGATGACCGCCGCTTCAAGGTACTTGTGCAGCACAACCTGGAGAACGATAGCGAATTCAAGCAGCCATGGAACCGGCGCCCAGAACTTGCCCAGCACATCTCGCAACAGGTGAGCGGATGTGTCCGGCATCGCGTTCGGACCGTCCTTCTGTAGCTGTTTGGAAGCTTGATCACTCGTCAAGCCGGCGGGAGCTGTCCTTGCCAACGGCGCGACAGGCGGAGCAGATGGTGGGACGTGATTGATCGCATCTAAAGGCATAAGGGGTCTTAGTGTTTCCATCGGAGCAACGACGCTTGACAACTCCCATTAGCCCAAATCATCGCGAACCCTCTCTGGGTGAGGCAAAGTGAAGCATGACGACCGAATGCGGATTGACCACATAGGTAGAACCAATTACATCCGCACCTCTCTCCACTTCAGCGATATCATCGGGCGACTCGAGAGACGTGTCGATCATGCGAATCCACCGCGAAGACGAATCTGGTAGTGGAGGAAGCGCGAATTCTAGGGGTCTCCAATAGGAGTTGATCGCGATGTAGCGCACGTTGTTTAGAGCATGGTTATGAAACGCTACGGCGATCGAGTGTGAGTCGCTTCCCCAATCGGGTTTGTCCAGCGTCGTTCCATGCCATTTGATCTGCGCATTGCTGAGGTAATCCTCGAGCGGGATAGCGTTGCCGCTTGTCTCCTGGTCGAAGTGCAGGCGCAGGTGAATCATCTGCATCACAAAACGGAAGATCTCCGCGTTGTTCTTGCGCAAATCCCAATCGAACCAGCTCACTTCGTTGTCAAGACAATATGCGTTGTTGTTGCCTTGCTGCGTGCGTCTTACCTCGTCACCCATCAGCAGCATCGGGGTACCAACCGAAAGCAGTGTCAGCGCGAAGAAGTTCTTGATCTGTCGGATGCGGAGGTGTTCGACATCAGAGTTTGTAGAAGGGCCTTCAGCACCGCAGTTCCAACTCAGATTGGCATTGGTTCCGTCGCTATTCTGGCTCCGATTTTGATCATTATGCTTGGAGTTGAATGAGACCAGGTCATTGAGTGTGAAGCCGTCGTGGCAGGTGATGTAATTGATGCTCTGACCAGTAGGACAATGTCCACTCTTATAGATGTCTGGGCTGCCAATAATTCGCTCGTTAAGCTTCCAAACCGTGTTCGAGTCCGCTTTCAGAAAACCTTTGACGTCGTCGCGATAGGCATCGTTCCATTCTTTCCATTTATCCTGGCCGAAGCTGCCTACCTGGTATAGCCCGCCGGAATCCCAAGCCTCTGCGATGAGCTTGGTGCCGGCCAATACAGGGTCAGAGTCGATCTCCCAGATGATGGGTGCATTGAGCTCAGGCTCTCCAGAATCGCTCCGAGAGAAGATGGCAGCGAGATCGAAACGGAACCCGTCCACATGCATCTCTGAGACCCAATACCTCAAACTATCGAGGATGAGCCGCTTTACTACAGAGTGGTTAGACTTCAGAGTATTCCCAGTCCCGGTAAAGTCCGCATAGTGTGCGCGATCGTCCTCAAGAATGTAGTAGAAGTTGTTTTCCAACCCCCGGAAACAAAGTGTCGGGCCACGTTCATCGCCTTCGGCGGTATGGTTGTACACAACATCGAGTATCACTTCGATGCCGGCGCGATGTAGCGCTTTCACCATAGTGCGAAACTCGTCGAGGCAGGCGACCGGGTCATCGGTGTTGGTGCTGTACGCAAGGTGGGGAGCGAAGAAGGAGACTGGGTCGTAACCCCAGTAGTTGGCCAGCCCAGGCGGTGCGTCCGCAGAGTCAAATTGGAATACAGGCAGCAGTTCGACGGCTGTAATACCGAGAGATCGGAGATATGGAATTTTTTCTATAACTCCCAGATATGTTCCCCGGTTGGCGGTGCCAACGCCTGATGAGGGATGGCGGGTAAAACCAGCAACGTGCATTTCATAGATGACCGTCTCTCGGAAAAGACGGTTGATCGGCTTGTCCTCCTCCCAATCAAAGAGCGAGAGATCTGCTACGACACTTTTCATCGCAGTCGAAGCATTGTCACCGGGGATACAGGCTGCGGCCCTGCTGTAATTGTGTCCAACCGAAACTCCTTTGCCGTAAGGATCGATCAGGACTTTTTGAGGATCGAAGCGCTGACCGGCTGCAGGATCACGAGGGCCGTCAGCCCGATACCCGTACAGCTGGCCCGGTTTGATTCCGGGAAGAAAAATATGCCAGTAGTGCGAGGTGCGATTTCGAACCGGATCGAGGGTGACGGTTTGGGAGGCAACACGATCGTCAGCGTGGTCGAAGAAGACCAACTGCATACCGCAAGCGCTTGCAGAGAAGATGCTGAAATTCGCTCCGTCAGGGGAAACGGTTGCGCCTAACGGGTAGGGGTGACCGCTCTTGTCCCTAGTGTGTCTCATCGCTGCCAGAGAATCTGGTCCGCCTCGAGAGGGACGAACGCTCCGATGTGTGATGGAACGAGGCGCGCCGTGTAGTCGGTTGCCGGACGGTTTGCTGGGCAGCAAACAGAATAGACGATGGTGCCGGACGGCTCCGCCGAAGACTTACATGCAGCCAGGATTTCTGGTTTGGCCCGATTCTCGCCGATCGGGTCAGCATAGAGCTCCACTCTGAATTGATCCGGATGGAGTCCCCCAGCGGCGACCGAGATATGGAACCGATGTTGACCATCCTTTGTCTCAACGGTGACATTGCCGAAACGGAGTGTGACCCATTGCTCGGCGATACTGCGCTGCCACAGCAACAGGTTGACGCCGAGTTTGCCATCGTTCGCGGCGCGTGCGTCGTAACCTGCGGCCGCTGGCAGGTAATGATCATTTGTATATTCGCGAATTGCCCGGCTTGCCGAGAACTCAGGGGTAAGCGTCGCCATGCTTTCGCGGACGCGTCCAAGCCATTTGGAAGGCAGTCCTTGCGCGTCTCGATCGTAAAATTCGGGAACAACTTGCTGTTCCAGCATCGTGTAGAGATTGTCCACTTCAGACGTGTCCCAGGCAGCGTCCTCGCCGTGTTCTCTTCCGTCGCCGATGGCCCACCCTATCTCCGGGGTATAGGCCTCCGCCCACCAACCGTCCAATTCGGAGATGTTCAGCCCTCCATTGGCCAGCACTTTCATTCCGCTTGTCCCACAGGCCTCCCACGGTCGCCGCGGTGTGTTGATCCAAAGGTCCATTCCCTTCACCAGTTCCTGTGCCATCTGCATGTCGTAGTCGCTGAGGAACACGACATGATGTCGAACTTCGGGGCGCTCGATGAATTCATTCCAGTGCTTGATAAGCGCCTGTCCCGGCAGATCCTCCGGATGAGCCTTGCCTGCCAGGATCAATTGCACTGGGCGTCGCGAATCCGCGAGTAAGCGAATGAGCCGCTCAGGATCGTGCAGCAAAAGATCGGGGCGCTTATAGGTTGCGAAGCGACGCGCAAACCCAACCGTGAGCACGCCTTCCTTGAAGATTTCAGCGACGTCCAAGTGAGAAGCGCCTTCGGCCGAGAGTTGCCGCGTGTAGCGATCACGCACCTGGGTGAGCATCGTCTTCCGCGCTGCAGTACGCATGTGCCACAACTCGCTGTCGGTCAAGCGACGGACGTCGTCCGCGAGTGGACGCTCACCCCGCCAGCGATTCACCCCGCACACCTTGGTCCAAAGGGTATCGGCTTCGGCGGAATCCCAGGTCGGCACATGAATCCCGTTCGTGACGGAGCCGACTGGGACTTCCAGCTGAGGCCATCGCGGGAAGAGCGGTTGAAAGATCTGCCTGCTTACTTCTCCGTGAAGCTTACTGACGCCGCTGACCTGACCGCTGCCGCGAAGTGCAAGGTAGGCCATATTGAAAGACTCCGAGGCATCTGCAGGGTTCTGTCGTCCCAAAGTAAGGAGTTCTTCCATAGAAAGTGCCAGTTCGTCCTTCGCGTAGTGTTCCAGATACTTGTGGCAGAGTTCAGGCTCAAACCGATCGAATCCGGCCGGGACGGCCGTATGGGTTGTAAACAGATTTCCTGCCCTGGTGATCGTCAGCGCCACTGCAAAGGAAACGTGATGATCTGCCATGTAGTATCGGGCGCGTTCTAGCACGGCGAATGCCGCATGACCTTCGTTGAGGTGGCAAACCTCGGGATTCAGACCAAGCTCTCGGAGCACACGCCAGCCGCCAATACCCAGAACGATCTCTTGTTTTAGCCGCATCTCGGCATCACCGCCGTACAGCTCGCTCGTGATCCCGCGATGAGCGGCGGTATTGGCGAAGTCATTCGCGTCCAACAGGAAGAGCTTCGTTCTGCCGACGAGCACCTGCCAGCAACGCAGCCAGATCATCGCACCGGGGAGCTGAATCTGGATGCGCAGCCACTCCCCGTTCGCGCGCCGAAGCGGCTGGATAGGCAATTGTCCTGGATCGTTGACGGGATAGAGCACACGTTGATTGCCATCAGCGTCGAAATCCTGCCGGAAGTAGCCCTGCCCCCACAGTAAACCGACTCCGACGACGGGAACACCAAGGTCGCTCGCCGCTTTCATCTGGTCGCCCGCGACATTTCCCAGCCCGCCAGAGTATATCGGCAGCGCTTCGGTCAGCATGAACTCCATGCTGAAATAGGCAATCGTTAAGAGCGCTGCTCCTGGATGCGTCTTCTGAAACCAAGCGTCAGCCGCGAAGAATTTGCGTTTGTGCTGCAGCAAGGCGGATAGTCGTTCCTGAAAGTCCGGCGTCGCCAGAAGAGTCTTCACCTTATCTTCTGAAACTGTTTGAAGAATCACCCATGGGTTCTGCGTCGTGTTCCACAGGTAGCTATCCAACGCTTCCCAAAGTGGATCGGCCATGTGGTTCCACGACCAATGTAGGTTCAGCGCCAACTCATTCAGTGCGCCCATCCCTAAGGCAGGCACTGCCTTTGCCGCTGAAACCTTCGTAGCTGGCTTGCTGGATTTTAATTCGCTCACTTTGCCTCCTGAAGCTCGGGGCTCGTAGATGATGGCGGAGTCGATGCAAATGCTTGGTTCGCGACAGTCTGCGCTTCGGACTCGATAAGGGCTAAATGATCTTCTCCACTGAAGCTTTCCGCATAAATTTTGTAAATCGCTTCGGTGCCCGATGGCCGTGCTGCGAACCATCCGTTTGCGGCAGCAACCTTGATGCCGCAAATGGAATTGCCATCTCCTGCGGCCTTGGTCGTGATCGTTATAGGCTTCTCGCCCGCAAGGTCAGCCACAGAAATATCGTTTGCAGTGATGTGTTCAAGAGCTGCCTTCTGCTCATTGGTCGCGGCCGCTTCGGACCGGCGATAGTGCGACTCGCCGAGCTCTACAGTGAGTTCCGCATAGAGTTCGCCAGGATCCTTCTTGCAGATCGCAGTGATCTCTGCCGCGAGCAGCGCGGCGATAATGCCATCCTTGTCCGTGGTCCAGACGCAACCATCCATGCGAGCAAACGAAGATCCTGCGCTCTCCTCGCCCGCAAATCCAAGACTGCCGTGAAGCAGCCCGTCAACGAAGTATTTGAAGCCGACCGGAACCTCGTAAAGTTTTCTACCTCGACGGGCGGCGACGCGATCGATCATGCTGCTGCTGACCACGGTCTTGCCGACTGCCATCTCTTTTGTCCAATGGGGCCGATGCAGGAAGAGATAGTCGACGCATACTGCCAGATAGTGATTGGGTGGCAACAATCCAACGCTTCGAGTCACGATGCCATGGCGGTCGTGATCTGTGTCGCACGCAACGGCCAGGTCGAATTTGTCCTTCAACGCAATCAAGGGGCGCATGGCGTATTCCGAGGAAGGGTCCATGCGAATCTTTCCGTCCCAATCCAGCGTCATGAACCGGAACGTCGGATCGACGGTCTCGTTTACAACCTTCAGATTTAGGCCATACCTCTTTGCGATTGGCTCCCAATAATGCACGCCAGCTCCGCCGAGCGGATTCACCCCTATGCTGATGCCAGATGCCCGGATTGTGTCCATATCGATAACGTTGTGCAGGTCGTCCACATAGGCCGTCAGGAAATCGTGGCGATGTGTGGTCGGTGCCGCTAGTGCCTTGTCGATGGAGATTCGCTTGACACCCCTAAGTTGCTGAGCGAGAAATTCGTTCGCCCGCCCTTCAATCCACGCGGTAACCTTCTCTTCTGCCGGGCCACCATGAGGCGGGTTGTACTTGAAGCCCCCCGTGTCGGGAGGATTGTGCGAAGGCGTGATAACGATACCGTCTGCAAGACCCGCCGTCCGTCCGTGATTATAGGTAAGAATGGCGTGCGAGATCACCGGGGTGGGGGTATATTCCTCGCGCCCCGCCAGCATCACGTCAATGCCATTAGCGGCCAGAACCTCAAGCGAACTGTCCACTGCCGGTTGTGACAACGCGTGGGTGTCGATTCCGAGGAACAACGGTCCGTCGATCTTGTGATGCTTGCGGTAGAGACAAATTGCCTGCGTAATCGCCAGGATGTGCCACTCATTGAACGTCTTCTCAAAAGAGGAACCGCGGTGTCCGGACGTACCAAACACGACACGCTGCTCCAGGATGTCGGGATCGGGACGGTCCTCATAGTAGGTGGCAATCAGCTTCGGCACATCGACGAGGTCGCTGGGAATCGCGAGTTGACCTGCCCTAGGATCGATCTTCATTGGACTACTCGTTTCATGGACCGATGACTTGGCCGGTCCGGGCCCTATTTCTCCAGCAGCTTACGAATGGCTTGCAGTTCAGACTTCCGTTTTGCCGTGGTCTTTGGATAGGACATCTTTAGATCTTTGAGTGCGTCGATCACAATTCTGGAGACAATCAAACGAGCATTTTCTTTGTCGTCTGCTGGCACGACAAACCAAGGGGATGCCTGGGTGCTCGTCGCATTCAGGCACTCTTCGAATGCTTCGGCATATTGCTTCCAATACTTTCTCTCGTGGATGTCAGCAAGGCTGAACTTCCAGTT
>Ga0302315_10004708_pt1 | contig 11848 bp, 14 predicted proteins | sample III_Palsa_N3_1_FD_200532 | JGI IMG/M metagenome (GOLD analysis project Ga0302315, IMG submission 200532) | Peat permafrost microbial communities from Stordalen Mire near Abisko, Sweden - III_Palsa_N3_1 | ecosystem: Environmental > Terrestrial > Soil > Palsa > Peat permafrost | place: Sweden... | reverse complement strand
GGATAAACATTCCAAACATCCTCGACAGCTGTTACGATACTTATACCAAGTAACACTAAAAGGATAAAATATGAACGATCAAATTCTCGCAGTAACCATGAATGACATACCTGGCTACGAGGTAGTCGAGGTCTATGGTGAGGTCTTTGGAGTTCTAACTAGGAGTCGGAATATTGTCAGTGGGATCGGCGCCAGTCTCAAATCCATTATTGGTGGTGAAATTGGCGCTTATACCAAGCTACTTAGCGACAGCCGAGTAGAAGCTACGGAACGCATGAAGCAAGCCGCAGCCGAAAAAGGTGCCAACGCTGTTATAGCGATGCGCTTTGACACAGATAGTATTGGGAATACTATGAATGAAGTCGCCGCCTACGGAACTGCGGTAAAGATACGGCCAGTACAGCACAATGAGTAAGCAGGATAAAGAGTCCGGTTTTAGGACACACATCCCTGAGCCACGCTGGCAGCAAGTTGCCAGCGTGGGCATTGTGTTGGCAAGTATTGCTCTATGGATTTGGCTTGCCATGGGTCATAAACGGTAGCTCAAAGATCCGATAAGCCTAAGTGGCATAAAAGCCTCTCATACAAGAGAGGCTTTTTGTTATCATTACATCATGAAAGAACGACTGCAGGCATGGGGAGACACGGAGGTAGTGCCTATTGTTGGCGTATTCGCCTTTAATAAACATGGGGAGTTACTTCTACTTCAACGCCATTCGGAAGATTTAGGCGGTGGCCAGTGGGGTACGCCAGGAGGTCGGATCGATCCTGGCGAAGACGCAGATACGGCTATGAAGCGTGAGCTATATGAAGAAACAGGCATCAAAGATTTGAAGCTAACCACGCTCGGATCTCATCTCATACACATGCCACATGGTACCGTGCATATGACTAGCTATCTCGTAACCCTTCCGAAGGAACCTGGCATAATCCTAGATCCCGAAGAACACCATGCCTACGCCTGGTTTGAGGTTGAGAAATTACTGAAGGAAGACAATATTTTGTGGGGCACCCCATCTATCCTAAGGGATTTTGGCTTGTTGGGTGGTTTTGACGTAGACCCCACGTTAGCTGATGGCAGTTCAGTTGAGCTCATAAAATAGTTCCAGGCCTGCAAAGTTACGGGGCGCCAAACATAAACATGATGGAAGTCCTTTTGTAAGTCTTATAGTTTAAAACTTTGACAGCAGCAAATCTGCCCACTATAGTGTGCCGTATGATAAAAACCTGTAAAAAGACTGAAGACTATTAAGCTCGATAACACTGAAGTACGGGCAGATGGAGCCAATAAGCTATCGGAACTCGTGGGGCGTTTTGGTAGGTTAATCATTTTAGCACTTATAGTAGTAATCGTAGGCGCCGTTTTAGTAGTTTTTCGCGGCTCATCATCAAAGCCAAAAAACTGTACTACTGAAGCCTGTATCAACCCAGAGTTTAGTAGCTGCACACCGTCAACTTTTGATTACTCCGTTAAAACTCTGGGAGAGATAAAATACCAAATCCTAGGTGGTGATATTAGCAGCGGAGGCTGCCATATGACTGTAACCTATGTCAAAACTCCTAACATCTCGTGGGAAAATAAACCGATGACGTGTGTTTTTGATAATAAGCTACCCATCAGGCAAGCCGCCTCTGCTGTCTTCAGCGACTTATTGTCGGGACAAAATACGTACGACTGTACCGGGCCGCTAGTATCCATTATTCAACAGGCTGGGAAGTAGTTCGATCTTAGTCTCCAACCGAACAATTAACCTGTTCGAAAGCGGAGGTCTTGCTTATACTTGCCCTTTTGGTACTCAGAATAAATACTATCTTCTATGAAGAGCGCCGAGTGTTCATTCTGTGATCCTGATTCATATTCCGAACGAGTCATAGCCAGCAACGGCTTGGCCATTGCCCTGCTTTCTTCACCACGCATGAAACAAGGACACTCGCTAGTAATCCCACGGCGACACGTTGAGCTTCCGTCAGAGCTATTAGCAGAAGAAGTGAATGCTATCTTCAGGTTAGTCGGGCCACTCCATAAGAGAATGCTCGCAACTATCGCAACCGGCGTTGACGTATGGCAGAAGTCGAGACCACAGGTAGGGCAAAATGATATAAAAATGGATCATGTCCACTTTCATGTTCTGCCGAGCCAGCCTGGAGATCCATTGTACGACCAAGCCTTGGTCTGGAGCCGCGATCAGTTCACGCTTTTAGACGCTACAGAAAGGACTCATATGTTAACTGTTTTGGATCTCTCTCAAGATGCGTAACTAAGTGTCTTCGTTATGGTTGATGCAGTTCGAAAATCCGGCTCTACCCTTCACTATATATGCATTGACGTGCATACAACGCCTGCCGTAAAGCGTAGCGCTGCCAGACCAGCCTGGAGCCATTTGACCAGAGCCGAGAAATGCTTACGATGCTTCGGTCAGAGTCAGAGCAACCTTAATACACGCTAGCTAAGGCCAATCCTAGGTCCATGGTCACCTTTATCCAGTTACTGCCGAGGATCTGCCCGCTCCAGGCAAGCCTACCGGTATAGGATGATCTACAATTGAAGCACTCCGGGTACAAACTCGTTGAAGTAGACCGAGCCTGAGAGCTATATAGTAGCAGCCGGCGACTCATCCACGGCAGTAGCTGCTGACCCTATAATTACTAACATGCCTCCAATGAGCGCAAGCGCTTGGAAACCACTCCGTATTTTGTCGTCGAAAAACAGTAACCCGCAGATAGCTGGACCAAACGTTTGCAAAGAAATCATAATAGCATTGCTCTTTGTAGCCGTAGCTCGCTGCAGCGCAACGGTAAAGAGGTACTGACCCAGCACGGCTGAGAATATTAGGCTATACAGCAATGGGTTTTCACCCAGCTTCCACAAAGGGTGAGGATATGTAAGAATACGGCCGATCGTCGAAGTATTTCCGAAGGCTAGTCCGCCTAGCGCTGCTAGAACCAAAGCTGAAACTTGGCCTCGTACGTTGATGAACAGTAGACCTACGATTGCCAGTGGGATAGGTAGGACCTCAATTAGTAACCTGGTTGATTGGCTACCTACAGTTGCATGTCCCGACACCGCGCTCGCACTTAAGAGCGTTAGCCCAACGAGAATCACAGTTAGCGCTATATAGGTTTGCTTGTCTAATTTTCTATGTAGAATCAGCCGTTCTCCGAATGCTGTGATCATAACACTGGCTGCGATAACTGATTGGACAAAGAATAGCGGTAACACCTGTAGGGCTATGAGTGAGAGACCATAGCCTATGGTCGCGAGAAGTATCCCAAAAACGTAGGGCGCATCTCGCAACAACCTCAGTAGGATGGCGAAATCAAATGAGCGAACAGAGCGTTGGCGGTCGGCACCTATTTTTTGCTGAACTGTCGAGATACCATTGCAGAGCGAGCAACCGATAGCCGCTATCGCGGCAGTAGCTACATTCATACACCAATTCTAACAAATGAGAGCATTTTTAATAGGCGAGACTGGGGAATAGGCACCTTATTTCCCTGCTAGTCCACACATACACCCGTACTAACGCCTACGTGAGACGACTCGGCTTTGCGTATAGCTAACACAACAGAGTTCAAGACGTACGGCATTGAAGGCATTATGCGTTACTAGAATCACACTTTCAATAGCATATACGGGGCTTTAAGCGGCCCGTATAGATCGACCAATAGAAGAAGAGATTACTACTCTACCTTTAGATATGTATGAGCAGGGTGAGCCTTCTCGTACTGTGCGACGTAGGTGCTAATAGGCGTAACATTAAACGAGATATGTGCTGCCTGCATCTTGCCATTATTGTTGGCGACCAGTTTAACAATCTCGAGTGTACTTCCCGCTTCAATGACACCACTCACTTGCCCCACTTGCATAGTTTGTAACTGTCGAACCACGGCCGAAGGTACGTCGGTACTAGCAGCGGTGATAGCAGTGTCAGCATACTGACCACCATTGGACTTATCCGAGGCATCCGAATACTGTGTCGCTAGCGTGGTGAAATCAGCGCCACCCTTCAGCTGAGCAAGCACACTTGCTGCGCGTGCCTGTGTAGCCGTATCAAGTTTAGCCGCAACTTTCTGCGCCAGCAGCTCTTGTGTGAGCTCACGCTTCAGGTCATCTATAGACCAGCCGAAGAACTTACTAGTTACATCCGCTAGCTCCTGCGGGCTTGATTGGTTTTGCGCCTGCAGCGTAGCAAGTTCACCGTTCAGGTCGGCAGCCGTAACAGTCACGCCATTCTGGGCCGCCAGTTGTTTAACGTATGCATCCTGTATGACTTCATTCAATGCCTGTGGCTTATAGCTATTCAGTTGGTCCTTGCCGGACTGGCTACTAAAATCTACCTGCTGTTGGCTCTGGTAATAATGCTCGTAGCGCCGAAGTTCAAAAAGGTAGTTTTCATAGGATACGAAGCTATTCCCTGCTCTCGCTATAGGAAACGGTACCACCTGAGTTACTCGATATGTAAAACCCGAGGATGATTGAAACTTGTACAGCGCTAGGGTGCTATATACGAAAAAGCCGACTATCGCGACAACTATGAGCACGGTAGAGATAATAACGATACGGTGCTTGCTATGTGCCAACGGGTATTTATATTTGCGTGCGCCACGCAGTACATACTCACGGTGCTCAGCCACCGTCTCGTTGGTGATACGAGGGATATTCTCGAACGCTTCCTGTATGCGTTCTTCGCCACGCACCTTCTTAAAGCGCTTTGGTACAGGCGGAATAACGTTACGCACATTGCGAAGGCGTTCAGTGTTAAGTCTAGGGGTTCGTTTCTTCATAAAGCTTATTGCAGCTGCGCTGACGGAGAATCGGCCACTTGCACGCCCTCTTCACGCAAAATCTCCAGCAAGTGCTTTTGAATTTTTTGCGGATGATGCAAGTAGTGTATGACCAGGTCTCCAACAAACGTCTGCATCATTATTGTACCAAATCCGAGCAGCGTTTCCTGCAGACCCGAAATCTCATAGTTAACTAACTGGATCTGACTTAAGTTCATATCAACTACACTGCGGTGGAAAAACCCCTTTTGAGTAATTTGTATAAACCGCTGATCCGTAACAATGAATACGCTGTAGTACCAACTCATCCAGTCGGGAAAGAACAGAATTCCTGAGATAAAGAGGCTCGCCACAAAGCTCAAGTAGAAAAAATTGAGGCTCGGCGGATCGCTGCTGTGCGTATACGTGAGAATAAGAGTATAAAGTGGGCCTACTAACAAGCCGAAGGAACCCCATATCAGTCCCTTGCGCATCACGATAGGATGTTTACGGAATACGTACAACATCTCTTCGTTCTCTAACTGGTCGGGAAAGTACTTAACTTTAGCCGATCCCGTAGGCTCAACTACTTTCTCTTTTGCCATAAGCGTATTGTATCAGAATGACTATGTGCGCTGCATCTAATCAATGCCAACGACTCTTCTGCTAACTGGTGCCCCCGCCACGATTCGAACGTGAAGCTTCTCCTTAGGACGGAGTTATTTTATCCATTGAACTACGGGGGCATATGAGGGGTTCAGGCTGGTGCCATGTATACCCCTCTATCTAGAAATTACTGGTAATGTACTATTGAACACAAAAAGTATTCAATTTGCTATCTGTTAACGTTACTCTCGTTCAAACTCTTCATACAAGTGCATATACTCTGACTTGTCATAGCTAAAGAGCTCATCGTCGTTAAAGAATATACTCACCTCGCGCATACCACTGTCTGCTGAGTCAGATGCGTGAATAAGATTCCGTCCTACTCCAATCGCCAAATCACCACGGATACTGCCTGGTGCTGCTTGTCGCGGGTTAGTTGCTCCGACGATCGTACGGACTGAGTCAATACACTGGTACCCTTCCCATGCCATCAGCACAACAGGAGAGCTCTTCATGAATTTCTCAAGCCCTGCATAGAAGCCCTTTTCTACGTGTTCGGCATAGTGCGTTCGTAAGACCGCTTCGTCCAGGCCAGCCATCTTCATGGCGATAAGCTTTAGCCCCTTGTTTTCAAGTCGCTTAATGATTTCGCCAACAAGACCGCGCTGTACGGCATCAGGCTTTGCAATTATGAGCGTTCGTTCCATATTTTTCCTTGTTTACTCACCCGCATTGTAACAGATGTAATCAGTCTTTTCTACCAAAACTATGCGTCGCAAAATAATGCTACAATAGAGCGTATGCGCTTCAGTAAAGCAAAAACCGATTTTCTAGAATACTTAGAGATTGAGCAAAACCGCTCACAAAAGACTATCGCTAACTACGACCACTATCTGACCCGTCTAAACGATTACGCTGGCGACATACTAGTCACTGAGATAGACGCTGAGCTGGTGCGAAAATGGCGTCTTTGGCTTAATCGCCTCGGCACAAATGTGAGTGATGAGCTAGGCGCTGCTACAGTAAATTACCACCTCATTGCCTTACGTGGCTTTCTGAAGTTCTGCGCCAAGCGTAACATCCCCGCCCTCACAGCCGATAAGATCGAGCTGGGCCGCACCCGACGCAAACAGGTCACCTGGCTAAATGAGGACGAGCTCGAGCGTCTATTTGCCCAACCGGATATGACCAGCTTGTCCGGAGCACGTGACCGCGCTATTCTGGAGCTGCTTTTCAGTAGTGGTTTACGCGTAAGTGAGCTCATAGGATTAGACCGTGACCACATAAACCTTAAGCGTCGCGAATTCACCGTACGAGGTAAAGGTCAAAAGGACCGGCCAATTTTTATAAGCCCCGAAGCAACTGAATGGCTACAAAAATATTTGGACATGCGCCGCGACAATACGAAGCCGCTATTTATCCGCTTCGCCGGCAACAAAAAGGTAGACTTGAGCGGCAACTACCATAGACTGACTGCTCGCAGTGTACAGCGATTGGTCGCCCACTATGCTTTACTCGCCGGTATAACGAAGCACGTGAGCCCGCACACATTGAGGCATTCCTTTGCGACGAACTTGCTCATGAACGGCGCAGATTTGCGCAGCGTACAGGCTATGCTCGGCCATAGCAATATCGCGACAACGCAGATATATACCCATGTCACTGATCCCCATCTAAAAGCAGTGCACGAGCAGTTCCATCATTTATGATGGAACTAGGGCCGTTGGCCCATGCTTCTTAGGGGTCTAAAGGACAGCTATCTATAGTCGGGTTGATGGTTGGTCCATCGGCAAGCTGCTTGCAAATACTATCTGTCGTTTGTAAGCCATATTGCGGTAGCGTACCATCTGCTGTAGCAAGTGGAATACGTACCTGAACTCGCCGCAGCTCGTCTTGTGCTTGTCCGGTAGAGTCGATCAGTGCTTGACCACCTGTGAAGTTTACCGCGTTGTTGGTGGTATCTGTAGCAGTGATTGTGAGATTGCTCGCATCCTGGTATACCATGCTCAGGCGTGCATAATACTCTGCGCTGTTGCCCGGCAAATTCAGCGTCAACGTGCACGCGCCACCTAACGCACACTCGACAAATACCTTTTGCACTGGAGGATTAACAGTTAGGCTGGGGCTATTGTTTGAATACGTAGGGATCATATAGAAACTACTAACGTACTGATTCGAGTCAAAGGCCGCATTCGAAACATCTCCATTAGAAGCGTTAACAAGATCAAGGCGCAGGAGACCAAAAGGACAATTCCATGAGCCATACGCTGGCAAATTCGCCGTGTCACCAGTACTGTAGCACTTATTAAGGCCAGGCGTGTCAAAAGGACTATTAGTCTCCTCATTCCACTGAAACTGCAGTGTTTTAAACGGGTTACCACTACTACTTTTGAGGTGTAGAACCGTAGCGTCTGCTTGTGTCAATGGTGACACTTTAAGTGAAGATGGTGTCGTGTCAACCATTAGACAAGTGTATTGAGTATTGGTAGTAGTATTAAGCACATTGACACCCCCACCGCCTAGGCCGGGAACTGCATCTGTGGGCTGGTTATTGATAAATGTCTGACATTGACCCTGGCCAACGGTATCGATATCAAGAGCCGAGTTGTTCCCTGTAGTAAGGAACTTGACCGCCGCGTTCACGCCACTCTCAGCCGCGTAGTACGCCTCCGTACTTAGCTGATCATCGAGTGCTTCACGCTGGTTCTGGCGCGTAACCTGAGCAAAGCCAAGAACTATCAGGGTGATGACAATCATCATAATCATCGTCACAAGAATAGACGCCATGCCCTTTTCGTCTCTTGCTATCCTGCTCATACTTTTCACCATTGTACAGCTTTCATTAATTTATTGCATCGCCTACGCGTAGTGACACGGTAGTACTTAGGCCAGCATGAGCACAGAATTGGGAGCCAGTGGTCTGTCTACATTGCACATCGTTTTCCGGACCACCCTGATACGCACTACTACCTACAATCGCGAGCGTTGGACTATTAGTATTAAGGGCGTCCGTGGACAAACAACCACCTCCTTGACCGCTACCATCTTTACTAGCGTTACATAACAGGTCACTATCTCCGTAGGCAATACTCAGTACCACGGTATATAGCGCAGGGTTGGTCGCCGGATCGGACTGAGCAACACTAAGGTAGGTGATTCGCATGTTGGGACCTAGTAGTTCCCTACCGTTAGAGAAGCTGGTCGGTGTAGAGGTGCATCCTGAGGGACTTATATAGAGTCCTGGGTTGGTAGCTGACGGCGACGAATTATACATATAACCTTCGTCAAAATAGTACGTACTACCCCCGGCGCAGAAATAGTAAATATTGGAAAGCCCCGGCCCTGTAACTTTGGTGGTAGTAGTAATAGGCTCACCGCTAAATTCGATGGCCTGGGTTACCGAGTTAAGCATAGTACGTGCCGTATCTTGTGTCGTAGAGCTATTAGCACCGCCGTAATAGGCATCCGTGAAGCTTAACACGCCGTAAACGACCACCAACGTTACCATCGAGAAGATGACCGTAGCGATCATAAGCTCCACGATAGTAAAGCCTGACTGCTGGCTACGTGTTCTCTGAGTGCGGTGTGACTGTTGCTTCATATTAAACCTGGTAATAGAGAGTTACGTTGTTTTCGCCAGAATGCGACGCGCTATACCATATGACTTGTGCGCTATACGTTGTAAGCCCGTCCGGCTCTGGTGTCGTGAGCTTCGTGATTATTAACTGGAACGGTACTTGTGTGTCGGTGGTGAGCATGCTGCCATCTGAGTTCACAAAACAGGGGTCATTGCCTAGAACACCGCCTTCACTACCCTCTGGGGACCCGGTGCTTGAGAAGCAGCTGTCTCCAGCGGGCAAGCCCGAATTTCGCAGGAATTCGAGTTGTGTTTGGGCCAATTGTAACGCTTCACTATGCTCTTCCGTATCCTGCATGGTATCGACATTACGTGTGGTTGCTGCATAGGCTGTAACCAACACTAAGCTAACGACCATGATAGCAATTAAGACTTCAATTAGCGTGTCGCCTCGCTGGTTTATCTTTTTCATTCTTAACATACCGTTGAATTATCGTATATTTGTAACCTGACGCTCAAACTACCATCGCCGCTAATAGTGAGTAGGCCGGACTGATTCGTGCCATCACTAGCCACGCAAATCAAGACTTCTGAAGCAGATACCAGGTTCCCCCAGCCACCGCTATTGCCCGCTTCTGACACACTCAGATTGCCGATGTTGGCGCTGGCAACACCTAAGGCATCACCTTGCGAGCTACCACTAACTCCGTAAAGACTGAGCTGTTGGGCACCGGACTGCAAATTAGTACTAGACCCAGCATCGGGTGTTGCGATGTCACCTGAACTGTCACCGGCAACAAATGCAGCTATACCCGTCTTGGCATACGTCCCAACAGTACACGCAGGAGGGGCGCCACCCAATCCAGAGCAGACGTAGCAGACCGGATCATTGTTCGCACCGCCGGAACATTGGCTATTGCTACTAGCAATATGTAGGCCATATTCCATCATGTCAGTACTGGCAGTCGCGGTTGGTACATTTGATTCACCAGCGAGTGGGCTACCTGAAGTACTGGTGGCCTGGTGAGCAGCACGTGGCACAGCTTGACTAAGTTGGAGTATCGGATCCGGCGTACCGCCGACATATTGGAACTGGTTGCCTACTAGCGGTATTACACCAAGCTGGCTAGGCCCGAGGTTAGTATTACCCAAGCCGAATTGGATTACCTTGCCAAGAAATATGCAACCAGCGTTGGTGCCTTGCGCACCGGTACCATCGGCAAGCGTTACTGGGGTAGGTGTTCCACTAGTAGTAGCACTACAGGTAAAGTCTTCCCCATTCGGATAGTAACCACTGGATGTCTCGTTAATGACCTGCTGGATCTGCTGCTGCAAGTCATTGATGCCAGTCGCAAATTCAGTACGGTTCTGTCGACCACTGACCAAGCTAATAGCACTGAGCAATATCAGCCCACTTACCGCAAGGACTATCATGACTTCGACAATCGTAAAGGCCGCTGCATCTGCCCGGTAGCCACCCCGTTTCATAGCCTTCAGTATAGCAGGAAGCATAAGCGGAACGCCAGAACCAATTGATAGAACGCTATCTGATAACCAGACTTTGATACCAGCTGCCTATACGGGCACCCCAAAGCACCGCGATGACGGTCGCTAGGAGTAACGAAGGGCCAAATGGAATACGCTGTGTGAGCCCCTGTCTGCCTTTCATGAGCTGCGGAATGCTAGCAACTGTACCAATAAGCGACGCAAAGAAGATGACACCGAGTGCTCGCAACGGCGTACCAGCGAGCAAACCTAAGATGATCGCCAGCCTTACATCACCCCCACCTATCCAAGTACCCTTTGATACTTGATACAACAGCCAGAACAGGCCGAAGATGATAGCCGCACCACAAGCCGGCATCCACAGACTACTAAAACTATGCTCCCAGACCGCCACAATGACCACCTGAAGCGCTGCCAAGCCAGTAAGCGGGAACACTAGCTTATCCGGCAGTAGGAACCACCGCAAGTCATACACTGCCAATGTCACAAACCCAACCAAGAACGCCAACCAGAACACGAATTGCAACAGTTCGGCACCCTTAAAATCGTATGGCCAAGCCACATATGAAACAGCAAAAAGGATCCCAGTCGCCAATTCTACTAGTGGACTATCTTGGATCTTCGCGCCACAGTAGCGGCACTTACCTTTCAGCCACAGCCAGCTGAGTACTGGTACTAGGTCCTTGGCAGCAAGCACATGATGGCACTCTGAGCACATACTGCGACCTTTCACGATGGAGAGTTCAGCGGCGGTTAGTGCTTTTCCGCCCTTTGCCTTTGACCCTTTACCCTTACGGGCGCCTGTCTTCGTGGCAATGACAGACTGTTCATGTGTGCGCCAAACCAGAGCATTTACAAAACTACCAAAAATAATGCCGAGCAGCCCTAAGAGAAAAACAATAACCATTACCGTAAATAGTACCATAAAAAATAAGAGCCCTTCACGGCTCTTATTTTTTATGTAGTACTGTGGCTATTGCGCCGTTACACAGTCCCAGGTCCAGCTACCAGAACCGCCCGGCTCAACCGTGTACATCAGAACTGCGTTGCGTGGCGTACCCGTGTACTGCGGTGTAGCGCCGCTACAGACCCATCCGGCAGTGGCACCACTGTTCGGTGGTACAAGTAATACCGCCGTGTCAGTACTTTCAGCAGGACTATTCCATGCACTAGACGTAGGGTCGATCGTGAGGTCACCAGCAGTTACCGTAGCGGTGGTGTTAGGAATTAAGTCACCAAACTGGCTTAAACCGGTCTTACCACCAGCATCGTTAAATATTGTCGTCGCGTCCACATTAATAGTAGCCGCTGATCCGGGTAGTGTACCATTGTTGTTCGAAACGTAATCAGCTACTGCTGACGCTATGTGACTTGCGTCGCTCTTACGAGCATTAT
>Ga0302315_10004705_pt1 | contig 11852 bp, 8 predicted proteins | sample III_Palsa_N3_1_FD_200532 | JGI IMG/M metagenome (GOLD analysis project Ga0302315, IMG submission 200532) | Peat permafrost microbial communities from Stordalen Mire near Abisko, Sweden - III_Palsa_N3_1 | ecosystem: Environmental > Terrestrial > Soil > Palsa > Peat permafrost | place: Sweden... | reverse complement strand
TGACAGTCTCCTTGGTTGCGTTATTCGCTGCGAAGGACGGTCATGGGGTCGACGTTGGCGGCGGCCTGCGCAGGTAAGACCGTCGCGAGAAGGGCGATGGCGAGTACGGCGAGCGACGCGATCGCATAGGCGATGAAGTCGAATGCGGGCAGCTTGCCGATAACGCTGGCGAGTACGCGGGTGAGACTGAACGAGAGCGCTATACCGATGCCGATGCCCAGCATGGTGAGCAGGATGCCTTTGCGCAGCACCATGCCGAGCACCTGCGGGCGGTCTGCGCCGAGGGCGATGCGCAGACCGAACTCGAAACGCCGCTGCGCAACGGAGTATGCCGTTACGCCGTACATCCCTACCGCCGCGAGCAGGATTGAGACGAAGGCGAAGCTGCCGAAGAGTGTCGTGCGGAAGTCCTCCGAACGCTGCGTCTCTCCGATGTTCTCGCGCATCGTGGTGGCCTTGATGGCGATCTCCGGGTGAGTTTGCTTGAGGCGGTTCCGCAGCGTGTCCAGCATGGTGCTGGGAGCGATGCTGGTGCGAACGACGATCTGTACGCGAGTTGCTGTGTCGGGGTGTTGCGCGATCGGTATGTAAATGGTCGGCAATGGAACCGCTGCCGGCGAGTTGTTGCGAATGTTGCCAACGACGCCCACGATGATCCACCACGAGCTTGTTTCGTCATAACCGCACATGATTTGCTGGCCGATGGGGTTCTGGCCGGGAAAGACCTGCCGCGCCAGCTCTTGATTGATGAGAAGAACCATGGGTGCATTCAGCGTGTCTTGTGCCGTGAGATTGCGACCACGCAGCAGAGGAACGCGCATGGTAGAGAATAGGTTTGGAGTGACAGCATGTATATCGGCATCGGGTAGATTCAAGACGCCGGGATCAAAGACCTGGCGACCCTTCACGGCGTACAGGACATCCGGGTCATCGAAGCCCATGGGCGCACCGAGGATCGCTGCAACAGAAGTGACGCCGGGGACGGTAGCGACGGAGTCAAGTGTTGCGTTCAGATGGGCAAGATTAGTCTTCGCTTGATTTGCTGTATAGGCCTGAATTTGCTCGGGAGTCGCTGCGGCAACCTGCTCTGGGGTCGGTGGTGGAGTAGTGCTGATTGGGTGGCTGTCGAGCGTGATGAGATTTTCTGCGGAGAAGCCCAAGTCTTGCTTCGACTGCTGTATGAGTTGACGTGTAAGCATGACGGCGGCGACGGACAGTGTCAGTGTCAAAGCAACCTCGGCGACGAGAAAGCTATTGCGGAGTCGCCCTGCACCATGACCTTCGGTGCCGCGGGAGGCATCCTGTCGAAGAGCGGAGGCCGGATCGACGCGCCAAGAACGCCAGACGGGCAAAACTGCTGTGAATCCCATCAAGACGGCGCTGAGAGCGAAGGAGAAGAGCAGGACGTCGAGGTTCAAGTGCACATCTGCCAAGCGTGGGATGTCCGGCGGTGCAATGCGCACGAGCAACTGTAGGGCTGGTATGGCTAGCAAGACGGCTATGATACAGCCGGCAGCTGCAAGCAAGAAAGCTTCGAGCAGAGCGCGGCCGGCCTGTGCCGAACGCGATGCGCCGAGTGCTGTGCGAATAGTAACCGTACGAACCTGTTGCGTCGCGCGTACAAGTTGGAGATGCGTGACGTTTGCGCAGACGATCAAAAGAATCAAGGCGACCGACCCCATCAGCAAGTTCAAGGTCGGACGTATTTTGCCAACGATCTGCTCCTGCAGTGGAACAGCCTCGATGGTCTTGTGCCCATCGTCGGGGAACGCTTTCTGCAACTGCCGAGAAAAAGTAGCGAGTTCCGCGGAGAGACGCTGCGGACTTACTCCTGAGCGCCGCTTGCCGATGGCCATCTGGTTATATGCCGAGCGGCTGGGCGTCTCAGGTTTTGCATTCAGCTCTAACCAGACAGGGTTCTTGCCCGGCAGGGAGATGCCGTCCGGCAATACGCCGATGATGGGTCTCATCTCCCCTCCATATTGAATCGTTTGACTGAGCGCAGCCTGCACCGAACCGAAGTGCTCGCGCGCAAACGACGCATTCACCAGCACATCGTGACCGATCGTGTCGCTTGACGAAAATATACGGCCAGCCAAAGGCTGAACACCGAGCACTTGTCCGAACTGGGGGCTGACATGGGCAACAGGCAGATAGAGGGCTTCTCCGTTAAGCCGGATGCCGTCCGAATAGTTTTGATAGTAGGCGGTCGCTTCAAGACCCATTATCTGACGCTCGAGGTCGGTGTAATCATCGCCGCCCAAGCGCGGGATCGAGCGGTTGGTATCGATAAAGTGAGACTGCAAGCCGACGATGCGGTCGGCGTCATGATATCCAAGCGGTCGCAGCAGCACGCAGTCCACCACAGCGAAGATGGCAGCATTGAGCCCGATGCCGATGCCCAGTGTGGCGATCACCGTGAACGTGAAAGCTGGCGAGCGGCGCAGGTTGCGAAGCGCGTGGCGAAGAGCTGCGATCATGCGAGGCTCCTTTGGCTACTGAGCGGCGGTGGTGGTCGTGGAGGGATTATGCGCGGGATCGGCAAGAAGTTGAAGAAGCTCTCCTTCGGCAACGACTTTGCCGTCGAACAGATGCACCTGACGTTGAGCGTGCGCTGCGAAGCGGGGATCGTGGGTGACCATGCAAATCGTTGCGCCCTCTTCATGCAGTTCTTGCAGGAGCTTCATCACGGCCTCGCCATTTTTTGAGTCGAGGTTACCCGTGGGCTCATCGGCCAGCAGGATGGAGGGCGATCCGGCGAGCGCTCGCGCCACCGCGACGCGTTGTTGCTGACCGCCCGAGAGTTGCGCTGGATAGTGACGCGTGCGGTGCGCCATGTTCACGCGCTCGAGCGAACGCATCACGCGGTCCTTACGTTCTGAGGCTGGCATGCCCGAGCGATACGTCAGCGGGAGTTCGACGTTCTCGAAGACGGTGAGGTCGCCGATGAGATTAAAGCTCTGGAAGATGAAGCCGATTTCCTGATTGCGAATGCGCGAGCGGTCCGCGAAGTCGAGGTTGGCGACCGCTTTGCCGTTGAGCGTGTATTGGCCGCTGCTGGGAGTATCGAGCAAGCCGAGGATGGAAAGCAGCGTCGACTTGCCGCAGCCCGACGGGCCGGACATGGCGACGTACTCGCCGCGCGCGATCGACAGGTGCACGCCGGAGAGCGCATGGGTCTCGATCTCGTCGGTGTAGAAGACCTTGGTGAGGTCCTCGATGTGGATGAGGCTGTCCACTGTGGCCATTGCTTGTTCCTTTCGGGTAGTACGTGTGCTGAAGTTATTGGTTTTGGAGCCGGACCTGATCGACCGAATCCCAACGCGACATATCGGAGAGGATGACCGTGTCACCGAGCTTGAGGCCTTCGATCACTTGATAGCTGTTCACCGACGCGAGCCCAACTTTTACCGGAACACGTGTTGCCGTTTTGCCATCGGGTGAAAGACGGAAGAGGCTAATGGTTGAATTTTCGTTTCCAAAGGCTGGCCGACCGACGTAGAGCACATCGGTCATGCGGTCGAGGTCGATTGTTCCATCCACGGAGAGATCGGGTCGCGCACCTTGTGGCAGCGCGCCAATCAATTCCACGTCGACCGTGACGGTGCCATTCTCGACAGCCGGGTCGATGCGCGTGACTTTGCCGTTGATGATGCCGTTGTGTGTATCGATCTCGGCGGGCTGGCCAATCTGGATATCGCGGGCCTGGGTCTCGGCAATCTTGAGCGCTGCTTTTAGCTGGTCGGTCTGCACAACCTTGGCCAGCGTCGTGCCGATTGCAACATGCTCGCCAACTTGATGAGGCAGATCGACCAGCACGCCGGCGATCCCGGCACGCACGCTCAGAGCATCTTGTTCCTTCTGCTTAAGTGAAAGGATCGCCTCAGCTTGTTGAACCTTGGTCTGTTGCACCGCAAGCTGCGTGACGATTGTCTTCTGATTGAGGTCGAGTCGTTGACTCTCGAGATCATTGCGTTGGTTGAGTTCATCAGCCTTACCCTTCGAGGCGCTGTAGCTGAGACCGCTGATGACGCCGAGATCATATAAGCTCTTGTCTGTCTGGGCTTGGAGCTGCGCCTGCTTCTGATCGGCTCCGACGGTTGCCGCGCCCGCTCGCTGCGTCATCAAGTCGCTCTGCAGCTTCGCTTGTGTGTTCTTGTAATCAGCCTTCGCCGCCTGTAGCTGCAACTGTGCGTCCAGCAATTGTTGCTGCAGTTCCGGATCAACGAGATCCATCACAATCGTGTCCGGTTCGACATGCGCACCCGGCAAGACGCGGATGCGAACGACGGTGGCTTCTGTCTCCGCGGGAACCAGGCGGATCCGGTCTTCACGCGGGACGAGCGATCCCGGCCCGCGCACCTGTCGCAGCAGCGGTCCGCGCTTTACGGTGTCCGTCCAAACGGCGCTATCGACAGTCGGGATCGCGGGTTTCAGGCGCAGGATGAAGTAGGCTGCGAGCGCAAGGCCAAGAAGCGCACCGAGGGTCAACAGAAGGTTTCGGCGCAGCTTTCGCTTTCGTATGTCGGGGCGTGAGATGTCCATCGCGAACTACAAAAGCAAGTGGAAGGCCAATCCCGTGTAGTGCAATCTTCCATAGGAATGAATAGCTTGTGGCGCGGGAACGAAAGGAACACCGTTCGCAAATGGATTGGGTGTCCGGAATTGGACGGCGCGCCAGTTCCACCCACCCCTCTAATCGCAGCGTAGAGCGACCATGGGATTGATCCTGGTTGCTCTGCGGGCTGGCAGCCAGACAGAAAAGATGGTCATGGTTGTGACGATGGCGACGGCAATGGCGAAGGAGGCTGGATCCACGGCGGTGAGACCGAAGAGCTGCTGACGGATGATCCTGGTCGTGGCGAATGTGAGCGGCAGTCCCAATGCGAGGCCGATAGAGAGTAGGAGGAGGGATTCGCTGAGGATCATCCACATGACCGATGGAGCATGGGCGCCGAGGGCAAAGCGGATGCCGATCTCGTTCGTGCGGCGAACGACGTTGTAGCTGATCACGCCGTACAGACCGATGGCGGCAAGGAATACCGCGAGCAGGGCGAAGATGCCGGTGAGGGTGGAGATGAGCTGGTCATTGGAGATGAGGCTTGAGATCTGGTCGTGGATGGTGATGACGTTAAGCAGGGGCAGATTGCGATCGACAGAGGCGAAGGCGACTCTCAGGTCCGGGATGTAGTTCGATGGGTTTCCCGTGGTGTGCAGGATGACGGTTCCGACGAATCGATTGTCATTTTCCTTTGGTGGGTCGGGCGATGGGTTCTCTTTTGTGGGAACCGTGACTGGCTCCAGGGCATCGATCTGTGCGACGGGGATGTAGGTCATGCGGACAGGTTTTGTCCCGCGTGGGTCACTTGATTTTGTGTCGCGTGCGATCCCTATGATCTGCCACGGTCCTTCCACACTATCAATATTAATCGAGAGCGAATGGCCGATGGCGTCGCCTTTGGGAAAGAAATGTTGCGCGAGGGCCTGACTGATGACAGCTACTTTGAAGCTGGTGGCTGAATCGGATGGACGGATGCCGCGACCGGCGAGGATGGGAATCCCCACCGTTTCAAAGTATTGACCGGATACGCGGTTGAGCATCGACTGCATATTTTCTTTCGGCGCAGGCGTATAGCCAGAAAGTTTGATAGTCGAAGCCCAGTTGCCGGGCCAAATTGGCGGTACCACGGCGAGTGCAGCGGAACGGACGCCGGGAATTGCAGAGAGACGGTTGAGGAGTGCATCGTAGAGCGCTGGAACCTGGCTCGGCTTGTAGCCGGCTAACCGGGCATCGAAGTTGGCTATCAACAGGTGCGTGCGTTCGAAGCCGTAATCCTGATCCTGAAGATTGCGGAACGAACGAAGAAAAAGGCCTGCGCCGACCAGGAGAAAGAGCGACAGCGTAATCTGCGCAGTGACCAGCAGCTTAGGCCAAAAGCGCGCGGAGCGACCTCCGCCAGACTGCGCCGTGCGGGCATTGGAGCTCAGAGCACCCGTTGCCTGGGTGCGCGACGATGCGATGGCTGGCGCGATTCCGAATAGCAGTCCAGTAAAGATTGAAACCGCGAAGGTGAACAGAAGGACCGGGTAGTCGAGCTTTGAGCTGAGCGAAGTGTAGGTTGCTCCTTGAGAGACGAAGGCGATGAGTGCGCGAATGGTAGTGAACGCGACGATCAGACCGAGTGCGCCTCCGCATAGGGAGAGAAGGATCGTTTCAATCAGGCTCTGACGGACGATTCGCAAACGACTGGAGCCCAGTGCCAAGCGGGTAGCGATTTCGCGCTGGCGTGTGGCAGCCCGGGCGAGCAGGAAGTTGGCGAGATTGGCGCACGCGATGAGTAGCACGAGGGCAACGACGGTCAAGAGAATCTGCAGGGACGCCCCATAGATCCCGCGCATCTCCGAGATGCCGTGTTGTGCCGAAATGAGCGGGACGGTGACGCGGTTGATCTCCTGCTCGCGAGCAACGGTGATGGAAGAACCTTCGTGAGCGCGGATGCCGGCGCGAACCTGGGTATCCAGCCATTGCTGGCTTTGTGCGAGTGCGGCCTTGCTGGTGGTTGCCTGCGGACTGAGACGACCAAACAGGTGAAGGAAGTAAGCGCCATCCTGAGGAGTAAGCAAGGATGGTTGCTGGAATACGACGGGCTGCATGGAGATGGGCGTCCACAAGCCGACTGCTTCCAGATCAACCTTGAAGCCTTGAAAGCCTTCAGGCATGACGCCAATGATGGTGAAGGGGGTGCGGTTGATGGTGATGGTTGTTCCAAGGACAGATGGATCGGCGGACAGAGACTGACGCCAAAAAGCGTAGCTGAGAACGACTACGGCGCCGCTGCCAGGCGTGGCGTCGTCAGACGGCAGGATGGTGCGGCCCAGGAGAGGCTGGGCGCCAAGCAGACTGAAGAAGTTGCCGGAGACAAGGCTGGTGGGTACAAGAATGGCTTGCGTATTGCCGTCTGGCGAGCCGGGCTGGGAGGGTAGGCGGACGCTGGTCTTCGCTGCGAAGCTGCCGTAAGAAGCGATGCCCTGGAAGGGGCCGGGATTGTCCTGCAGCTGGCGTGCGAAGTACCACGGAAACATCCCGTAGTAGCCGAGATCAATGCCACCCATGACGCCTCCGCCATCGGACTTATCGAATGTGACGAGTTGCTGGGGATCGCGCACCGGCAGATTGCGCAGCATGACTTGCTGGATGAGCGTGAAGATGGCGGTATTGGCGCCAATGCCGATCGCGAGCGACAGGAGAGCCACAGCCGTGAATGCCGGACTTTTTCGGAGCGTGCGCAGGCTTAGCCGGAGGTCTTGAAGCAGGCTGTCAACGGTAGACTCCCAACGCGAAGACCACACCTGGTGTTTGACCGAATTGCGGCTGCCCATTTCGGCCAGGGCGCTGCGCCGCGCGATCTCCGGAGTCGTCCCGATGCTTTGCTTGTGGGCAATGGATTCTTCCAGGTAGTTTTGCAGCTCTTCGTCAAGTTCCGCCTCGACGCGTTGCTTGTGCGTGAGAGTCCTAAGGCCATTGATGAGATTGGTGAGTCGTCGCATTGACTTCCTCCCGTAATATTTCCGCCCCGATTATGCTTCGAGGATGCGCGAGATTGCCTCTATCTGTCTCTGCCATTGTTGTGTTTCCGCGGAGAGAGCTTTGCGACCCTTGGCGGTGAGCATGTAGTACTTTGCGCGTCGATTGTTTTCGGTCGCGCGCCATTCGGACTTGACGTGGTCTGCTCGTTCCATACGGCTGAGCGCGGGTAATAGCGAGCCGGGGTTCACACGGAAGACTCCCTGACTGATCTGCTCGATGCGCAGAGCAACCCCGTAACCGTGCATCGGCTCGAGGGCCAGGGTCTTCAGAATGAGCATTTCCATTGTGCCCTGGACCATGTCACGAGATAGGGGGGCATGCCGGCTTACTTCATCTGGTTTGGCGGGCAAGATGTTGTCCTCCTCTTGATAAGCAAGAGGAGAATACAGTTCCTCTTGTCTGTCAAGAGGAAAGTTTCGGCAAATTCTAACGCAGGCCATGGCAGGCCACCGAGATTGACCGCGTGCCAGGGTGATTTACATGGCCGTCGCTTAGAAAACATTTGTCGACTCGCTCTCATTGATGTAGAGTGTCTACATCTTGGAGGGTGTAGAAGTCTACTGCCTATGGCGAAGAGTGCTTATCAGAACCGCGTCGAGTTGGTGCAGGGAACGTTGGACATGCTGGTGTTGAAGACGCTGCAGTGGGGCGAGCAGCATGGGTATGGGATCAGCCAGGCCATTCGTGCGCGTTCGAACGACGTGCTGCAGGTGGAGACGGGGTCGCTCTATCCGGCGCTGCACCGGCTGGAGCGCGCAGGCTGGGTTTCGGCGGAGTGGAAGAAGAGCGACGCGAACCAGCGGGCGAAGTTCTACAGGATCACTGCGCTGGGGAAAAAGCACCTTGCGAATGACTATGAGCGCTGGGGAAAAATGGTTGCGACGATCGAGGCGATCATGAGCGCGAAGGAGAGTGCGTCGTGAGCCTTTTCGACGGACGCAAGAAAGATTTGAAGGAAGAGATTGAAAGTCATCTCCGGATGGCGGCGGCGGACCGCGTGGCTGCCGGCGCAACACCTGAAGATGCGAGGATAGATGCCATGCGTGAGTTTGGGAATATGCCTTTGGTTGCAGATGTGACACGCGAGCGGTGGGGATGGCTGCGCATGGAGAACCTGGTGCAGGACCTGCGCTATACGTGGCGGACGCTGAAGCGCGATCGTGGCTTTGCGGCGGTGGCGATTCTGATTTTGGCGCTCGGAATAGGTGCGAACGTGGTGGTGTTCAGCGTAGTCAACACAGTGCTGTTGCGACCGCTTCCGTTCGACCACTCGCAGGAATTGGCGTGGATTGCTGCCGGCGGGAATGTGGGCGGCTTGTCGGACGTGACCTACCGAACCGATTCGTACGAAGCGTTTCGCGATCATAACCAGTCCTTCCGCGCGGTGTCCGGATTCGTGCCCTTTCGTGGGACCGACTTCAAGCTGACGGGCTATGGCGATCCCAAACCGGTGGCGGGCGTGTGGGTGATGGCGGACTTTTTGCAGACGCTGGGCGTGGAGCCGATGCTGGGCAGAAATTTTATGGCGCAGGAGGCGCTGCCGGGTAGCGCTTCCGTGGCGCTGCTGACGTATCCGTACTGGAAGACACAGTTTCATGGCGACCAGTCGATTGTGGGACGCTCGATTACGCTGGACAATGCGCCGGTGACGGTGGTGGGAGTATTGCCGCCAAGCTTCGATTTTGGATCGGTCTTTGCGCCGGGGACCAGGACCGACCTGCTGCGGGCGATCCATCCTTACGACGTGCGCAACTACGGTCACATGTTTTCGCTGGTAGGACGGTTGAAGCCAGGTGTGACACCGGCCCAGGCTCAGGCCGAAGCGTCGGTGCTGTTTCCGCAGATGCGCGATGCGCTGAAGACGCAGAACTGGATCAACGATGCCAACACGGTGATCACCGGACTCAAGGAACATGTGAGTGGAGAGCTGCGGCGTTCGCTCATCGTGCTGTGGTGCGCGGTGGGGATGATCCTTTTGATTGCGTGTGTCAACCTTTCCAATCTACTGATGGCGCGTGCTGCAGGACGGAGCAAGGAGTTTGCCATGCGTACGGCGCTGGGCGCGGGACGCGGGCGTATCGTACGGCAGTTGCTGACGGAGAGCCTGGTGCTCTCGACTGCGGGGGCCCTGCTTGGATTGGGATTGGCATTTGCGGCGGTGATGTACCTCGCGCACCAGGGGTCGCTGGCGTTGCCGCTGCTGAGCGAGGTGCGAATCGATGGAGTATCGCTTCTGTGGACGCTGGCGATTGCGATGGTCGCGGCTGTGCTCTTCGGAATTGTGCCTGCGGTGCGGGTATCGGGCATCAATCTGCAGGAGACACTGAAAGACTCTGGTCATGGCACGAGTGCAGGACGGAAGCACGAGCGGATGCGGTCAACGCTGGTGGTGAGCGAGATTGCACTGGCTTGCGTACTGTTGGTGGGCGCGGGACTGTTGCTGCGCAGCTTTATGAAGGTGATGGATGTAGACCTTGGATTTCAACCGAGCCATACAGCAGCTCTGCCGATTGCCTTCAACGCGAATACTGATGAGCAACGCGGCGAGGTCCTTCATGAGATGGTGCGGCGCGTGGGTGATTTGCCTGGAGTAGAGGCAACTGCCTTTACGGACGCGTTACCGCTCGATAGCAACCGGAGTTGGGGATTGCAGGCTAAGGGGAGGTCGTACCCGCCTGACTGGGACAACGATATTTACGTGAGCGTGGTGTCGCCCGGATTTTTCCACGCGATGGGGATACGCATAGTGGCGGGACGGGACTTTGCGTGGACGGACGCGCCGAAGGGGAGGCAGGTGATCCTGATCAATGAAGCGACGGCGAAGCGGGATTGGCCAGGTCAGGATCCGCTAGGCAAGATCGCGGTAGGCGTGGGACCGGGTGAGTCGACCGTGATCGGCGTGGTGGCCAATGTGCGCGAGAGCAGCGTGGAAAAGGCGTCGAGCCCGCAGGTATTTGTGCCGGTGACGCAGAGCAATGATTTGGCTGGTCAGAACCTGCTTGTGCGGTCATCCCTACCGCTCGATTCACTTGCTCCGAGCGTGATGAGTACACTGCGGTCGATGAATCCGGGACAGCCAGCGACGACCTTCCGGACGCTCGATAGCGTCGTGGATCACTCGACCTCACCACGCAGGTTCTTTGCGGTGCTGGTGGGAATCTTTGCAGGGCTTGGGTTGCTGCTTGCTTCGCTGGGGATTTATGGCGTGATCTCGTACACGGTGACGCGGCAGACGCAAGAGATTGGTGTACGCATGGCGTTGGGCGCAACGCGGGAGCGAGTGCAGATGGTCGTGATCTGGAGGACGCTGAGGATGGCGCTGATTGGGATTGCGGTTGGGACCGCGGCGTCGTTTGCGGTGGCGAAGACAATCATCACGATGTTGTTTGTAACGGAGCCTACTGATCCTGTGACGTTTGTGGGGATGGCCGTGCTGCTGTTGGGAGTGGCGTTTGTGGCGGGGTATTTTCCGGCGCGGAGGGCGGCGCGAATCGACCCGATGGTGGCACTTCGGTCGGAGTAGAGTGTTTACACCGTAAGGCACGGAGTGACGTCTCTTAGCTCCTGCATAGTCTGGTTTCCAAGGAACGTCCATCTTCGAGGCGATCCGAGAGCCCTCAATGAGGGCATTGGCCTGATATCGCCAACTGAGCCTTGGGTGTCCAGAAGTCACTACACATCGGCCGACTTTTCTTTAGTAATCACAACTATGCCGCCCTGAATAAACTGTCTCCCGACAGTTTACTGACGGCTCTTCTGGGCTTGCCGTCGAAAGATCGCGCAAATTTCCTGTTGCTTTCCCAAAGGAATCGTGTCATTCTTCCTGTAGGAAACCTAAAGGTTCATTCGCCATGAAGGAAAAACCCGATGTCTTGCAAGGAACACTGGCACTAATGGTCCTCAAAACTCTCGATGTGCTCGGCCCGCAGCACGGCTACGGCATTGCCCGCCGCATCGAGCAGATCAGCGGAGACATTCTGGCCCTAAACCAAGGCACGCTCTATCCCCTGCTGCTCAAGCTTGAGAATGAAGGCTCGATCGCCTCGCAATGGGGCGCATCGGAGAACAACCGCCGCGCCCGCTTCTATCGCCTGACCGCGACCGGCCGAAAGCAGTTGCAAAAAGAGACCCGCGATTGGAATCAGACCGCGGCTATCATCGCGCGCTTCTTTGAGGTCAAAGCAGAGGACCTGCCATGAGATTCCTGCGCCGCTTTTTCATTCGCCTCTGGAACTTCGCCACCGGAAGGCGCGCCGACCAGCGC
>Ga0302315_10004704_pt1 | contig 11853 bp, 12 predicted proteins | sample III_Palsa_N3_1_FD_200532 | JGI IMG/M metagenome (GOLD analysis project Ga0302315, IMG submission 200532) | Peat permafrost microbial communities from Stordalen Mire near Abisko, Sweden - III_Palsa_N3_1 | ecosystem: Environmental > Terrestrial > Soil > Palsa > Peat permafrost | place: Sweden... | reverse complement strand
TCACGGCCCTGATCTTTACTACGATCATTTCGGCCGTCTGCTTCATTTGGAGGGAAGTGAGTATCGACTTCCCCGTGGTGAACTTCAAGATCCTCCGGCACCGAAGTTTTAGTATCGGCATCTTTACCTCTTTTGCGCTGGGTGTCGCCCTATATGGCTCGACGTTCATCTTTCCGGTATTCTGCCAGAGCCTGCTCGGCTTCACGGCCAAACAAACAGGATTGATCCTGCTGCCGGGGGGGGTGGCGACCATCGTATGTATGCCATTTGTGGGAAATATGCTAAAGAAAGGCGTCCCGGCTCAATTCCTCTCGGCAGGCGGGTTTATCTTCTTCTTCATCTTCTGCTGGATGCTGTACGGGTCCACCCTGCAATCCGGGACCGGGGATTTCTGGTGGCCGCTGATCATTCGTGGCGTCGGGATGGCCATCCTCTTTGTGCCGCTGACCACGCTGGCCATTTCAGACTTGCGTGGGCCGGAGATCGGCCAGGGAACAGGGCTTAACAATATGATGCGGCAGCTGGGCGGTTCCTTCGGTATCGCCATCATGACCACGGTTATCCACATCAAGACCAACGTCAATCGCAACATCCTGCTGGAGAACTATAATCAATACAACCCCGCCTTCAACGAGCGGGCGGCCACTTTGAGCAATGGCTTTATCTCACAGGGCTTTTCCCCTGGCGTGGCACAGCAGATGGCCAATGGCGCCCTCGAAGGGATTGTGACGAGACAGACCATGCTCGTTACCTATAACAGTATGTACCTGATCATCGGGGTATTTACCCTGATATGTATACCACTGATCTTCTTCCAGCCCTTTAAAAAGGCGGTAGCCATGCCGGTCGATGCCCATTAAAACACATCAAAAGGGCCGCAGACCGGGCGGAAAAATTATAAGAACGGAATAAGATAAATAGAAAGGCAACAAGACCAACAGCTCAAACCACGGGTCCATCCAAAAGAAAAGTCCTGAATAAATTCAGGACTTTTCAAGCTTTTGTACGATACTTAACCAACAGTTTCTGGCCATCAATAGGTACAAATTTTAATGTGGCTTGTTCTTAGGATTTGGATAAAACGTGGATTTTGGATTTCTGGTTGAATAAGTTTTGATCGATTTGCGCCAGTTGGCTTTTCAGGATGCTTTGGATTTTGTTGGTTTTTTCAAGGACTGTAGTTCGGTGGTTTCTCTTTGGACGTTGGATTTTGGTTTTTCTTTGGATTTCATTCATTCAGTCGGACGGTTTTCTTTGGACATTGGATCTTGGATCGCTCATCAATCATACTTACGGTACAAACATACAATCCCCGGCCTCCCAGTGCAAGAGAAGAAGTGCTAGATTTAACTGTTGCCGGTTTTACGGTCGGTTTCGTATTATTACGAATACGGGATCGGGAATGTCCGTTTATATTTTGGACGCATCAATAATTACCTTATTTTGAACGGTATTTCCGGACAAAATCAAGGTTATACCAATACCAATGAAAATTTTCGAGAACAAAACGGTCCTCATCACCGGAGGCACCAGGGGTATCGGCAAGGCGATCGCCCTTCGATTGGCTGCAGAAGGCGCCAATATTGCTATTGTCGGCAAGACGGCCGAGCCCAATCCCAAGCTGGAGGGAACCATCTATACCGCCGCCGAAGAGATCGTCGCGGCAGGGGGCGGGAAAGCCCTTCCTTTACAGGGTGATATTCGATTTGAAGAGAGTATCAAGGACTTCGTCGCCCGGACGGTCGAAGCGTTTGGGGGTATCGATATCCTGATCAACAACGCCAGCGCCATCAACCTGGCGGCGACCGAACAGGTCGAGCCCAAGCGATGGGATCTGATGCACGACATCAATGTCAGAGGCACTTTCTTCGTAAGCCAGGCCTGTATCCCCCACCTCAAGCAGGCGCATAACCCTCACATTTTGAATCTTTCACCCCCGCTGAACCTGGATACACGCTGGTTTGCCCCCCACCTGGCCTATACGATCAGCAAGTATGGGATGAGCATGATCGTCCTCGGTCTGGCCGAAGAGCTCAAACAATACCGGATTGCGGCAAATGCGCTTTGGCCCCGAACGACCATCGCCACGGCCGCCGTTAAAAATGTACTTGGCGGTGACTTTCTGATACAGCGGAGTCGAACGCCTGCCATCGTCGCCGATGCAGCCTTCTATATCCTGCAGCGCCCCTCTTTTGAGACCACAGGCAATTTTTTTATTGACGAGGACGTTCTTTCCCGGGAAGGGATCACCGATTTTGGCAAGTACGCCATCAATCCCGACCAAAAACTCATGAACGATCTTTTCCTCTGATAAGCCGGATAAGGCTAAGCCAAACGGATGAACTTCGCCCCCTTGTGGGGGGTCCGTTGACCGATAGGCCAGACTTTAACTCTTTTCATTTTAATCCTTGGGTAAAGGCAACATCGTCCTCCCGCTTTGAGCGGGAGGTTTCGTTTGTGCGCCCTCTGCGCCGCCGGGGATGCACGCATACGTTCCGGCCACGGGCGCCAGACGGGAAAACCCTTTACACATGCCGCGCCGCCACAAGCAGGGCCGCTGCCGCAAGACCGGTATCCTTGATGAGGTTGGTCATCGGAAATCGTCGCGCGCCGGCATCGGGGGCCTCCAGCACAGCAGGCAGGTGTACGGTCAGTACGATCAGTAGCAGGAACAGGCAAAGGAGAAAGCCCGCCAGCCGAACCTGTTTGTCCACCAGGAAGGCAATAGCGGCGGCAATGAGACAGGCGCCGGTAATATAGACCCAGACAACACCACCGGGGAGAAAGGTGGGTACCATTTTCTGCATGCCTGTACCGACGATAAAGTGGTTGATGCCGAAAAAGGCAATAACGAGCGCATAAAAGATCGTCCCGATCTTAGAGATGGTTGAATTGTCCATATGGCAATCGTTTAATGTATCTAAATATAATAAAAAATAAGGATACTTCCCCGGACAATCTTTGCACAGGGCTGAGCATGGCCGTAAGAGGGCCGGCGGCGATCGCCTGGCAATCCGATTTTGCGTGTTTGGGCGTTTATTCGGGTGTTTTTTCGGGCCTCATTTGCGGGAAAAGCAATACATCCTGAATGCTCGGCTGACCGGTCAGCAGCATGCAGATGCGGTCGATGCCGAAGCCGATACCGGCCGTCGGCGGCATACCATATTCAAGGGCGCGCAGGAAGTCATGGTCGATAAACATCGCTTCGTCATCGCCCCGCTCCATAAGTTTCAGCTGTGCTTCGAAACGATCGCGCTGGTCGAGCGGATCGTTTAGCTCGCTATAGGCGTTGGCGATCTCTTTCCCATTGACCATGAGCTCGAAACGCTCGACGAGTCCCGGCTTACTGCGGTGTTTTTTGGTCAATGGGCTCATCTCTACCGGGTAGTCGATGATAAAGGTCGGCTGGATAAAATGCTCCTCGCATTTTTCGCTGAAGATCTCGTCGATCAATTTACCCTTACCCATCGTCAGGTCGGCGTGGATATTGAGCTGCTTGCAGACCTCCCTGAGCTCGTCTTCCTCCATATTGCTGATATCAAAACCCGTGTGTTCCCGGATCGCGTCGTACATAGTGACGCGCCGGTAGGGCGCCTTAAAATCGATCGTCTTTCCGTCTACCTCGGCAATGGTGGTGCCGTTGGTCGCGAAGGCAGCCCGTTCCAGCAATTGCTCGGTAGTTTCCATCATCCACAGGTAGTCTTTATATGCCACGTAGAACTCGAGCACGGTAAATTCCGGGTTATGGGTACGGTCCATGCCTTCGTTACGAAAATTCCTGCTGAACTCATAGACCCAGTCAAAACCTCCAACGATCAGGCGTTTGAGATAGAGCTCATTGGCGATGCGCAGGTAGAATGGTGTATCCAGGGCATTATGGTGGGTAATGAAAGGGCGGGCAGCTGCACCGCCGGGGATGCTTTGCAGTACGGGGGTATCCACTTCCAGCGCACCCCGTTCATTGAGAAAACTGCGGATGGAATTGATCATCTTTGTCCGCCGGACAAAAACGTCTTTTACATGCGGGTTGACGATGAGGTCGGCATAGCGCTGACGATACCGGAATTCGGGGTCGGTCACCGCATCAAAGGTTTCGCCTTCTTTCTCCCGCACCACCGGAAGCGGCTTCAGCGCTTTGGCCAATACGGTGAACTCGCTTGCGTGCACCGAAATCTCGCCTGTCTTGGTGGTGAAGACGTATCCCTTGACCCCTATGATATCGCCGAGATCCAGGAGATGTTTCCAGACTTTGTCATAAAGACTCTTGTCTTCGCCCGGGCAAATTTCGTCCCGTTTGATATATACCTGGATCTTTCCCGTGCTGTCCTGCAAAGAGGCAAAAGAAGCCTTGCCCATATCGCGCCGGCTCATCAGGCGGCCTGCGAGGCAAACGTTTTCCCAAGGGGATCCCTTGGGGGAAAATACGCCGTCTGTAAGGGTTACAGGGCTTGAGGGATACTCCTCTTTTATACGCGCCGCGGTCATATTGACGGGGTACAAATCCGCGGGATAGGCGTCGATGCCCAGCTGCGCCATCTCTACCAGCTTTTCCCTGCGAATGATCTCCTGCTCCGATAGGTTTACTGTGTTCATAAATTCCCGCAAAAATAGGGCAATTGCAGATGCCCAGATACAACTATGGTTTTCAGTTTTTTGGACAACCTGGACTCGATACCCAAATGATTCTCCAGACTTTGCCTTAGATAGGCTAGATTATTGGTTATCTGGATATTCCAGCTTTCATGAATGATTCGATTATTTCGCTAAATAATTTTAATTTGCATTTAAAGAGACAATTATGCCAGCCTCCAACGATACGATCAAAGAAATCCTCACCGAGGCAAAAAAGCTGAAGGAGGCTGATCGTCAGCTCCTGCTGAAAGAGTTAAAGATAAGGAGGCTGCTGGCAGATAATAAGCCTATTGTCAGGGCCCGGAAAGTGAAACCCCTCTCGCTGGAAGAAATTAACGAAATAAAGCATCTTTCAAGAAAAGGCCATGCGAAATAAGCGGTTCGTCCTGGACCCAAATATTTACATCAGCTACTTCATTTCCAGAAACCAAAATGCGCTCGCTGCGTTCGCTATAAAGCATAAGCTGGAGTTCGTTATTTGCGACGAACTGATCGCGGAATTTAGGCGAGTTTTAGGGTACCCAAGGCTGACTAAGTTCAAAATAGACATTAAGCAGGCAGTTTACGTTGTCACAACGTTAGGAACCGCCTACACGTTGGCCTACCCAATCAAGCGATATATCCCGCAAGATGAAAACGACGATTATCTGATCGCCTTGGCTTTGCAAACATCTTCGGGTACCTCGGGTGATTACGATATTCTGTCGGAGAAGAATAACCTGGAAAGGAAGTTTAAGAAACTGAAGATTCTGACCAAGGCGGAATTTGAACAGCTGTTTTCGTAAGGAAATTAGTTGAGCGCCAGCAACACCTGCCAGGCTTCCTTCACCTTGCCGGCATCGAGCAATTCCACGGCGTAACGATGCAGCTCCTTTTCCATCTCCTCAGGGTTGATGGAGTAATATTGAAAGATCTGTTGAAGCCGGACGTCGTGGAAGGCCGGGTCTACGCTTGGCATTTCGTGGACATTGGCGAGCTGGCCGAGGTGGTTGCCACAGAGGATGTGGCTTTCGCGGATAGGGTCAGGCAGCGCATCCATGCCTATACCGAGGCGGATATTGGGTTTTTCGACCTGGAACAGGTTTTGGGTGTCGGCTCTGCAATACCAGTCACCCCCCAGACGGGCGACGAGGTGGAACCGGCACTGGTCAATGTGGTTTCGTTCGTCGAGGATGGCGGGATCGATGTGCATCCGCAGGGCCTCGCAGATCACCAAATTACCCGAACCGCCCTGGTCGCCAAGCGGCCTGGTGTCAATGACGCGGCACTCGATCTTTACCTTACTTTCCTTCACCATCGGGGGGCGCACCAATGTCGCGGGTTCTTCTGAAAACCCGGCCTTCACAAATTCGTTTATCTCCTTTGGAAAGTCGCAGCTGGCCAGGCTGATCTGCTGCACCATCGAATGGTCGACGATATTGATGACAACTTCGGGGACCTCCAGTACGTTTTGCCAGGTATGTTTGGTGGTATTGTCGCGAACCCGGCGCGAAGGGCTGAAGATCAGGATAGGCGGTGTGGTGGAAAAAAGATTGAAGAAGCTAAAAGGGCTGAGGTTGGGCATGCCTGTCGCATCGATCGTGCTGGCGAAGCAAATGGGCCGGGGAGCTATAGAAGCTTGCAGGTACTGCTGTCTGTCCACGGCGCTCAAGGCGGAAAGGTCAATGGTCATGCCCCCCTCTTTTTGTTTTTTAACAGGGAAAGATCGCTGTCCTCGCGGACTATCGTATTGCTGAGGATGCCGAGGCCGTCGACCTCGAGCTCCACCACGTCGTTCTCCTGCAACCATTGTTCGGGATAGTCGGGATTGGCAAGGCGGCCCGTGCCGTTGAGTTCCAGAAAGCAGCCTGTCCCTACCGTTCCGCTGCCGATGATGTCGCCGGGATAAAGGTCTACCCCATAAGAGGCCCTTTCGATGAGTTCGGCAAAGGTCCAGTCCATATCGGCCAGGTTACCATCGCTGACCTGGACGTCATTTACCCGGCATTGCATCCGCAGGTTCCAGCTTTTTCCGGTATGGCCCTCCTTACAGGGGGTCTCGAATTCCTCGAGCTCATCCAGGGTCACCAGCCAGGGACCGGTGACGGTAGCGAAATCCTTGCCCTTTGCAGGGCCCAGGTTCAGCAGCATTTCCTCCATCTGCAGCGTACGGGCGCTCAGATCGTTCATGATCATGAGGCCGGCGATATAGTCATCCGCTTCCGAAGCAGTGATGTTACGACCATGGCGACCAATGAGGATGGCCACTTCCAGCTCGAAGTCAAGCTTTTCAAAGTGATCGGGCATGCAGCGGACATCACCCGGGCCCTGTATGCTGTGGTGGTTGGTAAAATAAAAGACAGGGTATTGATCGAACTCCGGGATCATCGGAACTTTCCGATTGCGTCTGGCGGCGGCTACATGTTGGCGGAAGGCATAGCCATCCCGGCAGGAAGAGGGAAGCGGCACAGGCGCCAGCAGCCTGGCCTCTGCCACCGGCACCACCTTGCCGGCGGGAACGCGCCGGCCCTCGCGAATAGCCAGCTCCCCGGCCTGGACGATCGGGAGCAGCTCGTCCCAATAGTTCAGGAACATGTTTATCGTATTGGGAATGTCGGGATGGATCAGATCGATGTCGTAAAGGACATTGTCGATCAGGAGGGCGAGCTGTTCACCTTCTTCCGCGTTCAGATATGTTGCAAGCTTCATGGTCGCCAAAGGTATTGGATTGCGACGATAAAATTTTGCTCACATACACGGGTTTGTCCCTGATCCGATCGGCTTTATCCAACCGCACCGGAACTTGCGCTCACCTATGACGCTGAGCCTCACAGTGAGGAGCGCCTACGGGTTTCCATAAATAAGCATCTTTTTCGGCGGTTCTTTTGTATTTTTGCGCTATAATAGTGGTTACCATGAAATTCGAGAAGATACATAATAAAGGGCAGGCGCAGCTGTTTAAGAACCAGTACCTGGAAATGCTGACGAAGACCCACCCCCTGGTGATCTGGGGAATGTATCTGCCGGTCATCTGCTATTCCCTGTATTATAGCGGATCACGTCTGGATTATTCGGTGACAAGGATCGCCCTCACCTTTCTTGGCGGAATGCTGTTCTGGACCTTTTTCGAATACCTGATGCATCGCTATATCTTTCACATGATTGCGGAAAGCCAAAAGGCGGTTAAATTCATTTATACCCTGCACGGCAACCACCACCATTATCCCCGGGACAGAGAACGCCTGTTCATGCCACCTGTGCCCAGTCTTATCATCGCCTCCACGATCTGGTTGCTGATGCGTTTGACAGTAGGGCTCAATGTATTTATGTTCTTTCCGGGTTTCATCTTTGGCTACCTGCTTTATGGCAGCATGCACTACGCCATCCATGCCTGGAACCCGCCTTTCAAATGGATGAAACCCCTATGGCGGAACCATCATCTGCACCACTATAAGGACGAGCATAAAGGCTTTGGCGTCAGCAGCACGATCTGGGACCACGTCTTCGGAACTATGTTCGACCTGAAAAAGGAAAAAGAAGACAAGGAAAAGGTCAAGGAACTGATGTTCTGATCACCACCTTTCTTCCTCATCTTTCTCATCCGTCGTGTTGTCCTGCCGGTACTGTCGACGGCTTTCCATTTTCTGCCACTGTCTTTCCATGATAAGCCGGGCGATTATCTTCCCGGCGTCTTCTCCCTCATTTTCCACCAGCAGGCGCCGAAGCCGCTGTTCATTGATATCGATGCGATAGAGCAGCTGCAGGAGCTGGTCGAAATCCCGCTGGATCAAGACATTGACCTTTTCCGCCAGGGCTGCCTCCAGTGCCTCTTCCGCCCTGACAGGGGCCAGTTCCCAGCCATAAGCACGGTTAAGGTCCTCTACTAATAGTAAGGTATCCATTTGTCAGAATTTCTCTATCGCGCCCAGTCCGAACAGGGCGAAATCATATTTCGTGGGATCTTTCGGGTCCAGCAGGCGGAGGTGGTCCGTCAATTCCATTGCCGCCAGCCAGTCCGAAGGTTTCCGGTCGAGCAGACCGAATCTTCTGGCGACCCTTGCCACATGCAGGTCGAGGGGACAGATCAGCTGCGCTTGCGGGATACGGGACCACATGCCGAAGTCAACCCCTTTATTGTCTTTTCTTACCATCCAGCGTAGAAACATATTGATGCGTTTGCATGCGGAATGCTTCTCGGGGGAGGCGATGTGTTTACGCGTGCGCGGGGCAAGGCGGCCCAAGGGCCCGTCGCCAACATCGAGGTCGAGGCTGAAAAAATAATGGTAGAAGGCTGACAGGGACGGCTCCGCCGTCCAGCGGCCTTTCGGTGCGCCTTCCCATGGCAACAGAAAGGCGTCTTCCAGGGACGCGTGATCGCTGTAGTGGAAACGAAAAAAGGCAATGAAATAGAGCAGGTCAGTGGCATTGAACGTGCGGTGCCGAAAGTTGAGAAACCTTGTCAGATCTTTTTCCTCGTGCTGCAGGATGAACTGATAAGGGGAGCGGTCCATCAGTTGCATCAATTCCTGTGTCTTACGGATAATGGTGGTCCGGTTGCCCCAGGAGAAGATAGCCGTAAAGAATGCGGCGATCTCGATATCCTGCTTCAGGGTGTATTCATGCGGGATGCTGATGGGGTCATCGGCAATAAACGATTGACGGTTGTATTCAGCAACTTTTTTATCCAGGAAAGTTCGCAGGTTGCTGAACCGGACGGAGTCCGGTTTGTCCACAAGGCCCTTGGCCGCAGGGGACCGACTATTCGATTCAACCGATGGCTTCACGCAGGTCCTCCTTAAGGTCTTCTATGTCTTCGATGCCGACGCTCAGGCGGATCAGGGAATCGTCCAGACCGTTCTTGATGCGCTCCTCCCTGGGAATCGAAGCGTGGGTCATGCTGGCGGGGTGATTGATCAGGGACTCCACTCCACCCAGGCTCTCGGCGAGGGCAAAGAGACGGGTGGACGAAAGAACCTTTTTTGCGGCCTCCATGCTATCGTCTTTCAGGGTAAAGCTCATCATGCCGCCGAATCCCCGCATCTGCCGGCTTGCGACGGCATATCCCGGATGATCTTCGAACCCGCACCAATAGACTTTTCCTACCTTCCGATGACTACGCAGATAGTGGGCGATGGCGGCCCCGTTGAAGCAATGGCGATCCATCCGGACATGCAGGGTCTTGAGACCCCTCAGCACCAGGAAGCAATCCTGCGGACCGGGTACGGCCCCGCAGCTTTTCTGGATAAAATACAATTGCTCTCTCAGCTTGTCGTCATTCATGACCAGGCAGCCGTGGATCACGTCGCTGTGCCCGCCCAGGTATTTGGTCGCGGAATGCATGACTATATCGGCGCCGTGATCAAGCGGGTTTTGCAGATAAGGTGAGGCAAAAGTGTTGTCCACACATAACAGCACGTGATGCTGACGCGCTATGGATGCGAGCGCGGAAATATCGACGATATTCAACAGTGGGTTGGTCGGCGTCTCTGCCCATATGAGCTTCGTATTCGCGTTGATGTAAGGTTGGATGGCCGATGCGTCCTGCATGTTCACGAAATGAAAGCGGATGCCGCTCTTCGCAAAGATCTTTGTAAAGAGGCGGTATGTTCCACCGTACATGTCATTCGCGGCGATCACCTCGTCGCCGGGAACGAGCAACCTGAGCACGGCATCCGTAGCTGCTACTCCACTGCTGAAACAAAGTCCGTGACGACCATTCTCGCTATGCGCGAGTGCCGACTCGAGCGCCGCACGCGTGGGATTTTGCGAACGGGCATATTCATATCCTTTATGAACGCCGGGAGCGGCTTGAACATAAGTGGAGGTCTGATAGATCGGGGTCATTATCGCACCGGTAGATGGATCAGGCTCTACGCCCGCATGGATCAGTTTGGTAGACAGCTTCATGCTGTAAAGATAAGGGTTCGCCGCAACTCATCCAGTTTAACAAAAGCTTAACCCGCGCACTGCAACATGATTTTTGCCGCTTCGCGCGTCTTTTAACTGGTTTGGAGATTTCTTTTACCCCTTTGGGTTGAAGGACGTTAACTTAAGGCTGTAATGCGTGCCTGTAAGGGGTTGCCGGAGGTGTAGATTCACTTGACCTGGATGAGGATAGCAGTTAGTTTTATGGTGTCAATGCGCAATTTCTCTATCTTCTTAAACTAATAAATCATGACACCGCATCTTCCGATCAAAAAGAGTTTCATCCTCTCCGTCTGCCTGCTGGCTATGACCGCAGGGGTCTTTGCTTCGCCTGATTATTCTATCAGCGACAAACTGCTGAAGACCTTCAAACAAACCTTCCCTGATGCTCAACAGGTAGTATGGTCCGAACAAGGGGAAAAGTACACCGTGAATTTTAAACAGAACGACATTCTCACCAAGGTGGAGTACGATAAGGATGGCAATTTCATCAACTCCTTGCGTTATTATACCGAGAAGAACCTGCCTGTGACCATCCTCTGCAGGCTGCAAAAGAAGTATGCCGACAAGACGGTGTTTGGCGTGACCGAAGTCTCTACGGAGTCGAACGTGCAATATTTTATCAAGCTGGAAGACGCCACCAGCTGGACGACGGTCCGCGCCGATATCGACGGAGGCATGCAGGTAGTGGAAAAATACAAGAAGGCTAGCTAATACAAGCTGCAGTAACTAAATACCGCCAATCGTGACTTTCAGCCGCATGGACTTCCTGCGGCTGAATTTTTTTTTGGAGCACCCGCCCATTCAAAATGCCTGATGTTACGAGACTGCGTTTGGCCTCATGGATATACTCCTGCAGTACCGGATCTTGCATCCACAGGCGTTGGGGCGGTTCGAACCCGGTCTTGTCCCGTCGCCAGGTGATCTCGTCCGGCAGGATCTCGTCCATGCTTCTTCGCAACAACCACTTCGTCCAGCCCTCCCTGATCTTGAAGTGGGAGGGAAGCGAAAACACGAATTCCACCAGCTCATGACTGAGGAATGGCAGCCGGGTCTCGACGCCATGCGCCATGGAATTGCGGTCGGCATAGCGCAGTAGTTCTTCCATGCCGTTCATAAAGGTATTATAGTAGAGGATGCCGCTCAACCGGTCGATATGCGGGATATCGTAATAGGAGACGCCGGCCTGGCGGACGAAGTCCCGCGAGAGATCGCTGCTGCGCCGCTGCTCCGCGGTGCGTTTCTTTTTGAGGAACAATCCTGCATACACCGGCAGATGGGCCGCTAACCTGTTCTTCCAGGTCCAGCGGTCACTGA
>Ga0302315_10004697_pt1 | contig 11859 bp, 12 predicted proteins | sample III_Palsa_N3_1_FD_200532 | JGI IMG/M metagenome (GOLD analysis project Ga0302315, IMG submission 200532) | Peat permafrost microbial communities from Stordalen Mire near Abisko, Sweden - III_Palsa_N3_1 | ecosystem: Environmental > Terrestrial > Soil > Palsa > Peat permafrost | place: Sweden... | reverse complement strand
CTACGAAAAACTCAACAATCCTTTCTTAACTTAGCGGGGTAAAATGAACACCTCTATCTTCATAGCCAAACGGTACTTGTTTTCGCGCAAGAAAATGAATGCCATCAATATCATTTCGGGCATTAGTATGCTTGGGGTGTTTATTGGCAGCGCGGCTTTGATTATTATCCTGTCGGTATTTAACGGTTTCGAGAAGGTGATATTGGGGTTGTATAGCAACTTTAGTCCCGATATGCGAATTGAGCCCGCTTACGGCAAAACATTCAACCCTAATACCACGGTCTTTTTACAGATACACCACGATAGCAGCATATTCAGTTATACAGAAGTGCTGGAAGAGAAGGCGCTGGTAACCTATGGTAAAAAGCCCTTCATCTGCACCCTTGAGGGTGTAAGCGACGACTTTTTAAAGAACAAACAACTGGACAGCACCATTCAGGATGGCTCTTTTACGCTGCGGCAGGATAGCGCCTATTTCGCGGTAATTGGCGCCAATGTTGCCGGCAGCTTGGGTGTAAACCTGCAGGACGATCAGTCATTACAACTATACGCGCCCAATCGCAAAGCCATTGGCGGCTCAGACCCGCTGAATGAGTTTGTGGTGAAAAGCATAGCGCCGTCGGGTGTATTTTCCATACAGCAGGATTTTGATGATTTTGTGGTTGTGCCCATTGCGTTTGCCCGCCAACTTCTTAACCAGCCTACAGATGTATCGGCCATTAATATAACCTATAAAAAGGGCACTAACCTCGATGCGGCACAGGATAACCTGCAACACCGCCTTGGCCACCAGTTTACGGTTAAAAACCGCATCCAGCAAAATACCGAGTTATACAAAACGCTTAATTACGAGCGCTGGTTCATATTTATGATACTGGTATTTGTGCTGATTATCGCCATATTCAACATAATCGGTTCATTAACCATGCTGGTAATTGATAAGCGTAAGGATATTGCCATACTCACCGGCCTGGGCGCCGGTAAAAAGCTGATACAGGGCATTTTCTTCTTCGAGGGGATGATGATATCGGTTATCGGTTGTGTGTCGGGCATTGTGTTGGGCCTGGTGTTTTGCCTGTTTCAGCAGCATTATGGCTGGATAAAAATGGGTGATTCGGGTTCGGTTATCGTTGCTTATCCCATTGAGTTAAGGTTCAGCGATTTCGGGTTGGTGCTGCTAACCGTTGGCGTAATAGCTGTTATCGCGTCTGGCATTAGCGCCAGGCTTAGCATAAAAGGGCTTGATGAAATAAAACAAGACCTTTAAAAAACCAAATAAACAGTGCCGGGTTTATGTAGTTGTTTGATGGGTATAATGGAAAGGTTAATGTTGAATTTATTTAACACATCTTCTTAAACATTCCGCTCAAAACATTAACTTTCAACTTTGAACATTCTAATTCAAAATAGAACATGGAATCAAAACGTCAGCAAAAATTTGCAGGAGTAATACAACAGGATTTAGCGTCTATATTTCAGCGCGAAGGCAGTAACTATTTGCCCGGCACCATGGTAACCATTACCAAAGTTCGTGTAACACCCGATTTGGCTATAGCGCGCATATTTTTAAGCTTCTTTAACAATACCAACCATCAGCTTGCCCTGCAAACCATAAAGTTGCACGCCTCGGAGATACGCTACAAACTGGGTGCCCGCATTAAAGACCAGGTACGTATTATACCTCACCTGGAGTTTTTTATTGACGATACCAGCGAATATGTTGAGCGTATGGACAAAATATTCGAAAAAATAAACAAGGAAGATAAACAATAGGTGTGGATGCAAGCGCTAAACTGGCCGGCTGTCTTAAAGGCGTAAGCCTTAGCAAGGTGGTTGATTTTGATGCCGCTACGGATAGCCTTTTTACACTTGACCTGACACTCGAAAATACTTCTTTAAACTCGGAGATCGTTGCTGATACCACAACATTCAGTCATTGGGTAAATCAACAATTAGCACAACATAATTGTCGTTACGGCATAGGCGGATACCTTGAACTGCGTACCATTTATGATAGTCGCCCGCATTTTAGCGCCGAAACAGAGCCACGCCGATTACATTTGGGTGTTGATATTTGGGCCGATGCTGGCGCAGCCGTTTACGCCCCGCTGGATGGCGAAATACACAGTTTTAAAGACAATAATAACTATGGCGATTACGGGCCGACTATTGTCCTAAAACATCTGCTTAACGGCTTAACGTTTTACAGCCTGTACGGACATTTAAGCCGGAAAAGTTTAGTGGGTTTAAGCGTTGGCCAGGCAATAAACGCCGGTCAACAAATAGCCAATTTTGGCGATACGCATGAAAATGGTAACTGGCCACCGCATTTACACTTGCAGTTAATGCTGGATATGGAAGGTAATTATGGTGACTATCCCGGTGCCTGCCGTAATTCCGAAAAGGAAAAATATCTCAAAAACATACCCGATCCGGCACTAATCTTTAACTGGGATTAAAAATCATGGTTAAAAATTGTTAAAATTTTGTCTTCATTTTCAAGTAGTTAAATATCTGCACTTTTAATTATTAATTTAGTGTCTCAAAACTTAAACTGAATTAACATGGGAAAACTAAAATTATTATTGCTGGTGCTCATTATCGCGTTAGCAAAAAATAGCTATGCACAGGTTAGCCTAAGCGACCCGCATCCTGAAGCCGGTAAAAAGGTTGATATTACTTATGATGCCACCGGTACACCACTTGCGGGCAAAACAGATGTAAAAGCCAAAATTTATTACATTGATAACGCGCACTACCCGGTGGATGAAATAAGCCTAAACCAAAAAGGCAATGTGTGGACGGGCAGCATAACGCCCGGTGATTCGGTTAAGGCTTTTATTGTTGATTTAAAAAGCGCCGATACATCTGATAATAATAAAGGTGTTGGTTACCTCTTTGTTATTTATAAGCATAGCAAGCCTGTAAAAGGTGCATATGCCGCCATAGCTTATGCTTACGAAATGGGTAGTTACTTAAGTGTAGGCAGCAAACCCGATCTGGCCTTAAACGCTATTGACCAGGAAGATGCCTTGTACCCATCAAAAGTACATATGGTTGACCGTTATATGCTGATGATGCGCACCCATAAAATTACTGCCGCAGCGATTACCCCAAAAATAGATTCATTAAGCAGCACCGGCAAGGAGAGCGATCTGTCACTGGCCATTAGCCTTTCCCGCCTTATCCGCAAAACAAAAGTAACCGATTCGCTGTCGGCTATAGCCATTGCCAAATACCCTAAGGGCGAAACAGCAAAAGAGAAGCTTGAAATGGATTTATACCAGCAAAAGGATATTGCTAAAAAGGATTCGCTTTACAGTGTGTTTTTAAACAATTACCCCGCTGATAAAAGCACCGCCAACAATATGACCCAGTTACTGGTAGTTGCCCATTTGCAGGCTGCGGATTTTGCCGGTTACCATAAATACAAAAGCATGATGACGGATACCTCCGGGTTAGATGGTTTGTATAATTCAGTTGCATTTGATTGGGCGACAAAAGGCCAACACCTGCCTGAGGCTGAAAGGTTATCGAAAGAATCACTTGATTTGGTAAATGCGCAAGTTGCCGATCCAAAATCATCGTTTTTTAGTACTGCCGATCAGGTAAAAAAGAACGACCTGCAAAATCTTGATTATTACCTGGATACTTATGCATTTATTCTTTACAAAGAAGGCCGCTCTGCTGAAGCTGCGAAAATTGAAAAGCCGGTTTGGGAGCGTGCTAAGTTAGACCCTAGCATCAGCGCTGATTATGTGTTAATGCTTATTGCTACCGGCGATAATGCTACCGCGATAAATATACTTGAACCCATTATTAAAGCCGGCAAAGGGAACGATGATTTAAATGCCGATTTGAAAAAAGCATATATAGGCAAAAACGGCAGCGATAAGGGTTTTGATCCCTACCTGGCATCGCTACAAACAGCAGCACGAAGCAGTGTAAAAAGCGATTTGGCTAAAGAAATGCTGAACATACCTGCACCTGCATTTGTATTAAAAGACCTTGACGGAAACGTGGTGAGCCTTGCCGACCTGAAAGGCAAAACTGTTATAGTCGATTTTTGGGCAACCTGGTGCGGCCCCTGCAAGGCATCAATGCCGGGCATGCAAATGGCAGTAAATAAATACAAGGACGACCCTAACGTTAAATTTTTATTTATTGATACCTGGGAAAACGGCGACGACTACCTGCCTGGGGTTAAAAAGTTCATCAGCGATACCAAGTATACCTTTCATGTGTTGGTTGATGAAAAAGACGACGAAGGCAAACAAGGCAAAATAGTAGGGCAGTTTGGGGTTGATGGGATACCTACTAAATTCTTTATCGATAAAAACGGTATCATCCGCTTTAAGCATATTGGTTACGATGGCAGCCCCGAAGGCCTGGTAACCGACGTAAGCAACATGATTGAAATGTTAAAATAGACAAACAAAAAGGGCCGCAAAATTTGCGGCCCTTTTTGTTATATGCTTAATTAATAAACCTGAATAATCGGCTCCAGCGTATCTTTCCAAAGAAAGAGGCATTGTCATCCCAACTCATCCATATAAATACAGCTTTGCCTACTATGTGATCTTCGGGTACAAAGCCCCAGTAGCGCGAATCTTCCGAATCGTGGCGGTTATCTCCCATCATCCAGTAATAATCCATTTTAAAAGTATAGGTATCAGTTTTAACGCCGTTGATGTAAATATCGTTTCCTGTTGTGCTTACCTTGTTATGTTCATACACCTCTATACAGCGCTCATACAGCGGGTAGTTCATGCTGTCGAGTTTCACCGTCCAGCCGCGTTTGGGGATAATGATCGGCCCAAAATTATCTACGTTCCATTTATAGTTTGGCTGCTTGTTGTTCAGCAACACATGCGTAGGGTTGTATTTTAAGGGGTAAACCGGGTTCATCGGGTCGGATATGCCTTTTGGTGCGATATTCGGCGCAATTAATTTAACGTTAGAATAAGTTTTAAGCGTTGCGGCGGCATCCTTTGTCATGGTAGGATATTCCACATTGCCATAATCTGATATATTCAGTTCCTGCTTAATTTCAGGGTTAATATCTACGCCCGATGTAGTAATAGAATAATCCGTTTCTTCGCCGGGCGGGTTAGGCGCAGCTTTGCCGTTTATATAAACCTGCGCATCCACCAGGCTTAGCGTATCGCCGGGTGTGCCCTGGCAACGTTTGATATAGTTTTCCTGCTTATCCACCGGCCTGTACAAAGGCGAGTCGGCATCCATGGGGTAATTAAATACCACTACATCTCCTTTTTTTACATGGCTAAAACCCGGCAGGCGATAATATGGCAGCTCCCAGCCGCTCCAGTACGATTGCACATTTAACATAGGGATCGTATTATGCGCAAATGGAAAAGAAATGGGCGTCATGGGTGTGCGTGGGCCATAGTTAACCTTGCTCACAAATAAAAAATCGCCCACTAATAATGAGCGCTCCATGGATGGGGTTGGTATGGTATAAGCCTCTATAAAAAACGTGCGTATAATGGTAGCCGCAATTACTGCAAATATGATAGCATCAGTCCACTCACGGGTTTTGCTTTTTTTCTTTTTTGCTGTGGCTGGCTTATTTTTTCTGTTCCAGAATTTCCAATTCATTTTTCTTGTATTACGGGGAGGCCGAAATTAGTAATTAAATAGTAAAGTTAAACATGTCCTGTATGCTGTGGAAACCCTTTTTATCCTGCATCCACTCTGCAGCCAGTACCGCTCCTAAGGCAAAACCATTGCGGTTATGCGCGGTATGTTTAAACTCGATACTATCCACCTCCGAATCATATATTACCGTATGCGTACCCGGCACACTATCAATACGCAGCGATTCTATCAGCAGCGCATCACCTTTAACGGTATCGTCACTGCCGGTATTATCATCTGTTACCAAAACGTTAGCCCAGTTAGTTTTTTGGTCAAGATTATCAATAATGCCTTCTGCAATGGTAATGGCGGTGCCACTGGGCGCATCCAGTTTTTGGGTATGGTGTATTTCTTCAACCTGTACTTCGTAGTACGGGTAATTGTTCATCACTTTTGCCAGCATGCGGTTAATATGAAAAAATATATTCACCCCAACACTAAAATTAGTGGCGTAAAGCAGGCCATGTCCACCCTCTTCACATTGTTGCTTTATCACATCAAAATGCTCATACCAGCCGGTAGTACCTACAACAACGGGCACATCGGCTTCAAAACAAGCAGTAATATTTTTTATAACCGATGATGGGGTAGTAAATTCGATAGCCACGTCCGCCTTCTTCAGGTTTTCGGTGGTAAGCTCGTGCAGGTTATCAAAATCTATTTTTAATACAATTTCGTGCTTGCGGTCGGTGGCAATTTTTTCAATTATCTTGCCCATTTTACCGTACCCTAATAATGCAATTTTCATCCGTATGTTTTGTTTTTGGCGATGAACCGTTTTCCTTTTATTATCTGAGCGTAAAGGTAAGTTTTAAACCCGGAATTACAGTCCCTCCAAAATTTTCGGCATATATACTTTGCTGGTTAATAATGGTTGGCGATACTTTAAAGGCAAAATCGGTGTTCATAGTGTAAGAATGTTTAAACTTAGCATCTATATAAGCATCCACAATTTGAACGCCCCAGCCGCCAACAAAACCCATAATGCATAAATCCCGATTGCGGCGGTAGCTATCCACAAGGTCGTATATATCCTGATTATTCTGTATTCTATATACCTGGGTGTATTTATACCATAACGCATAATCTTTAGCTGTTGTAGGTAAAGTAGCTAATGTTTTGCCCTGCTCTAAATAATGTGCTACCACCAGGTTAGGTACATAACCCCGCTGGTTAAATATAATTCCATCAACCAAAAGCCCTAAACCGGCATAAATGATAGGCACTTTCCACCATTGGTGGTTGTACAACTGGCCCCAGCCGGGTATAATTAATGAACGGATAACCGCCTTGTGCGGACTATGCATGCTATCCGGGTGGTAAGTTTTGTCGTGAGTTACTTTGGGAACAAAACGTTTGGAGGTGGGTATCCTGTTGCAGGTTGATACTATCTTTTTTGCTGGCTTTTGCACTAGCTAACTGTGGCCTTTGCGTAACAACCGGTAAAGCAAAACCTATAATCAGGAAAATGACAGAAAAAAATTTAACTTTTAACAAGTAAGGATATGGCTTAAGTAAATTACTTAAGCATAAACGTAAGTTTTAGCCCCGGTATTACTTCGCCGCCAAAACTATTGGCATACATGGTTTGCTGATTAATAATGGTGGGAGATACTTTAAAAGAAAAATCGGTATCCATGGTATAGGAGTGCTGGAACTTGGCATCAATATAAGCATCAACCATTTGTATGCCCCAGGCGCCAACAAAACCCATAATACCTAAATCTCGGTCACGCCGGTAACTGTCTACCAAATCATAAACGGTTTGCGCCGGTACGCCTAACTGTACCTCATAGAATTCGTACAAGGCATATTGCGGCATACCCGGTCTAACATTTACGCCATGTTCAATATATTTTGCTACAATTAAATTTGGCGCATAACCTCGCTCGTTAAAAATATAAACATCAACCAAAAGCCCCAGGCCTGCGTAAATAATAGGCACTTTCCACCATTGGTGATTATATATCTGGCCCCAGCCGGGTATCATTAATGAGTGCATTACCGCTTTATGCGGGCTATGGTTACTATCGGGATGGTAAGTTTTTTCGTGGGTTACTTTGGGTACAAAGCGTTTGGAAGTAATGGTATCCTGCTTAAGGTTAACGCTATCCTTTTTGCTTTTTTTTACGCTGTCCAGCTGCGGCTTTTGCGCCAAAGCCGGTAAGGCAAAGCCAATTACCATTAAAATTACGAGCAGGTATTTACACATTTTTTACCAATCCAACATTTCAAGTATGCGGCCCAGGTCATCATCCGATAAAAAAGGTATTTCAATAACACCTTTTCCGCGTGTATCAACCTTCAGCCTCACCCTTGTACTAAATTTTGATGCCAGGTCATCTTCTATTTTTTGAAACTGGTACGATATGGGTTCGGGTTGTTTGCCCTCTTTTTTTACCGGCAACTTTTGTAAACCGCGTACCAGTTCTTCAACCTTACGAACGGATAAACCATCCTTTATTATATGCTGATGTATAAATAATTGTTTGGCAGGATCGTCAATACTAATCAAAGCGCGCGCGTGACCCATGGTGATACGGCCATCGCGTATGGACGCCTGTATACCCGGAGGCAGCTTAAGCAGGCGTAGGTAATTAGTTACAGTCGACCGGTTTTTGCTTACTCTTTCGCCCAGTTCTTCCTGTTTAAGGCTGCATTCCTCTATCATCCGCTGAAAGCTTAATGCTACCTCTATGGCATTAAGATTTTCTCGCTGTATATTTTCAATAAGCGCCATTTCCAGCATTTGCTGGTCATTGGCGGTGCGTACGTATGCCGGTATAAGCGTTAAACCTGCAATTTTTGATGCACGTAAACGGCGTTCGCCCGATATCAGCTGGTATTTGTGGGCATTAACACGCCTAACGGTAATAGGCTGTATAAGCCCCTGCAATTTTATCGAATCGGCTAATTCTGCCAGTGCCTGTTCATCAAAATCGGTACGTGGCTGAAAAGGGTTAACTTCTATTTCGGCTATTTTGATTTCATTTATCGACCCCAACGGGTTAACTTCCGGTGACGAGCTAGCCGACTTGTTTTTATCGGGCATTACGTTTACAGAATCATTCAGCAGCGCGCTTAATCCTTTTCCCAGTGCGTTTCTTTTCTCTGTACTCATTAGCTATGCTGTTTCTATTGATGCCTGGGCCTCATCGGCAACCAAACCATTTTTGCGCACAATTTCGCGGGCAAGGTTTAAATAATTTATAGCGCCTTTGCAGGTAGCATCGTGCATAATTACCGATACGCCAAAACTTGGCGCTTCGCTTAAGCGGGTATTGCGCTGTATAATGGTGTCAAACACCATATCTTCAAAATGGGTACGCACCTCTTCAACCACCTGGTTTGATAAGCGCAGGCGCACATCATACATGGTTAATAATATGCCTTCTATCTGTAAGGTTGTATTTAAGCGCGATTGTACAATTTTTATGGTATTTAATAATTTGCCCAGCCCTTCCAGCGCGAAATATTCGCACTGCACGGGTATAATTACCGAATCGGCAGCGGTTAAGGCATTTATGGTGATAAGGCCTAACGATGGGGAGCAATCAATAATAATAAAATCATATTCCTGACGCAGGCCTTCCAGCACATGCTTCATCTTAAACTCCCGGTTCTCCAGGTTTATCATTTCAATTTCGGCACCTACCAAATCAATATGCGCGGGCAATAAATCAAGGTTTGGAGTATCCGTTTTTTGTATAGCATCATGCGGGTCTATATCATTAATTATACACTCGTAAATGCTGTTTTTTATAGTGCGCGGGTCAAACCCTATCCCCGATGTGGAGTTAGCCTGCGGATCGGCATCAACCAATAAGGTTTTATATTCTAAAACGGCTAAACTTGCGGCCAGGTTTATGGATGATGTAGTTTTTCCTACGCCACCTTTTTGGTTGGCTAAAGCAATAATTTTACTCATTGTATATTTAAAAAATTGTAATTGGGTTTATAACAAACGAAAAACAGAAACATAAATTTCTAACTTCGTAAAGTATTTTACCCTGTGCTAAGATACAAAATTAACTAATTGGTTCTGATTTGACGATGCGGCTTAAGGGCAAACAGTGATATATTTACTCACATTTTTACCCTTACTTACACACAATCAGGCTTATAATTGCTTAAAACTTTGTGAGTGTTATTTTCAATTTATAAATAAATGATCACTATAATATCATCAACCAACAGGCCCGGCAGCAGCACGCTTAAAGTAGCCCAGTATTACCAGCAGGAACTGCGGATAAAGGGTGTGGAGGCTGGTTTATTATCGCTGATGCAATTGCCGCCCAATTTGCTGCAAACCGACCTGTATGGTAAACGAAGCGACGAATTTGAACTTATACAGGAAATTATTACCCAAACAGATAAATTCCTTTTCATTATACCCGAATATAACGGCAGTTTTCCCGGTGTGTTAAAATCTTTTATTGATGCCTGCGATTTCCCCGAAAGCTTTTATGAAAAAAAGGCCGCGTTGGTAGGTATATCATCCGGCAAATATGGTAACATAAGGGGCATTGACCATTTTACCGGCGTTTGCCATTACCTTAACCTGCATGTAATGCCGCTTAAAATACACATTGCCTCGGTTAAAACAGAGCTTGACGAAAACGGCAACTTCTTTAATGAGGATACCCTGCGGTTTACCGATGAGCAAATAGAAAAGTTTATCGCTTTTTAATTATTGTTATAACCCGCCGTTAATCAGTTTTGCCATTATAAATGCTGCTGCTGCAGCAAGGGCACCTATAATTAACACTTTAAGAGCGCCGCTAAAGGCCGGCTGGCCGGTTACCCTGCTTTTAAAATACCCAAATACAAAAAGGCAAACCATAGTTATAGCGCATGAATAATAAAGCGCCATTAATGACGATGCAATAAAAAAATACGGCGAAAGCGGTATAATACCACCAACAACATACGACAAACCTATAGTGATGGCACTTCTTGTGGCCCGGTTTTCTTCCGGTTTTTCGAGGCCTAATTCATAGCGCATCATAAAATCAACCCATTTATCTGTATCCTTCGCCATTTCATCAGCTACTTCCTGCTGCAGTTTATCCGATAGGCCAAAACCTGCAAAAACCTCTTTTACTTCCATTTTCTCTTGCTCGGGCACGCGCTCAACCTCATCGTACTCTCGTTTTAACTCAGATGCGTAGTGGTCGGCTTCCGTGCGGCCGGCCAAAAAGCCACCAAGGCCCATTGCTATTGAACCCGCTACAATTTCGGCAATACCTGCCGTTACCACTATTCCTGATGAATGGATAGCGCCGCTTAACCCTGCCGCCAGGGCAAAGGGAACAGTTAAACCATCGGACATGCCGATAACAATATCGCGAATGGTATCAGAGCTTTTTAAATGTTGTTCGTGATGCATTATTAAAAGTATAGTTAACTATCAGATTAATTGCAATAAAAAAACTATTTATTATTAATCCAGATATTAATTATTTTATATATTCACATTCGAAAACCTTATTACATGAAATACCTTTACCAATTACTATTCCTGTCAGTTTTTTTTCCTGCGCTTTCATATGCGCAAAGTAATTTTAAACCCGGTTATGTAGTTACACTTAATGGCGATACTATACACGGCTTTATTGATTATAAGGAATGGGATCAAAACCCCAGTAAAATATATTTCAAGAGAGATATCAGCAGCGCGCAAAAAGAACGGTATAGCGCCAATGAAATAAATGATTTTGAAATAAGCGGGTTCGAAAATTATAAACGGGCTATTACTTGGGTAAGCCAGGATCATTTAGAACTTTCAAGCTTATCACATCACGTAGATTCTACTAAAATAAAGGATACCATTTTTTTACGCACAATTTATAAAGGCAACGTGGTAACGCTATATGGTTATAAAGACAAAATAAAAGAGCGGTTTTTTATTGCTGAAAAAGATAAAGACCCGGTAGAATTAAGCTATCATAAATACCTGGATCCAAATCCCGATCATACTTATAATATTTTAATACAGGATGGCTATAAACTTCAGTTATATAACTTGGTTATTAAATACACACCGCAATTTGTAAATATTACCGATCAACTACAAAGAACAGATTACACAGCGCCAGATTTAAGTAAAATTGTTGCAAAAATAAACGGAAGTGATAATTCAAAACGTGCATATTCAAGCCGTGCGGGTACACGTTTTTTTGCCGGGGTGGGATTAAATAA
>Ga0302315_10004693_pt1 | contig 11862 bp, 10 predicted proteins | sample III_Palsa_N3_1_FD_200532 | JGI IMG/M metagenome (GOLD analysis project Ga0302315, IMG submission 200532) | Peat permafrost microbial communities from Stordalen Mire near Abisko, Sweden - III_Palsa_N3_1 | ecosystem: Environmental > Terrestrial > Soil > Palsa > Peat permafrost | place: Sweden... | reverse complement strand
TACGGTAGCGCCGACGTGAACCAGAAAATCGCTGGCGCCACCCTGATTTTCTCCGCGATCACCACCTCAACCCAGGGCTCCATCGCCTGGACCTGCGAGAACGGCAACATCCTCAACAAGTATCGCCCGCAGGTTTGCCGTCAGAAGTAATTTCGATTCAAGCTGTTGGCATCAAAGGGCCGCCTCGTGCGGCCCTTTCTTTATGCACAAGCGTTCTACTTTCCTTCTGGGCCTCGCGGCGGCCCTGATCCTGGGCTGGTGGGCTTACTCGCCCGGCCTTGGCGGAACGTTCCTGTTCGATGATTTCAACAATCTCGACAAGCTCGGAGCATATGGCGGAATCCGCAGCTTCCGTTCGCTGATGTTCTACCTGTCCTCGGGCAATGCCGACCCGACCGGGCGGCCGCTAGCGTTGCTCAGCTTTCTGGTCGATGCCACCAACTGGCCGGCCCCACCCGAATCGTTCAAGCGCACCAATATCCTGCTGCACTTGCTCAACGGCGCATTGTTGAGCCTGGTACTGCTGAAGCTCGGACTCTCCATCAAATTGGAGCGAAGGCGCGCGGAACTTGCTGCCGTAATCGGCGGCGCGCTTTGGACTTTGCACCCCATTTTTGTCTCGACCACGCTGTATGTGGTGCAAAGAGAGGCCATGCTGCCGGCGACTTTTACCCTGATCGGCATGCTGCTATGGCTTTCGGGCCGGGAGCGCATTTTCAGGGGGCAGAGCGGCGGGCCCGCCCTCCTGTTCATCGCCGCCTGGGGCTGCACGGCGCTTGCCTTGCTGTGCAAAGCCAACGGCATTCTTTTGCCGCTGCTGTTGCTAACCATGGAAGGCACCGTCCTTGGACTCCGGACAGCGCCGCAAAGCGATACCGCGACGGACGTCCACTTCCGCACGCTCCGTCGCTGGTTGCTTGGACCACCCTGCGCCCTCCTGAGCATCTGGCTGCTCACCAAGGTACCCGCGGTGATCTCGGGTGAAACCTATTCGCGTCCATGGACCATCGGCCAACGGCTCATCACCGAACCACGCGTACTGTGCGAGTACCTGAAGCTGTTATGGATTCCGCAAGCCAGCAACGCCAGCCTGTTCAACGACGGCTACCGCGCCTCGCTCGATCTGCTCCATCCCTGGTCCACCCTGCCGGCGCTCGCCGCGATCGCCGCGCTGCTAATCATCGCGGCCCGCCTGCGTCACAAGCAACCCGCCATTGCCTTCGCGATCCTGTTCTACTTCGCGGGGCAACTTCTGGAAAGCTCCCTGATTCCGCTGGAACTCTACTTTGAACATCGGAACTACCTGCCCGCGCTGCCGATGTTCTGGCCTCTTGCCATCTGGCTGACCGGCGAAGGCACACTCCGCAAATTGCGCGTGGCTCTTGCCATCCTGCTGCCGGCGCTTCTGGCTGTGCTATGCCATGCGCGCGCCGGCGTCTGGGGCCAGCCCTTCGAACAGGCTCTGCTGCTGGCACAGGTGGACCCAGACTCTCCCCGGGCGCAGGCAAACGCGGCAACTTACGAAATCGCCCACGGCCACGCCGATCTGGCCATCCGCAGGCTCGAAACCATCGCCGCCAGAATGCCGGAAGAGGTACAGCTCACCCTCAACTGGATCGACGCGGAATGTACGCTCGGAAGAGTCAGCGCCCAGGCTAAGGATGCCGCGCTTTATTCCCTGAAGCGCAATCGCACCAATACGGAGTTCGTCGAGAACTGGTTAACCAGGTCGATCGATACCGCCGCACAGAACCGATGTCAGGGCCTGGATCTGTCCGTGCTGGATACCATGGTGGAAGCGGTGCGCGAAAATCAAAGCTACGGCGATGGTCCTGGACGTCTTTCCCGGATTCGCCAACTGCAAGGCCGGCTGGCTCTGGCGCGCGGCAACGGCGAAACCGCCCTGCGTGATTTCAACGAGGGACTTGCGGCGTTCCCGACCCCCGACGGCGCACTGCTCCAGGCGGCGCTGCTCGGCAGCGCCGGATTTCCCGAACAGGGCTTGAAGCATCTCGACTACTATCGAACCCTCACACCGGCGAACCGCGGGCTTCATGGCATGGCGGCTATCCATTTGTGGGTGCTCGATCGGGGTGGATATTGGACCAGCGAATTCGCGGATCTGGAGAGTCAGTTGCGCAGTGACGCCACCACCTCAAATGCCGCATCGACTGCCCGTGATCAAACACAGTCGGCGGCGCCTGGTCACTGATGACGCGATCCGCAAACCTTCTGCTTGGCTTGCTCGCCGTATTGGTTCTGACGACGGCAGTGTACTGGCCGGGTTTGTCCGGCGGCTATCTCTTCGACGACTTCCCCAATATTACGGACAACACCGACGTCCATGTCAGCAGCCTCGACTGGCGCGATTGGCTACAGGCCGCATTGGCTTCACCTTCGGCGGAGTTGCGTCGCCCCCTGGCGATGCTGAGCTTCGCCGCCAATTACTACTTCACCGGCCTGGACCCGCTGCCGATGAAGCTCACCAACCTGGCCATTCATCTTCTCAACGGCATCCTGCTCTACGGCATTCTCCTCATGCTGCTGGGGCTCTGGAACGAACGACGCCAAGAACCGCTTACCGAATCGCGTATCAGATGGTTGTCCCTCGGCCTGTGCGGTGCATGGCTGCTGGCGCCGATTAACCTGAGTTCGGTGCTTTACGTCGTGCAACGCATGGAGAGCCTGGCCCAGGTCTTCGTGCTGGCCGGGCTATGGATATACCTGGCCGGGCGCAAACGGATGTTCGGCGGCGGAAGCCGCTATGGCGCTGTGCTTGCCGCTTCCGGGCTGATCTTCGGCGTCGTGCTGGGCGTCCTGTGCAAGGAATCAGCCGTCCTGCTTCCGGCCTACGCATTTCTGATCGAGCTGACGATTCTGCACTTCGCCGCACGGGACAGGGCGGGCAAACGCAAACTGTGGTCAATATTCGGCTTGCTGCTTTTCATTCCGGCGGCAATCGGCCTGGCCTGGCTGATGCCACGCACGTTGCCGCCATGGGCTTACGCGGCCAGGCCCTTCACACTGGCAGAGCGGCTGCTCACCGAAGCACGCATCCTGGTCGACTATGCGACATGGACTTTGTTCCCGCATCCGGCTTCCCTCAGCTTCTATCATGACGATATCGCGGTATCGCAGGGCTGGCTCTCTCCGCCCTCCACCCTGGGCTGCGCCGTGCTGCTCACGGCTGGACTCGCCGCTGCGATCATCCTGAGACGCAGGCTGCCGCTGCTGTCGCTCGGCATCGGCTGGTACTTCGCCGCGCACCTGCTCACCGCAACGATCATCCCCCTGGAACTGGTGTTCGAACATCGCAACTACTTCGCCAGCATCGGCCTGCTGCTGGCAGCCGGTGCACTACTGGCGGAAATTCCCGACCAATACAAACTGGTGCGAATGGCCGTACCGATTCTGATTTTAGCGGCTTTTTCCTCAGCAACCCTGTTGCGGGCGAAGGAGTGGAGCAACCCGATTCAGCTCGCCTATACCGAAGCGGCCCTGCATCCCACTTCCCCGCGGGCGAACTACGAGCTCGGCAGAGTCCTGACCGTCACTTCGGGATACCGCGCCGACTCGAAGCTGATCGAACCGGCACTGCAGGCATTCGAGATGGCCGCCAGATTGCCCAGCGCCGGCGCACCACCGCTGGCGGCTATGATCGTTGTGGCCAGCCATACGCATCGCGAGGTGAAGAAGGAATGGTGGCTCGACCTGACGAAACGCCTGGCCGCACGGCCACCGTCGGCCGAGGACATCACCGCTCTGACCTCACTGGCCAATTGCCAGCACAGCGGCAGTTGCGCGCCCGAAACCGGCCTGTTGTTGTCGGCATTTCTTGCGGCGCTGAATCATCCACCGGCCAATGCCAGGCTGCTTGCAACGTATGGCGCTTTCGCAGCCAACCAGCTCGGGGACTATACCCTGGCGGCGGAAATGCTTCGGAAAGCGATCGCCGAATCCCCCCATAACTTCGGCTATCGCATCGAACTGATCAATATCCTTTTTGTCGGCGGGAATCGCAGCGGCGCATCCGATCTGCTTGATGAACTGGCAGCCGAAGATCTCTCGCCGGCGGAATCTGCCCAAGTGAGGCAACTCAGGCAAACGATCAAGCCCGACAATTCACCGGAGAGAAATTCCGGCGCCTCGTAGTTCACACACCAAATCCAATGACTTTTACTCCGACAAATCGGCTACCCGACGGCTCATTCCGTTTTCCGGATTCAGCCGTTGTCGCCGGCGAGCATGCAGCACGATCAGCAGCATCAAGGAAAGGGACAGCAGCAAATACGGCCAGTTGATCGCGCCCTCGCCAGGCCAGAGGCGGCCGCTGGCAGCCCAGGCCCTGAAATCGACGGAGGCGCCGGAAACGATAATCGGCAGCGAAGTCGGGGTAATACCCAGGGCAGTGGCCGCCACGAACGATCTGAACGGCGCACGCGCGAGCGCCGCGGCAATATTGACGATATCGAAGGGCACAAAACCAATGCGCATCAGCAAAATGGAGTGGAATGGAGCGCGATTGATACGCTCGCGCCAGCCCAGCAGCAGCCTGTTGGACGACCTCGAAAGAGCGGCGGAAAACGAACTCCGGACCACCAGGAACTCGATGGAGCCACTGAGAGTAAGGCCGATGACGGCAATTAATTCACCCAGCGCAGAACCACAGATCATTCCGGTCAGGAAAAGGACGAAACTTGCCGGGAGAAAGAACAACAATCTCAGAACATATAATCCCAGCAGCAGCCAAGCGTGATTCTCTGCGAATGAATAAAATATTGAGGCGCGCTCGACCAGAGCCTGGGGACCCGCACCATAAGTCGCAAAAAGCAGGGCCGCAAAGCCACAGAGCAAAATGACGCCGAGCGCCAGCCGAACCGGGAATTTACTGGATAATTTCATTTTTACATCCGCAATTTATTGATTTTGCGGCATTAAATACAGGGTGGGGTTGTGAAAGACATAGAGACAAGGACGCTATCCGTAGTGGTTCCTTGCTATAACGAGTTCCGCACCATCGAGAAGGCACTCAAGGCCCTGCACGCCTCGGATCCAGGTGTAAACCTGGAAGTGATCGTGGTGGACGACTGCTCCACCGACGGCACACGCGACCTGCTTGAGGGCCCCTTACGCCCCCTCATTCATCAATTGCTGCTGCATGAGAAAAATCGCGGCAAGGGTGCCGCCCTGCAAACCGGTTTCGCACGTGCATCCGGAGACTTTATCATCGTTCAAGACGCGGACCTAGAGTACGATCCGCGCGAGTTTCGCAAGCTCCTGCAACCCATTCTCGACGGCAGGGCGGACGTGGTTTATGGCAGCCGATTCGTGGGCGGGGATTCCCATCGGGTGCTCTATTTTTGGCACTCAGTGGGCAACCGCCTGCTCACCCTCGCCAGCAACATGTTCACCAATATCAACCTCTCCGACATGGAGACCTGTTACAAGCTATTCCGTGCAGACATCCTCAAGGGCATCAAGCTGAAGGAACAGCGCTTCGGCTTCGAGCCGGAAGTAACCGCCAAGGTCGCCAAAATTCCCGGCATTCGTATCTACGAAGTGGGCGTTTCCTACTACGGCAGAACCTATGCTGAAGGCAAGAAGATCAACTGGCGCGACGGCTTCCGTGCGATCTACTGCATTATCAAGTATTGGTGGTTGAAGGAGTAATCATCCTGGGGCTGCCATCACGATGGAATATGCTCCGATGACGTTGGAAATGCACAGTCGTCACTGTACGTTACCAGGCAGAATGTCATCGGCAGTCTCCACGGCCAGATCCCGGAATCTCATCGGGAGAATACGCCGCCGCCGGATGTGCCGCCACCACCAAGAGAAGAAGAGCCGAAGCCAAACACCATGAAGCGGAGCCAAGATTGAGTCTCTCAACGAACAACGCCTCCGGATTCACCGAGGAGCCCGGCGCCACTCCGGTGGGCTCCGGCGTTTTGCGCTCAATGCCTGCCGCACTCCTGGGTCACCTACCCCTGCTTGCAGCCTTCGTGTGTCTCAGTGTTGCCTACTTCATCTGGGGATGGTCGAACGATATTTCAGATTTTCAAGGCGACAGTTCGGTTTACATGCTGGCGGCTCGCTTTTTTTCGCCGTTTTGGCCGAGTTCACCGGTTTTTGCGGAATTCGCAAAGAACATGGCGTATCCGCCGCTGTTTCCCTTGCTGATTGGCTTACTGGGCGGCAGCCTGCTGGCAGGGCATCTTCTGGTCATCGTAACGCTGCTTGCAAGCATTCTTTGCCTATATGCATGGCTAAGGCTCGAAGGCTTAGCGGCAGCCACCAGTGCTTGCGCCTGCCTGGTGTTTGCATTGATGCCAGGAACGTATCTTCAGGCACTCAACATCTGGACCGAAAATCCCTATCTCTTCTTGAGCCTGTTGGCGATCGTCTTGGAGACCCGTGCGGAGATGGCTGGAAGCAACCGGCCTGCTCTGCGCTGGGGGGCGTGCATTGCCACCGCTGCCGCCGGCCTGATCAGGGCGGCCGCCTTGCCACTAATGTGCGCCTATACCATTCGCCTGGCGATAATACGGCCACGGCACTGGGGCGCCCTGATAACGACCATTTGGGCCCCTTTTGCACTGTGGGTTACGTGGGGCAAGTTTCATCGCCCCCCCGGTCTGGGTTATGCGGCGCAATGGGCCTCGTCCTATGCCCATGATCCGATCGGAACAATGCTCCACCAAGTCGGAACGGAAACCACACTGGTACTCCGCAGCTGGGTTCAGGCGTGGCTCGCCGACGGCAGCGGAGGCAGCCTGCACTACTTCATTCTCGCGGCCGGCGCCACGTGTGGACTGGGCTGTGTGTGGCGCCTGGCAAAGCTCCGTTTCGACGCCCTGTATGTCAGCCTATATGCCATTCTGCTGTTGGTATGGCCGTTTCCCGCGGAAGCCCGCCGCCTGAGTTACGTTCTGATTCCGCCCCTATTGGTTCAGGGTCTACTGCTGCTTCATAGGCTTGGCCGGAAGCGCGGGGAATCGGGTAAACCACTTTTCCCGGCCCTGTTGCTAGTTGCATTGGCCGTTGCAATCCTGCCATCTCTGATCCTGACGCTGCATCGATTCAATGAACCTCTGCCGCCCGAGCTTGCCGCCGCTCGACATATCGAAGACTGGTATGGAGATGATTTTGAGAAAGCAAGCAATTCGGCGCACTCTTTCACATTGATCCTTGGCGATTTACACCACACCGGAGAGCTGGTTCCAGACAGCGAATGTATCTTTGCCATCAAGCCTTCCGTCATCAGTCTTTATTCGAACCGCCTCAGCTACACACCGCCGCCAATTTCCGCCGACACTGATGCATTCGAGCGCGGGATAAAAAAGTGCAAGTATGCCTACCTTCTCTCTTATATCAGCCCATCGTTTCCAGAACCGCTCTATCCTCTCAGCCGCTTGAACGGGCGAGCATCCCCGCTCTCGGTGGCTGAGGACGGAGAGGGTACGCAAAGAAGAACCTTTGCCGCCCTGGTTGGAATCCAGACACCTTGATCCCCGGCTCACAGGAAGCCGTTAGATGAATGCCACTAACACTCATGTCGGGAATGAAGTTCATGCGGGCGCTCTTTTGAAGGTGACAAGCCTGCTTAGACGTCACATGCTCATGATCGCGCTGCTGGCCCTGATAGCGCCTTCATACTTCGCCTGGAGCTGGAACGCAGAGCTCGGCCAGCTCGGCAGCGACGGGCCGAGCTATCTCATGATGGCCAACCACTATGCCCACGGGAATTCAGGGGATCCAGTTTATTCGGACTATGCGACCTATAGCCGTTTTCCGCCCCTGTACCCCTTGCTCCTGGCCTGGAGTCATGCAGCGGACAATTTCCATCTCATTCACGCCGTCACCACCGCCTGCTTGATTCTGGCCCTGGGGGCACTCTATGCGTGGCTGCTCGTTCAAGGACTTTCACCATCGGAATCGGCCCTGCTGGCATTCCTGTTTGCCTTGATCCCCGGTACGTGGCTGGCTGCGCTCACGGTCCAGTCCGAATACTTATATCTGTTCTGGAGCCTGCTCGCCCTGTGCCTGCTCACAGCGCAGGAACGCAGCAAAAATCCGCATCTGCTCTACGCAGCCGGCATGGCCATCGCCATGGCGATTCTCACACGTTCCATCGGCATCGCCCTGCTGCCGGCCTTCGGCTTGCTCCTGCTGCGAGCGCCCCGACGGAATGCCATCCTGGCCCTGCTGATCGCGGCGTTGCCGGTCCTGACCTGGTCCCTGCTCCATCGATCCCGAGCGGGCTACACCGACGCCCTAGCCCAGATTTACAGCCGCGACGGTTTGAGTACCCTCAAATCCCAATTGGTAAATGAACTGCCGGCCCTTCGGCAGGGCTTTTCAGGCAATTTCGCATTACAGGATTCACTGCGATGGCTTTTCGACGTCTTGGGTCTGCTGTGCCTTGGCGCCACCCTGCTTCGCGCCATTCGTACCAAGCCTGATGCCGTATATGTGGTCTGCAACCTCGCCATACTCCTTGTCTGGCCGTACCCGGAGGAAGCGCAGCGCTTCCTGTGGGTGCTAGTACCACTGCTGATTGCCCAGCCCATTTTGCTCGCAACGCGGCCAACGACGGCTTCATACGGCAGCCGTGGTTCGCAATACTTAACCGCTGCAGCGGCAGCCGCCATCCTTGTCGGCATCATCCCCGCTTGCGCCCTCGCCTCCGATCGCTATCGCGCGGCCTTTTACACCGACCTTCCGGAAAGCAGGTTTTTCGTCGCATGGTACGGGCAGGATCAGCAGCACGGCTGGGATGTGGCGACCATGCAAACCGCGATGATGAATTCCATGCGCAGCATCGCCGATAGCGTACCTGCCACGGACTGCGTCATTGCCACGCGCCCCGACCTGATCAATTACCTAGGTAGGCGCCGCAGCTACTTAGCACCGTTGAATTCGATCCCAGATCCATGGTTCCTGCGGCGGGTCCTCGCCAGCGGCTGCCACTTCGTTTTCGGCATGTCGACGATTGACGGGCGCTATCCAGTGCCCCTGTTTCCAGTTGGCCGGCTCGGCACGAATGTCAAGGTGATTCTTTACAACAATATTCCGGACGAACATGTTGGAAAGTCCAGATTGACCAGTGTGCTTGCGCGCCTCAAATAGGCAGGCAATGGCCTCGAGTCTTCAACAGCGTAAGATCCATGGACACTTGTGATCCCAGGCCTGGCACCAATGAAATTGGGCGCCCTAGTGGCAGGCGCAGAATTCGCAGGCAGCGTCTGCGCCCAAGAACTTGCCGGGGTGAGACGTTCCGTGCTCGTCATCGATCGCCGCGCCCACATGCCGGCAACACTTATGACGAACTCGATGCACACGGCATCCTGATCCACCGCTATAGCGCGCACCTACTCCATACCCAGTCCAAGCAGATTTTCCGACTATCTTTCCCACTCCATTGAGTGATGCCCTTGATAGGCCGCGTGGCGAGCCAATATCAATAAATAAAACGGTGAAATGACTGCTCGAATTGCTAATAGAAAGATTTAGTCATCGACAACTCGACTTCGCTCGATTAAGCATTTTCCAATGCAAATATTTAACGTTTTATTACCAAAGAAGATCCAATGAAAGCACCCAAATTTTTTCGATGGATTGTCGAACGGCTAAGAAATATCGTCCGAACTGAAGTTGAACATTCTCTTCTCCGACGCTCAGAGCAGACATCCAAAGATATTCGCTTGGCCCTGCAACGTAGGGCGGTCGACTCGACCGCCGAATATGTTGAACGTCATATGCATACGACGCCTGCTTTTGAGACCCCCTGGTCGCTTATGGTCGCTGCAATTGCCAAAGCATCCCTAACTAATAGCCGCCTTGCAATGGAATTCGGCGTCTTCAAGGGAAAGTCCATTAATTTTATTGCGGATAAAATCGACTCGACGATTTATGGCTTTGACTCATTTGAAGGCCTTCCTGAAACTTGGCGCACTGATTTTGAGAAAGGGCATTTTTCGATTCCGGAGTTGCCCCTCGTAAAAAATAACGTAGTACTAATTAAAGGATGGTTTCAAGATACCCTACCTGGATTTTTGCAAGAACATGCAGAAAACGTGGGCTTCCTTCATATAGACTGCGATTTATATTCATCAACAGCTGCCATTTTTAAATATTTAGAAAAGCGGCTAGTACCTGGCACGGTCATTGTATTTGATGAATATTTTAATTACCCCGGTTGGCAAAAAGGCGAATTTCTAGCGTTCAGGGAGTTTTTAGAGAAGAGCGCCCTTTGCTACGAATACTTGGGTTACAACTATCTTCACGAACAAGTCGCCGTTGTCCTTAAAAGCCGAACCTAGCACAAGCAGGCAATAACTAGACTTTCGAGAGATTAACCGGTCTTAACGCCACTTTAGGGGGTTGCAGAATCAACCATGCCGTTACTTCTGTCACCTCTTGGAAGACGTATAGCAACCAATACCCTGTCACTGGGAAGTGTTCAGATACTTTCATATTTATTTCCCCTGTTTCTTTCTCCTTACTTAATCAGAGTATTGGGCATACCCGGATACGGTTCGATGGCTTTTGCGCAAGCGTTGTCAGGATATTTTGGAATCTTGACTGATTGGGGTTTTAATCTAAGCGCAACTAGACAGGTGTCGATCGCTCGAAATGACCCCAATAAGCTAAATCGTATCTTTCTCGATATAACACTCGCCAAATTTGCATTGTTCGCTGGCTCCTTTTGTCTTCTTGCAGCATTGGCGTGGACTGTACCCATCCTGCGCCCTGAAGCAAAAGTATTGCTTGCAGCGAATACTGCAACTTTTGGCAGCGTCCTGTTTCCCGGCTGGCTTTTTCAAGGACTTGAAATAATGTATCGAGCCGCCGCGATACAGATCGTTGGCCGCGTTCTAGGCACAGCACTTTTGCTTATCTTCATCCATTCACCGGAAGACATCATAAAGGCTTTGCTTATTCAGTCAGGTGTTGGAATAGCGGCAGCCACGCTAGCGTTCATATCTGCTACTGCAGCATTACCAACATTGAACCTTCGACTTTCGGCAAAAGGCGCCTGGTCTCAAATCACGCAGGGTACAGATTATTTTCTCACTTCAGCGTCAATCAGCCTTTACACGGTTACCAATTCGGTGGTCCTGGGATTTTTGGCGGGTAAGTCTGAAGTTGCTTTTTTTTCCCCGGCAGAGAAGATTACTCGGGCAGCTAGTGATCTCATTGGCGCCTATGGACAAGCGACCTTTCCTGCAATTGAATACGTCGCTGTCAACGATCGGGGGCGAGCCGTGCACCTGATTCGAAAATCACTTAAGTTTGTAGCGGGGGCAGGTATTATGGCTTCATTTCTTTTGAGCGCCGGAGCCAGCACGATTGTTGAAATCTTCTTCGGCTCAAGAATTCAGCAACCGATTACAGCAATGATGATTCTTGCTCCCTTGCCACTGCTAATTGCCTGCAGCAACATATTTGCTGTCCAGACAATGATTCCCTTTGGCATGAGCAAGGCCGTAAGACACATCGTTGTTTGTGCAGGCCTCATAAATGTAGCTCTTCTTATCGAGTTGGCACCCAAGTACGGCGCCAAGGGTGCGGCGTTATCAGTACTTGTTACAGAAATAGGCGTGACGTTGGCTACGGGCTATATCGTCCTTTCTCGCAGGCTGCTCTCAAAATAAAGTCCATTGGCGGTATCAAAAATTTCTTTCGCTTACCAATGAAAATTCTGCTCTACAACTTTGTCCAGCCAGATGAACCAGGGCAGCCCGGTGGCGGCGTCACCGTCTATTTGCGAAATCTTTGCAGCACGCTGATCGCCAGTGGTCACGAAGTCATCCTTCTTAGTGCAGGAGATCGATACACACTTTTTCGGCGATCGGTGTA
>Ga0302315_10004688_pt1 | contig 11867 bp, 9 predicted proteins | sample III_Palsa_N3_1_FD_200532 | JGI IMG/M metagenome (GOLD analysis project Ga0302315, IMG submission 200532) | Peat permafrost microbial communities from Stordalen Mire near Abisko, Sweden - III_Palsa_N3_1 | ecosystem: Environmental > Terrestrial > Soil > Palsa > Peat permafrost | place: Sweden... | reverse complement strand
GGGTGAGTTCGGATTGAGAACTGTCGTGTAAGGCATGTTGTTGGACATGTCCTGATTGATGCCTTTGAGCGCTGCTGTATCCGAGTCTGGCAGAACAATCATGACGTGAGGCCCGACCAGGGTCCACTCCTTCACCTGAGTTGGGTCTTTAGTCGTGGGAAACACGTTCTGACCTTCTCTCGCCTCGCCGAGAAGCATGTAGGAAGTACCGACTTTGTCGATGTGCGCCTTCTTTCCAGCCGCTATTGCCGTCAAAGCCTTCATCATCGTTTCATCAACGCACATTGGATCATGCTGAGGTCGACCCGGAATGTCGGGCATGCACGTCCAACCGTTGTTGCCTGGGCGCAGGATACGACCCATCATCTTTCCCTGTTTTTTCTGCGTTTCGTCTGCCCAATCCTGAACCGCGGCGTGCTCGGTAACGACTGGTGTCCCCGCAGCTAACGCGTTCTTGATCTTCCATTCGTCGGAATGTTGCGAAGTCGTGAACGTATTTGGAGGAAGTGGGTCCGTAGCAGAGGAGAGGTCCTCTGCAAACGCGCTGACGCTGAGTAACGACGATAGGAATGCGAATATCTTTAAGAAGTTCGACATGGTTTTCTCCTGAATAGGAGGACGGAGCAACGATCGAGCCAGGAAGCGATGGGACGTCGCTGATGACAGGCCTCATTAAATTAAGTCCTTTGGCCTACCAAAACAGTTGCGCTCCATAAAAGGTTTTGATAACCCAAGGATCTCTTAAGCAGTTCGAACCTTTGCCCATGAAAATGAAGCTCTGTGTCGGACGCTTTTTTCGGTGAGTCATTAGCTCAGTCGGTAGAGCACATCACTTTTAATGATGGGGTCGATGGTTCGAATCCATCATGACTCACCATTTAGATTCTTGATTTAAGAAGTCTATTTCAATCCAAAAAAAATCTAAGTAACGAAAAACCGTCGGGGGTACCGAAATCCGCTGGGACTTCCCTCCACTATTGTTGGAAATCCCCTACAGTCGCCCTACGGTTATCGCCCTTTGCTTTCGGAATCATTGATAAAATCCTCCTGGTCCTCAGCTTGCTCTAGGCCGCCCCACATACTGGAGGGTATTATGGGGTTAAACAAACAGGGGTCTCTCAAGGTTAGTTCTTTCGTTCTGGTCGCAGTTTCGGTTTGCCTATCCGCGTGCGGTAGCTCAAACGACAAAGGCGTATCAACTGGCGGCGGGGGCGCTTCTTCTGAAGTTACAGAATGTAAAAATGGCGTCCCGGTAAGTGGCAAACCTGGCTGGGTTCAATGCCCGGATTCAATTTCAGGGGACGGCAACGTAAAGGTCTCGCGTCAGGTTATGCGCGACGACGAGGAAGACAAAACTCGCCAAAGCTATCAGAGAACAAATCTTCTTCAAATCGCAGTAGATGCAAAATATAACGCGAGCATCTTTCAAATCAGCGGACCTGAGGAATACAAGAACAAGGCTTTTATCGCCCCTCGTATTTATGCTTATGGGTCTCAGGAAGGCGGCAGTCGTACGAGTCCAAAGGAGAATGCAGACGGGAGCATGACAATTTCTTTCAACGTTATCTTTGTCGACGGATTGAGTTCCGAGATTCCCGGTGCTGACGGCAGTACCAAAGTGAAGCTTCCCCCCAACTTTCAAGTGAAGGATCCGGATGGACTCCGCCAAGTTTTGAGAGATGAATTTCAAGCGACGAATGGTCTCGCTCCGCTGCCTGGTTGCCCGAAGCGAATCGTCGTTAAGGTGGCCGATGCTGAATACGACGCTAGTGCCTCTGATCTGAGCCAGGGAGATAACTGCCAGATCAACACTCCTACGACTGTTTCCGTGACGCTATCGAAGTCGGATGCTCAATATATGCTGGAGCGTGCGTTATACGACAATCTTGTCGACGTCCACGCGACGTATGAAACGCGAGTGTCCTTTCCAGTGGCGAACGTATCAATTTCTTTTGATCGCGCAAGTATCTACGATGCACTCAGGGCAGAACTTGCAGTCAAAGTTCCACCTTACGTCGACGCAGATGCGCAGCTTGCGATTACTCATGTGATGAAGAGCCAACTGATGAAGGTATCTATTCAAGGCGATACCTCGGGACTATTGGACAAACTTATCGCACAAGTGAGTGCTGAGTTTTTTGAACCGTTCGTGCCAAATCCCCAAGACAGTCTATCCAAGTGTCCTGACGGAGTAATGGTATGCGTTCGGTTCTCCTACAATGAGCAAAAGCAGTCGGACAGTTTAACCTTTAGCTGGGATCAATCGACCAATGCAATGATCGGTCAGAACTACTTAACGTGGACCAAACTATCACCAATTGAGGACGCCGTGAATGTCGGCTCCCCGGTTGAGTCCTGCCAAAGTCCGGCTAATCCCCAAGGCTGTTCAGACTTTTCGAACAAGACCGGTTTGGCGTACGAAACAGGCTTAACGGTTGTTGCGGGAAATCTTCTCGTGATTAGGCCAAACTTTGTTGTAGAAGAAAGCCGTCCTTCAACACAAGGAACCACAACTCGCGTGGACAATAACGTGTGTGTTGCTCAACACGAGATCATAGGTCACGCGTGCGGCGGACACGCTCACGGTGACGGTGGTGGACCCGGAGCCTGCACTGATTACGGGACCGGTAAATTTCAATGTGACCGCTACCAAGACCAATGGACTGAGACTACGACCTACTATGAAGGCCGTCCGGAATGGGAGCTCAATTCAAACCCAATTGGACTAATGCAAGAGCTCTTTGATGGACTGACTGCGCGATTCGTTTGGACAGATTCCAAAACTGGACGGAAGGTTCAAAAGGATTGCCCTTTGAGTGCATTCAATCGATTAGGAGATGGTAAGACTTTGCAGGTTCACCTGGACAATGCCCCAAGTTGCCAAGTTTTCACCAGCGACGCACGCGAAACACCGATGCTGTATCTCATGAACAACATCCAGTTTCAGCGGCCATTTACCAATGGATCACACATTACAAAATGGGACGGCTCAGTTACTCAGACGCCAGACGCCGAGTCTTTCTACCCTGAAGTTAAGTTCGCCGGTACCGTCTCAGTTCGAGGCTATGGCTTCCAAGGCGTCAGCTCGAATGGCGGTATCTAGAACTCTCTTTAAGTTTCTTTTTCTAAATTCTCGTACGGATCAAAAGAACCTTCGATGGAAGCATCTGCGCTCCCGCGCAGATGCTCATCAAGAAGACGATTCAAATCCCGCAATTGATGAACGGATTTTTCAATCCGATTGGCGATCGGTACGTCGTCGGGATGCTTGAGTTTCAGAACTTCAACATCAAGAGTTAACGCTTGGATCGGGGAGTTTGCGAGGTCTTTGATCGAGAGGATGGCGTGCGTGACCTTCTTCATGGCTTGCGCTTCGGCTTCACTCTTGGCCGCCAAGTCCGCGATGCGAACCCCATGGCGACGAAAGAAATAGAGAATCAAAGCAAAAGATCCAAAGGCCATGGGAGCAAAAAGCGGATGCGCTGGAAGCCAGGTCAGCTGCTCCGGCGAAAAACCCATGTACTGAAACTCTGCCAATACTGGAATAACCAGGATCCCGAGTACCCCAATTGCGATTCCTGGTGGCGCCAAGAAAGCGATGGCTAAGCAAGCCAACTCGTGGGGTTCAAACGGAACCCAAATCTTGTTCTGATGTGAACTGACGGAGTTCGACACCCAAAGCAGTCCATAGACCGGAATAAGATTGAGACCAAAAATAAGAGACGTCGTAGAATCCGACAAAGGACTTTTCCGCTTTACGACGAAAATGATCGTCAGAGCTCCGCTGAGAATCGCGAGGAGGGCCATCCAATCGAGCACGCTGCTTTCGAGCTGGCCCCACATGATGATCGCTAAAAAGCCACCCACCAAATTGAGAGCCCCTTGGGAAAACAACATATTCAGATTGTGCGAATGTTTCCGCCTCGAGCTCAACATCAACCCTCTCTTACTAGGGCGGTGAGGTCACCAATCCCCATTGGTTTTTCGAAAACTTTTGCATCGTTAATCTGGACCGCTTGTTTGACCAACGGGTGATCTTTCGCGTGGCCGGTAAGAAATGCAATCTGCCCCCGAAAACCCTGAGCACGAAGCCAGTGGTAAACGTCAACCCCACTCGGTTCTCCTGCGCCTAAGTTAATATCCAAGATCGCAACGCTCGGAGCAGCCTTAGAAACGTCTGCCCATCCCGAGGTCAGATCTTTCAACCCCCGAAAGCAAAGACAATTCACTTTTACTACTAACTCTAAAAATTCTTTCGTCGAATCCAACAGAGCTTCGTGATCATCAATGAGGAGAACCGTTTTTTTATTCATATTTTCATATGTCGCAATCCCACGACAATGCTGTATCACTCTGCGACGGAACTCAAGGCTACGCTCGAAAAACCCCAATAAGTCCAAGACCTGTGTCCGGGTATCCTCCTTGCGATAATGGTTCCATATGAGGTCATTTTGATCTCGCAAAAGGAGATAGTATGAAACTTTCAAAAATCGCACTTCTTACGACCCTTGCCTTAGTATCGCTCCCAGCATTCGCTGAAGACGGCGTCATTAAACAAGATGACCAACGAATTCAACAAGATCGTTCTGATGTCAAACAAGACAAGCAGAATATCGGCACTGCAAAACAAAAAATTCAGGCGGATCAAGCTTCTGGCAACTCTGCTCAGTTAGCGAAAGACAAAGAAGCCCTGAAAGAAGCGCGCCGCAACAAACATGAAGCTAAAAAACGTCTGCATCAAGATAAGAACCAAAAGAAACATGACGTCGCTAATCCTTAATCAGTAGCGAGTAGTACCTATAAAAAAAGCCCGACTCTTTTCAGAGCCGGGCTTTTTTATTTTCTTGTAGCGGTCCTCGCCCATCGACGGTCACCGACTTATTTAATCCAATTCGCTAATTGGTCGGCGCAAAAATCGGCGTGAGAACTACAGTCGATTTTCCAGAACTCGCCTTCTTTTCTTCTGCCTCGTTCGCTTCCTGTTTATCGAGAGCGCGTGTGAGCTTGCCATAAGCGAGGTAGCCAAGGAATTGGTCCAAACCCGTGACTAAGTATCCGACGAGCCGGAGATTTGGGTTCTCGGTGCGTGCGCTCAATCTCTCAAAATAATCAAGAGAATGCATATCGAAGACAGTTTGCAGATTTCCGACGCCCACTTCCCAGCCGGTGTCCACGGCATTTCGCTTCAAATCAGTATCGTGCTTCACAAGGTAGTTCATTGCATTGGAGTCGACCATGGAGAAGACTCCTGCCTTTGCGTATCCTTTCAGGCCGTTTCCATTTTCATCGATGATGGTTGTTGTAAAAGCAGTCTCTACGGTCATAAAGACCATGTCCTGCACTAAGTCCTTATCAGACACAACATTATGCAAAATGGTGATTGGATTTTTCGAATTGAAGATCTTTTGCCGATCGTCGTAGGACTCGGTAACGAGCTGAAGTCCCTGCGTTTCAGCGATGTACGGCATGCGTTTCAGCCCGGTTTTCAGATAAACACCAGCCGTGTGTGAAGTTTTCTGGAGAGCGGTGCTGATTAACTGACCGACACGACCGCGGGCTTCAAGACCCGAAAGCATAGTTTCAATGCGTTCTTTGATCGCCAACTTCATCAACGCCATGCGCCCGCCAAGCTCGCCGACCTGTTCGGTCAGTTCGCCATCAACTCGTTTGCCCAGCAGCTTGGCGATATTCAATTTTTCTGAAATCTGCGAGATGTGTTCAGCGATTCCCGCGAGGTAACGGGCGTAGAGTTCGCGAACCACGACGGCAAGGTCTGTTTCGCCGATCGTGCGAGTGAGCCAGGGCCCGAGCGCCGTCATGCCCTTACTTACCGCTTCGATTCCCAAGAGGAGGACAACGTCTCCCAAGGCCGCAAAGACTAGTCCTTTGATCTGAACCTGATTTGAGATATCGGCCCATCCATCGGACAAAGTCGCGTAGTAATCAAGAAGCTCCGGTGCTCGCGGATTTTGACGAGCGATGCGATCGGTGCGAACTCCCAAGTCCAGAAGATCAATTTCCTGTACTGCAAGCTTCTGCATGAGATGGTTTTTATGGCTTTCAGTTAGGGTAAAGGTCTCGGCCAAAGAGCCCAACACGATCTCGGCAAGCCAACGATTCTCTAAATGAGTATGTTCTTTTAGGACCTGTTGAGCGGTCTCCCAGCCATCTTCGGTCGTCGCGGGAAGATCAACACTCTCCATAACTCCGTCGTTACCCATATAAAACCAGGCGTCGTAACGTCCGTCACCATCAAGGTCGCGTGCAATTAAGACGGTAACGCTGGTGTTAGGCACTAGGTGGCGTTCTTCGACATGCTCGATGACCATCTCGTGCTCACCGTGAGTGTTGATGCCTTCATGAAGACTGTAAGTGGCGGTTTCCCTGTCTCCCGAGGTGAGGGTCCGAAGCTCATCGGCGTGGGCGGTAAAAACGAGTGGACTCGCCAAGATTGTGAGTAAGAAAGTGCTTAGAAAATATTTGCCAAAAGTGATCACGGGGACAGTTATAGATTACCTGACTGATTTAGTCAACATTTGAAAAAACTAGTATTTTCAATGAATTAACGACTTTTGAGCCAGCTCTCTTACTTAAGGAAGTCCGTATTGCTTCCGTTTTCGCCAAAGCGTGACTGTCGTAATTCCCAAAATAGCCGCCGCACGCTCTTGATTGCTTTCCACCGCAAGAACTCTCTCAATGTGCTCATGCTCGAGCTGCTCCAGTGTCTTGACGACGCCAGATCCAGAGCCCCCTGCCATGGGCTTCTGAGCATCCCCTCTCAATATCGATTGAGGAAGGTCATCTGCGACGATCTCTCGGTCACTCGCCAGAACGATCAGTCGCTCCATCGTGTTTCGAAGTTCGCGGATATTGCCGGGCCAAGAGTAATCCAAAAGGATCTTCATCACAGAATCAGGAATGCGTTTTACTTCTTTGGCTTGTGTACTCGCAGAGATCTCCTTCAAAAACTTCTGAATCAATACTGGAAGATCGTCTTTACGAAAGCGGAGCGGAACAAGTGAGCATTCGAACACATTCAAGCGAAAGTAGAGATCCTCGCGAAACGTCCCTTCCTTCACTGCCTCTTCGAGATTGCGATTGGTCGCAGCGATCACGCGTGCATCAACCGTCACTGATTTATTGCTCCCGACTCGCTCTATCACTCTCTCCTGAAGAAATCGGAGTAGCCGAATTTGGGCGGAAACGGACAAGTCACCGATCTCGTCGATGAACACGGTTCCGCGGTTAGCTAACTCAAGTTTTCCGATGTGATCTTGAACTGCCCCGGTGAACGCACCCTTGGCGTGACCGAAGAGTTCGGACTCGAGCAACGACTCCGTCAACGTCGCGCAGTTCACTACTACCAAGGGTTGTGGCGCGCGTGATGATCTTGCATGAATCAAACGAGCGAGCTCGGACTTTCCGGTTCCGCTCTCACCGATCAGAAGAACGGTTGCATCGGTGGGCGCTACGCGACCAACAAACTCTTGCAGGCGATTCATCGCGGGCGACGTCATCCCCACAAAAAAGTCGGAGCGCTGTCCCCCTTTCTTGAGACGTTCATTTTCCTGTTTCAGTACCACGACCGTCTTCACTTTCTGAAGAGCATGAACCAACTGAGCGTTCGTAAATGGTTTCGGCAGGTAATCAAAAGCTCCGGCCTGAATCGCCGTGACGGCGTTTTCAAAAGAGGCGAAAGCAGTCATCACGATCGTCAACGGTGGCGAGTCTAATCTCTTAGCTGAGAGCACGAGATCAATCCCAGTAGCACCACCCATTTTGAAGTCAGTCAAAACCAAATCAAAATTTTTGCTCTGCAACGCCTTCTTGGCTTCTTCAGCGCTTTCAGCCACCTCAACTTCGCAGCCTTGTTGAGCAAGACTCACACGCAGTGTTTGTCTTATATTTTTGTCGTCATCAACTAGGAGTACGCTGAGCATTATGAGATTCCCTTCTCAGGATAATAAAGTGGAGGAAAAGGGAGTGTGATTCTAAACTCCGAACCCGCCGGTAAGCGTGGAAAGTATTCGATGCGTCCGTCATGAGCTTCAACGACTTCTTTCGCAATCGTTAGGCCTACGCCGAACATCCCGCGTCCACCCGTCGCCAAAGTTCCCTGAAAGAATGCTTCAAAAATATGAGCGCGGTCCCCTTCTGGGATGCCTGCTCCTTGATCTTTAATCTGAATCTCTACAGCCCCGTTTCGGTCCGTGAGAAAAATACCCACGGTCGAACCCGCTGGCGAATGCCGAATGGCATTCGAGAGAAGATTGGAGATCACCCATGGAAATTTCACCAGGTCGAGATTTGCCCAGATGGTTTCTGACCCTTCGTTAGAAAGCTCTATCTTCACTTTTCGGTCTCGAGCAAGAATTGAAAAAGGCTTAATCCACTCCTTAAGAACGTGGTTAATGGGCACCCGTTCGAGCTTCAGTTTAAGAATTTTGGAGTGACTCTGTGTGACCTGAACAAACTCTTGTGCGACGGCGCGAATGCGTTCGACATCTTCCGAAATGGTTTCCACCATGATTTTTAAATCTTCCGGGAACTGATCTTTTCTGTCCGACAAAAGCTCCGTGGCCGTCCCCAGCGATTGAAGTGGTGTCTTGAGCTCGTGAGAGAGAAGGTCGACAAACTCGGAGCGAAACTTATCTCGCTGTTTCTTTTCCGTGATGTCGTGCAAAAGATACAAAACACCGCCTGCAATCTTTCTTCCACGGGCCGAGTAAGAGACCTTTTGCTGCTGAAGGTAGAGCTCGATCTCCAAACCATCAGGCATCTCTTCGCGAAGACTGCTTCGTAAGCGAATGTAATTATCATCCATCGACGGCAGATCGATCCATGGTCGATTTTGAATCTCTTTTTGGGGAAGGCCCACAAGACGGACGAGGCAGTTATTGCAATGGCCGACCACGCCCGAGGCATCGACGAAAAGAAGAGCGTCCTCGACCGACTCGAGAACCGTCTCTAGCTTTCCCTTTTCTTTTACGAGCTCAGCAACGTTTACTTTTTCCGTTTCCAGGAGGCGTTCCCAAAGACGCTTGAGTTCGGTAGTCAGGATGAGAAACTCCAACGTCGAGGGCTCGGGAAGCTTCAATCGATGCGTAATCGAAGGCCGGCTGTGTAAAATCTCGGCAATCGTCTTCAATGGTTGAGCAAGACGAAGGGCGAATTGCTGAGAGAAAATAATCACGACGATAAGACTGATCAGAAAATAGAGAACCGAACCAATCAGGACTTGGTCGCTGAGACTCTTGTTTTGAGCAGCAAGCCCGAACATTCCTTTCTCGTTCACCTGGATGAGCTGAGTTAAGAGTTCGTCCATCGATTGAAAAGGGATTGGTTCAAGCTTCGATACGGCGCCTTTGTTCTGGTCCCACTTCGCGCGAATGGACTGGGCAAGTTGACGCTCTCCGGGCTCGGTAATATTCCCCTCTTCGAACTTCAACGCCTGCTCGAACTCGCTTGTCCAAGCCTCGGGACCGCGAGCACTGTGCTTTTCGGGACTCGATAGAGCATTCCAAGACTCTCGCATTTGCATCGCGGCCGAAATCGAGTCGTAATTGAGATGGAGAAGTTTCGGTGTCGTACCGCTGCTGATGAAAACGCTAGCGACAAGAAGCGATCCGAGAAATGCATAGAGACCGACCACCAAAAGAAAACTTTGGAGAATCCGTCTTCTAAGTGTTGGGAGCGACGTCATAATGAGACTCTCCCGTTAGTGTAACAATATGAATATCAATCCCGACCGAGTCGTGAATGAAGTTTAAGATGACCGAACCCTTAATCAAATCCATCAATGGAGAGCGTCGGGACTTTCCGAAAACGGCATGCTTCACGTGATGAGTCGTCGCGAAGGTCACAAGAATTTCGGAGACGTTATCTCCCTGTAAAGTCACTACTTCGGCACCCAGGGTTTTTGCTAACTTGAGATTGTTCTGAAGCTTTCTCTGAAGGGTGGCATCGATCTGTGTGGGAGATTCGTTTCTCTTTTGAACGTAGACCGCATAGCAACGCGTAGAAAGCTGTGATGCAATTCTAGTCGCTTTGCGCAGAAGGATTTCAGCGTGAGTGGGATTGGAACTCAACGAAACCATGACGGCTTCTTCAGCAACATCGGCAGCATCACGAGTTAAGAGTTCGCGTTGTTCGATTTTTCTAACCTGATCACCTGCCACTTCTCGAAGACAGATCTCTCGTAGGAAAGCGAGATTCTCGTAAGTAAAGAAACGAAGGAGCGCCTGTTCGGCTTTGCTTCGCTCGTAGATCTTTCCACTCCGAAGTCTCTCGCGGAGTTCTTCCATAGTGACGTCAACAAGCACGATCTCATCGGCTCGTCTTAAAACTTGATCCGGAATTCTCTCTTGAACCGGAGCCAGCGTAATCTGGGAAACTCGCTCAGCAACCGACTCGAGATGCTGAACGTTGAGAGTGGTGATCACATTGATATTGTGATCAAGAATGTTCAGAACATCCAAGTATCGCTTTTCGTTTTTAGAGCCTTCGATGTTCGTATGCGCAAACTCATCGATGAGAACCACATGTGGTTTGCGTTTCAGGACTGCCGCGAGATCCATTTCGGAAAAATCGCGACCGCCAAGACTGTGAGTTTTTCGTGGAATCTGTTCGAGGTCTTGGATCAACGCTGTTGTTTCGGGCCGAGCGTGGGGCTCAACGTATCCAATTGCGACGTCCATTCCCCGGGTCTTGAGTCGATGCCCTTCTTGAAGCATCTCAAAAGTCTTCCCCACTCCAGCGGCGTATCCTAAGTAGACTTTGAGCGAACCCTTTTTCTTTCGCTCGATTAGCTCCTCAAAACCAGCCATAGATCCTTCTTTTATAGATCAATTACTCAAGATCTCTTTAAGTATTCGCTATCATACATCTCTAAATATTTCTTCACGAAGATACCTAAACATGATATTAATGCACCATGACAACCGCTTCCCAGGGCCTTAAAGATCGCAGCGCGCTCGTCTTTCGCTCCGCTAGAAAAGCGGCGGGTTATACTCAGCAAGAGCTGGCGAAGCTTTTGGGGATCCAGCAAGGGACTATTTCGAAGATTGAAGATGGCAAACTCTTCCCCGATCTCTTCACCTGGCTCCATTTCGCTGAGATTCTACAGATCGCCGAACGCTCTATTGAACGCGGTTACATCGAAGGTCTCAGTCTACGCCCAGTTAAGCTCCAGAACGAAACCCGCATTGGGCGATTCAAAATTCCCGCGAAGTATTCCCAAGCTCAGGGAAATTCGATCAAGATGTCGAAACCTGCGATGCTGTTTGCACAGAAAAATATTCCTGCCCAAGCCTCTCAAGAATTGCTTCGTGAAATGGGAATCGAATCTGACTACTTTACTGATGTTCGTCATCAGCTCAACCAACAGTTCTCTCTCGACCTTTATGGGAAGCTCGTTGACGGCGGATACATAAAGAAAAAGAACATCGAAGAGATCGTCGATTACTCTCTGGAACCGGAATGTAACGGGTCTATTAGCGACTCTTTTAAATCGACGGATAGTTTTGAAAAGCTCGTGGGTGCCTATCAAGCTCACTACTCCTACTACGACGTTGATCACGTGCTAAAGCTCGATGGGACCAGTCAGAAAAAAATAACCCTCGTTTTTCAAGCGAGCGATCATCTTCACACCGCAAAAGTTTCTCAAGATACGATTTCATTTATGAAAAATTATCGGGAGAAGTATTACGAGAAGTTTTTCAGCAAGTATCTCGGTAGATCAGTCACGGCCACTTGCGAAAACCCGATCGCCATCAGGACTTCGCCATGCATTATCCACCTTCAGAATTAAAAAAATTTTGGAAATCAGTAGAGCGTCTGCGGAAGTTGGCTAAATTCAGTCACGCCCA
>Ga0302315_10004686_pt1 | contig 11869 bp, 13 predicted proteins | sample III_Palsa_N3_1_FD_200532 | JGI IMG/M metagenome (GOLD analysis project Ga0302315, IMG submission 200532) | Peat permafrost microbial communities from Stordalen Mire near Abisko, Sweden - III_Palsa_N3_1 | ecosystem: Environmental > Terrestrial > Soil > Palsa > Peat permafrost | place: Sweden... | reverse complement strand
GCTGACGCACGGCGCCACGAGGATATTGACGCGACCGGCATAGCGCGCCATCTGCCGATCGACGAACTGCAGCGCGCCGTGCACGCCGCTGGTTTCATAGCCGTGCACGCCGCCGGTGACCAGCGCGACAGGCAGCGCGTCGTTCCAGTGACGGCTTCTGATCGCAAATACCGGATAGCTTTCTGGCGCGTAGTCGATGTGGCCGTACTCGGAAACGTCGAAGCGGTCGCGAAGCTTATCGATGACGCTGACCACGTCCTTGCGATAACTGCGCTGAACCACCTGGCGCGAAAGCCATAGCGAAACTTCCGCCTCGCCCCAGGGACGTCCCGGTGTGCCAATGGAATAAGGGGCTTCAGTGCTCATCGCGTGGCTCGCTCTACGGTCGCTTCGATAGGGAGACTTTAGCACCGGACGCAGCGGGCGAATCGGCTGCCCGCGGTTGGCAAAACGCATCGCGTCCCTTGTTTAGCCTCACTCTATTTGAATGCTTTTCTTGGTAGCTTGCCGTCCCTACTCTGGAGTCCAATGAAATGATTCACGTCGTTGCCATCATCACCGCCAAGCCCGGCTGCCGCGCCGAATTGCTTGAACGCTTTCTCGCCGTGGTGCCGATCGTGCACACCGAAGACGGCTGCATCGAATACCGGCCCATCGTCGATAATGACGCCGGCCTCGACGGCGCGCGCGAACCCATCGGCCCCGACACCTATATCGTTATCGAAAAATGGGCCAGCGTGGAAGCGCTCGATGCGCATGCGGCGACCGACCACATGCGCAAGTACGCAGAAGAAGCAGGCAGCTTGATCGCCAACCGCGTGCTGCATGTGATGCGCGACGCAGCGAGTTGATGGCCGACATTTGCTCTTCGCGTCATGCGCGTGCATAAGCGCGACGGGCCATGGCAGCCATCGCCCGCCGTGTTTATGGCCGCATCCGCGCACTCACCTCTCTCGGGAAAGATGTTTGCGCGACGGACGTTGCTTTGCAGGCCGAGCGAAGTACCAGCGCAGGGCTACGCCAGTGGGGCCAGCAAGGGACTCGCTGCCCTGGGCGCGGCGGTCGCTCGGAGATTCTGCATTTTGCCGGTCGCACTATCGGGATGCTCGCAGGTGCGGAGCTTGGCACGGCTACCGGCGCGGCGCTGGGCGTGGAATCCGGACCGGGTCTGCTTGCACATCGATCACGCGGCATTGAGCGAGGACGGCGGTCGAGCCTTCGCCGTTCAGGGCGATCCTGGATCACCTGCCCAAAAGATCGCGCACCCGGTGGACAGCGCGCTGGCGGTTCAGACGTCCATCGTGCAGAACACCGACTCGATGGCACGTGTTAACCAGCAGCAGGCGCAAGCGCAAGCACCGACTGCCACGCTGAACGCGCTCGAAGCGCAGCCACAGAGAAGCGCGACGCCGTTATCGCGGTAATGGCAGTGCGGGCACTCATGGCTCGCAGAAACTTTGTTCGACGCTTGTGCGCACTTGCTTGGGCCATTCCACCCCACCACCAAGGCTAAAACCGGTGCGACAGCCCAAGGTAAATCTGACTATCCGGCGTGCTGCTGTTGAGGCCGAAATTGGCGCCCACATCCAGCTGCAGGGTCGGGTTCACCAGAAAACTCAGCGCCACGTCGGCCGAGCGCTGGCGGATGGTACCGGCCGGATCGTGGTTATTCTGCGCCCACAGCTCCACGGCCAGGGTCAGTCGGCTGCTCAGCGCATGGGACACGTTGATCAGGCCGGTGGCGGCCGCATGGTGGCCGTGACCATCGCTGTCGGCCAACACGTCGAGCTCCGGCCCAAGCGTCAGTGAGAAACCTTGCGGCAAGGCCACACCGACGGGTACGGCCAGCCCGCCCTCCCAACGATCGTTGCCCAGATCATGCGAGGCGGTAGGCGCCTTGATAAAGGGGATCAGCGACACGCTGACCGAGTCGTCGCTGAACAGGCTCGACTTCAGCCGAAGGTAGACATCGCCTGCACCGGAAACGCTGCGGGCGTGGCCATCTTCCCTGGTGCGCACGCGGATAGCTGGCGCCCAGTTGATTTCGATGTCCTGGTGATCGTTAAGACCGTACTTGAAATAGGGATTGAGGTAATACAGGGTATCGGTGCTCACGCCGCCCTGCTGATCGTGCGTGGTATTGCCGATATCGGTCTCCAGTTGCCAGCTGCCCTGCGGTACGGTGCAGGTCGCGTTGGCTTTGGTCGGACGGTCGGTGCAAATCGGTGTGGTGTCAGCGCTTTGGGAACGCGCGACGAGGGGGCTCTGGCTAAGTAGCGCCGCGGCCAAAAGATAAAGCGATTTTTTCATGAGCTATCCAGCGTGGCGCCGAGCGCGACAGGCAAATGCCTGATCGATCGCGGCATGAAAGGCGTCGCAAGAAATTACAGGTCAGCCCGTAAAGCGAACACAACCTTTGCGGACGTTTTCGTAAAAAGTTCGTAATTCCGGCGCCATAGCTTTGGACGTCTAAATAGTTGCCATCGCGTGCAACTTGCTCAGCAAAACCCCGGCCTCTTTATTCGCGTGCGCACTGTGGCCGTCTGGATTAAGATTTCTCGAGCCGGGGTGGCCAAGGGGAAGGTCATGGGGAGTGTCGTTTCGGGGCGCAGGCGGGATCATGCTTTTTTTGGGGCGATGGCGCTGGCCATTGCCGCCGCTGTCTATATCGGATTTGAGAACAGTTATTTCCGGGCAGGGCTTATCTTTGCCCATCTACCGAGCCTTATGGTGCACATACACGGCGCGCTATTCGTCGGCTGGGTGCTGTTGCTTGCCGTGCAAATTACCCTGGTCGCCAGCGGACATACGCGCTGGCATCGCCAACTTGGCATGCTCGGTGCGGTGATGGCGCCGCTGATGGTGATCGCCGGCTTTGTGACCCTTGTACTAGCGCTACGTCGCAACGCGGTACCGCGCATTCCGCCGTCGGTGTTTTTTGCGGGCGACCTGCTACAGCTGATTGCCTTTGCCATCTTGGTGACGTGGGCGCTGCGCAAGCGCAAGGAGCCAGCCGCGCACAAGCGGCTGATGCTGTTTGCCACCATCGCCATACTGGCGCCCGCGGTTGATCGCTGGCCGTTCGCGTTCATGACCTCGATCCTGATGACCACGGCAATTCTCACCGCCTTTCCGCTCGCCCTCGCCGCCTACGACCTGGCGACGACGCGTCGCGTCCACTGGGCCACGCGCTGGGGCCTTGGGCTATACGTGCTGATGCTTGCCGGTATTTTCGTGCTGCCGGCCCTGCCGCCGTGGCGTGCGTTTACCGCATGGGTCATCTCTCAATGACCAAAACAGCCTTCTATCTGCATTGCCGCAGCTGGGCCCCGTACTCGCGTGCGAGGTTGTCGACGACATCGGCGGTCTGCAGCAGGTGGGCGTCATGCTGCCACTGGCCGCTGCGATAACCGCCGATACCTTCGTGATACGCGAGGTATAGATGCCTTGGATCCCACTTCGAAATACCCAGCTCGCGATGGATGCGGTCGGTATACCAGCCGAGGAAATCGAGCGAGTTGTTCATGTTTTTGCGGCTCTTGAACCAGCCGCTGTTTTCCTTTCGATATTCCTTCCACACCGGATCCTGCGCCTGCGCGTAGCCGTAGGCGCTGGACCGGCGCGGTAGCGGAATAAACAGGAAGTGCGGGCGATCCGGGCGCGCCTTGCCGCGAAAGTCGGACTCCCGCTGCACGAACGCCATCAGAACATTCACCGGCGTACCCCAACGCTTCTGTGCTGCAAGAGCATCGCGATACCAGTCCGGGTACTGGTCGAAGACCTGGCAAATGCTCTGGCTGTTTCGCGGCGGCGCAGTGGTCGCGCACCCGCTCAGAGTCAGCAAGCCAAACGCAAAAAGGAGAATGCCGAATCGTCTGATCATCGTGGAAAGGGTGCTCTGCTCATGCGCGCAGGTTAGCAGCCGATGACGCCCACCACGGGAGACATACGCGCTAGAACCAATAGTCACTGACGCACCGACCATCGCGTGGCAGCGGCTCGAAAGTGTCAAGCCCGTCGAGATGCTCGATGGGAATACGCGCCACCGATTCGGGCTCAGCCAGACGAAGATTGACGCCGATCCGACGCCGCCCGGTCGCGTCCGTCTCGCGACCACGCCAATACGCCACACCACCGCACGTCGGGCAGAAGTGGAACGCGATACCGCCTCCGCGCCAGTAAGCCTGCGTGTGTCCCGAGATTCGAACGCCTTCGTTCTCGTGGCCGTAAGCCCAAAGCACGCCGTAGCGCCTGCACACCGTGCAATTGCACGCCGTCGCGCTATCGGGCACGCCATCGAACTGCCATCGCACCGCGCCACAGTGGCATGCACCTTCGACCATCACTTGCCCCCTTGGTTTGAACGCATGCTAATCGAAAAGGGGTGCCATCTTGCCTACGTGTTTTGACTTGCCGTCGGCGTACTATCCGTTTGTCACTGCCGCGTTGTCGGTGGACGCTCGATGTCCGCGCCGCCCATCGGTTATCAACCAACATCAGGAGAACGACTCATGCAGACCCGTATCCAGGGCACGGTGATGCCCGTGCTGGAAGTGCAGCTCGATCCCAACGACAGCGTGTTCGCCGAGAGCGGCGAGCTGTCGTGGATGACCGCATCGATCCAGATGACCACGCACACCCAGATGGGCGGCGGCGGGGGGCTGATGGGCATGTTCAAGCGTGCGGTCGGCGGCGGCAGTTTCTTCATGACCGAATACCGCGCCGTGCAGCGGCCCGGCGAGGTCGCCTTCGCGACCAAGGTGCCCGGCCATATCGTGCCGGTGCCGGTGAGCCCTTCGAATGAGTACTTCGTGCATCGGCACGGTTTTCTCTGCGCCACGCCGCAGGTCACCCTGGGCGTCGGCTTTCAGCAGTCGCTGGGCGCCGGCATCTTCGGCGGCGACGGCTTTCTGCTGCAGAAGATCGGCGGCAATGGCACGGCGTGGCTGGAGCTCTCCGGCGAACTGATCCAGAAGACTCTGGCGCCCGGCGAAACGCTGCGCGTGCATCCCGGCCATGTCGGCGCGTTCCAGGCATCGGTGAGTTTTCAGATCACCACGGTGCCCGGCATCAAGAATGCAATCTTCGGCGGCGACGGCATTTTTCTCGCCGCGCTTACCGGCCCTGGCACCGTCTGGCTGCAGACCCTGCCCATCTCCCGCCTCGCCCATCAGATCGCCGAGTATCTGCCCTCCAACGGCAGTGGCGGACGGGCGGCATCGGTGGGTATAGGCGGCGGCCTGCTCGGCGGCATCGTCGGCTCGATGCTCAACAACAACGACAACTGAGTTATCGGGCGGGTTTGGCAGGCACTCGGCCGAGCGTTCTATCGTCCACCGGTGTATCCATACCGTACGCAACTGTTGAAACGTTCCGTGGGTAAGACTGCCGGATATGCAGGGTAGAGGCGCGTTGATATGGGGCGCTTCATGCACCGATCAGACGCACGCTCTAAGGCAAGCGCCACGCCCCTTGTCCGGCGCCGGGCCCGTGGGTCTGCCGCCGGTGACGGGGGACGCGTCAACGTCATCCACGGCGTTTTATGTTGTGCGCCAGCGCAACTTCGGGAGAAGCACCATGCCCTCGAGGAAACCTTTCGCTCTGGTTCTGGCGTCGCTCGTCGCGAAAGACCATCCGACATCCAGCCAACTGACCCAACAACGCCTGGGCTGAAGCCCAACGCGATCCGGCTTGCTATCCGACCTCGAGCAAACGGATTACTTCAAGGGCTGAGTCGGCAAGCTGCTCGCGAACTCAGCCTTCACCTTAGCCGCCGTTGGCCCAGGCCACGGCATCTTCCCCGGCAGGAATACGCAGCGGCGACGATGGGTCGGTCGCGGCGCGCCACACGGCTTCGGCCACGTCGGACGAGTGCGTGACCGGGCCGGATTCGTCGCGCATGTGGGTGAGAACGCTGGCTGCCAAATCCGCGTAGGCCGCGTGGTCCATGCCGTGCAGGCGGGTGCTGGCGTTGTCGCCGAAGCGGGTTTCGGGCGCTCGTCCCGGCAGCACCAGCCGCACGCGCACGCCGAACGGCTCGACCTCCGCCGCCAGCGATGCAGTAAAGGCGTTCACGGCTGCCTTGCTCGCGCTGTAAATGCCGACCAGTGGCAGCGCCTTGAGCGTCACGCTGGACGTCACATTGACGATCACGCCGGCGCCACGCTCGCGGAACTGCGGAAGAAAGGCCTGCGTCATCGCCAGCGTGCCGAAGGTGTTGGTCTCGAACAGCTCGCGCGCGGTGGCCATCGGCGTGAGTTCGACCGGCGAGCCCGCACCAAAGCCGGCGTTGTTGACCAGCACATCGATCGACCCGGCGACTTCGACGAGTTGCCGAATGCTTGCGGCATCCGTGATGTCGAGTGGCAGCACACGCAAATGCTCGGACTGGGGCAACACATCCTCGCGCGGCGTGCGCATGGTGGCGATGACCTGCCAGTCGCGGTCGAGGAAATAGCGGGCGATCGCGACGCCAAAGCCGGACGAGCAGCCGGTGATAAGGACCGTGTGCATGGGAAAACTCCTGAGGTGGTGCATGGGGGTAGGGTCACAATAGGTGGCTAACACCGTACTCACTACAATCATCAGTCCAGGTTTCATCGTCAGGAGTCCAGACATGATCGATCCGCTTGCCGAGGTGGTCTCGCTGCTGCAGCCCGGTGCGCAGTACTCCAAAGTGGTGGTGGGCGCTGGCCCCTGGCATATCCGTCATGCGGATGCGGGCCAGCCGTGGTACTTCGTGGTGCTTGAAGGCGCCTGCCGGGTCGAGGTCGACGGACGGCCCGCGCTGACGCTGCAGTCGGGCGACTTTCTGCTGCTGCCTGCCGCCTGGGGCGTCGCCATGTCCAGCCTGGAAACGCCGCCGGCGGGGCTCAACAGCCTTCCCGTGGCGCAGGGCCAAGGCGTCTTTCGCATCGGCAACCAGGACGGTCCAACCGATTTACGCATGCTCGTCGGCCACTGCAGCTTCGAGTCGCCCGATGCCGATCTGCTCGTCGCGCTGCTGCCACGGTTGGTGCATATCCGCGGCGAGCCGCGCCTGGCGACGCTGATGACACTCGTCGGCGAAGAGTCGCGCGAGCAGCGGCCCGCGCGCGACGTGGTGCTGGCACGCCTGCTCGAGGTGCTGCTGATCGAAGCACTGCGCTCGAACGCCGACACCGCGGCCTCGTCCGGCCTGGTGCGCGGCCTCGCCGACGATCGCCTCGCCCTGGCCATCCGCGCCATGCATGCGCAGCCCGATCGCAGCTGGACGGTGGCGCAGCTGGCCAGCGAAGCTGCACTGTCGCGCTCGGCGTTCTTCGAACGCTTCAACCGCACGGTCGGCGTCGCGCCGATGGCCTACCTGCTCGCGTGGCGCATGGCCCTGGCCAAGCATCTGCTGCGGAAAAACGAAACCGGCGTCGCCGCCATCGCCGAACGGATCGGCTACAGCTCCGCCAGCACCTTCAGCGTCGCCTTCACCCGCCACGTCGGCCAGCCGCCGACGCATTACGCGCGGGAGCATGTGGATGCGCCCGTGCAGGATGCCGAGCGAGCACTGGGAATCGGCGTACGTAACTAACGTGATCGAGGGGCCGTTGTCGCGACCCGTCGCCCGCAAAATGCCAGCGTCGCGTCCCCGGCGAGTCACGCGAAGCATGGATGCTGCACCTTTCCAAAAAAACGGGGTCGAGCATGCGCGCATGGCTAGTGGCGATTTTTGTGACCGGTTTGATCGCACCAAGTGCGCATGCGCAGACGCACTCGGCAGAGCAAGCAAACACCGCGAACGATCCGACCTGGACGGCGGCGCAGACGCCGTTTCAAATCTATGGCAATACCTGGTTCGTCGGGTCACGCGGTCTCGGCGTATTCCTTATCACCGCGCCGACGGGTGACGTTCTGATCGATGGCGGCGTGCCGCAGGACGCGGCGTTGATCGAAGCGAATATCCGGGCGCTGGGCATCGAGCTGCGCGACATCCAATGGATACTCAACTCGCACGCGCATTGCGATCATGCCGGCGGCATCGCGCAGCTTGCGCGCGACACGGGCGCGCAGGTGATCGCGGGTGCTGCGGATGCCGCGCTGCTGGCGCGCGGCGGTCACGACGATCCGCAGTACGGCGATCGATTCGTGTTTCCGCGAGTGCAAGTGACGCGCACGGTGACTGACGGCGAGCAGCTACGCCTGGGCGATCTGCTGCTGACGGCGCACTCGACGCCGGGCCACACCAAAGGCAATACGACCTGGACATGGACATCGTGCGACGGCATGCGCTGCCTGCCTATGGTCGACATCGGCAGCCTGTCCGCGCCGGATTTCCAGCTGATCGGTAACGCGAAATATCCCAATGCCGTCGAGGATTTCCGCACCAGCTTTGCAATGGTGGCTGCGCTGCCTTGCGACATCGCGCTCGCACCGCATCCGGAGATGGTCGATTTCTGGGCGCGTGTGGCGAAGCGCGATCAAGGCGACGTAAACGCGCTGATCGACCCCACGCTGTGCCGCACGTACGCGAACGACTCGCGCGAAACTTTTGAGGCGCAGCTGGCGACGGAACGCGCCGTGCAGCGTCGGCAAAAAAGCAGCGGCCTTAAGCATTTGATCAGCAGCGGACGCTCGACATGGAAAGCCACGCAAAGATAAGACATTGGCAAAAACTTTCCATGCCGCGCCGAGCGTCACGGTCGCGGCTTAGCCACCTCAGAAAAGCGCGCCCTGCGCTTTCTCTGCCCGTCTTGGATGCAATGAGAGATGCGTTTCGACCGTGGTTCCTTACGGCGTCCGATCATTGATCACCACGGTTCAACGCCTTCCTTGCTGGTAAATCCGCCGGTCGGGCCATCGTCGGGAATCTGCGCCATACGAACGGTTTCGGCCGCACCTTCCTCGATCGACTGGTGGCCGCTGTTGCCGTTGAGGTCGGTGGCGGTGTAGCCCGGGTTGACCGCGTTGACCTTGATGCCGGTGTCCTTGAGCTCGGCGGCAAGCAGTACGGTAAACATGTTCAGCGCAGCCTTCGAGCCGTTGTAGCCGATCAGTTTGACCGCGGCGTAATCCCAGCTCGGGTCGGCGTTGAGCGCGATCGAGCCGAGGCCGCTGGAGACGTTGACGATGCGGCCGGCGCGGGATTTTTTCACCAGTGGCAACAGCGCCTGGGTCACGGCGACGGTGCCGAAAAAGTTGGTTTCGAACGTGCGCCGTACGACGTCGAGGTCGGTAGTACCGGGCAGCCCGTCGCCCTGTATCGCAATGCCGGCGTTGTTGACCAGGATATCGATGCGGCCCTCGTTGGCTTCGATATCAGCCGCAGCGGCACGAAGCGCTGCGCTATCGGAAAGATCGATGGCGACAAAGCGCACGGCGATGCCTTCGTCCCGCAAGGTTTTCTCGGCTTCGCGGCCGCGCGTTTCATCGCGGGCGCCGAGCAGGATGTGGTGGCCGGCCTTGCCGAGCTGCCGCGCGACTTCCAGGCCGATGCCCTTGTTGGCGCCGGTGATCAGGGCGATACGGCGATCTGCTGCATTCATGGCGTTTCCTTCGAATGGTCAGTGGGGGTGTGGTGCTGTACTGTGATATGCGAACTATCCTTCGGCTTTTACATCCCCATAGGCCTGTCGTGCCCACCGACGCGCTCAAGCCCCGCAAATCGCCGCGTCAGGCGCGCTCGACGGCGACCGTGACGGCGATTCACGAGGCGACTATTCAGGTTCTGCTGTCCGACGGCATCGCCCGGCTCACCACGACACGCGTGGCACAGCGCGCCGGCGTATCCGTGGGCACGATGTATCAGTACTTCCCGCACAAGCAGGCGTTGCTTTATGCCGTGCTGGACCACTACCTCGACGAGGTCGTCGTCGCCGTCGAAGAGGCGTGCGCGCGCTATCAGGGTGCGCGCCTGTGCGACATCTCGGATGGCCTCGTTGGTGCCTACCTCGATGCGAAGCTGCGCTATTTGCCCGGCTCACTCGCCCTGTATACGGTCGCCGCGGATCTGGACACGGCAAGCCTGATCAACGACGTGCTGGATCGGACCGACCGCGCCATCGCGCGTCTTCTGGCCAGCGCGCCGGACGCCGGCTTCGGCGACATCGCCACCGTGACGTTCGCCGTGCGCACCCTGCTGGTGGGCACCGTGCGAGCCGGCCTGGAAAACGACGCCTCGCCGGCAGCGCTGGCGATACTGCGCACGCAGGTTCCGCTGATGTGCCGGGCGTATCTGGTGGCGGCGTCACAAGGCGGCGTTGCTTAGCTGCGATGCCGTCTTCGCATACCCTCAACGAGCACTCGCCGCGTTCGTTTTCGCCAAAGCATCACCCCTCTGACGAATCCCGTCGGTATTGGCCAGGCGCATCGCCAGCCCCCAACCGAAATGCTGTTCGCCGCCACCGAAGTTATCGTCGATGGCCACGGCTACCTGATTGGCGCCCTTGTGCAGCGGCAAATCGAATGACCCATTGGTCAGCGCAAGGCGCCCACCCGGCTCCTTGCTCGCGCCTTTGACGCCGTAGAGATTCTTGCTGCGGAACGCCAGCTTGCCGTTGACGAAAACCCAGACTTCCCGGGTCCAGCCGATATCCACATGCTTGATCTGGTCGTGATCCGCGTTGATCGTGGTCTTCAACCATATGCCGGCGATGGTCGACCCGTTTTGCGCATCGCCATACCACCGCGTCAGATTGATCAAGCCGCCCGGGTCGGGCGTGATCGGCTTCCACGACGCCGTCGCTTTCGGCATGGACGCATACACCGGATCGATGCCGGTGTTTTCCTGAAGCGTGGCGTCCATGCGGCTGGGCATGACGAACGGCGTCGAAGCGAGCCAGCGGCGAACGTATCGCAGGTCGTTCTTTGCAGGATCGCTCAAGGCTACCGCAGGCAAGCCGTCCACGACATTGGGAGCGATGCTCAGGTGCGCATAGGACGCCGGCCCATGCAGCCGAATCGTGCCGTCGGGAAAACCGCCCATCAGGGCGCCGACGGCCAGCGTGGGCGAGCGCGCGCCATTGATGAAAACCCGCATGCGCGCGCCGGAGAGCACCAGCTTGATATGGTTCCAGCCAGCAGGGTTGATGGGCGCGTGCGTCTGGTACTGCCCATAGAGATCCCATTCGAACAAGTGATGCGCCGTAGGCATGTACTGGATGCATTCCTCCGACAGCGCACAGTCTGCGCTAGGTCGAAAATACAGGGCATCGGCGGCATCATCGTGTTGGCGAAAGGTGATGCCCGTAATCCGGCTCCCGACAAATTTTGCATCGAATTCGATCGTGCCATTGCTGAAGTTGGTGTGGTCCAGTTCGGCATAGCCCTTGTGCACCACCAGCACATCCTGCTCGGTCGGATCGTGTGCAAATGAGACGTCACCGCTCGCCCGCCAATGCGCCGGCGTCATCGGAACAGGGATCACGTCGAGCGCAAAAACCGGTGGCGAGAGCGCCATGACAACAAAAAACAGCGCGGCTCGCAGCCGATCAGGTCCCGTTGTCGAGCTTATGTACCTGGATAGGGTTGACACGTATTCATCCTCTCGCCTGATGCAGTATGTAGGAACACTGTATGCGCCACGCCTCGCACGCTTTGCTCAAATGTTCCGAGGCGGATGATGAATCGTTCAAAGCGGTGGTTTGTGCACGCGAAGCGCAAGGGCGCTGACCTTGCGGGCCCCTTTTTCCCGTCGATCAAGGCCATCAGAGGACGCGTGATTTCATCATCACGAACCGACTACAACCACGGCAAACGTTGAAGGCATACTTCCGCTCATGAAAAGCCCACTCGTGATCTTGCTGCTGTTCGGTCTAGCTGCATTCCGGACGGCCGCCGCCCAACCGCTTCCCGCACAGGACTGGCCTACGTTCGGCGGCAACGTGCAAAGTACCAGCGC
>Ga0302315_10004680_pt1 | contig 11881 bp, 10 predicted proteins | sample III_Palsa_N3_1_FD_200532 | JGI IMG/M metagenome (GOLD analysis project Ga0302315, IMG submission 200532) | Peat permafrost microbial communities from Stordalen Mire near Abisko, Sweden - III_Palsa_N3_1 | ecosystem: Environmental > Terrestrial > Soil > Palsa > Peat permafrost | place: Sweden... | reverse complement strand
CCTGGCGTCATGGGATCGGATCATTGTCCGGTCAGCATAACCTTGGATGTATGAGGCAGACGGTTGCCATTCTACCCGGTATCGTTTCGGGTAGTCATACTACACGGGGTCTCCGTGAGTCTCTACGAAAAGCAGGTTATACGCTAACCAACAACCTCACAAAAGCCGACATCATCTTGGCACATTCAGCCGGCTGTTTATGGGTACCGCAAACCGCCAGGCACCAGAAACTTGTTCTCGTTGACCCACCATACTGGCCAGGCAAGACCATACGCGAGCGCATAAGGACACGATCACGGTCAAATCTCCATTTCCGTGAGTACGGTGTTTCGCTGCCGTTATGGCTCGGACGCCAATGGTGGGGCGTCTACTACGCAATCCTGAATCCACGACGCACCCGTTATATCCTGCGGCACATAGCCGCCTATGACCTAGAACACACTATTCAGAGTAATGAGGTCGTCTTAGTACGCAACCAGCAGGACGACTGGCTCAGCCCTGATCTCACCCGGTTACAAAGGCTCTCTCCACAGCTTAAGGTGATTACAGTACCGGGCGAGCACGACGACTTCAACTATCACCCCGAACGGTACGTCGCCCTGCTACAATCACTAGGAGAAACGACAACTGATGCATAAACCATCTACACCATCACCAGATACTCTCGCACTACTACAGCGGCTATACGAATCCCAGAGCACCTATCAGCCGGATGAGGCGATTGCCGCCCAGTTAGCACATAAGCACGTCCTACTGTTTGTAGGACCAACCTGTGCCGGAAAAAACACTGTGATGGAAACAGTAGCTAAGACTAACGGGAGCTTCACTACTGTTGGTAGATTTACAAGCCGCGAACCGCGCCCTGATGACAAAGGCTACACCTACTACGACAACACAGATGCAGGACTAGCGCCAATCTTGAGAGCTATTAGTGAACGGCACGTTGTACAATACGCCGTCCATCCATACGCACACACACTGTATGGCAGCAACTTGGAAGATTACCCAGGGAAGTACAACATGGCGGATGTCTTTTCCGGTGCTGTTGCACAGTTTAAACAACTGGGGTTTCAGCAGACTATGGTATTAAGCATCGCTACTGACCCTACAGCCTGGCGCAAGCGGTTCGACGAACGATTCCCCATTGGTCATCCGCAGCGACAAGCCAGACGCAATGAGGCAATCGAGAGCCTCACCTGGTCACTCACACAACACGCAAATGACCGCCATTGGATCGAGAACGTAGATGGAAAACCGGAAATAGCCGCGCAAAGGGTCATAGCCATTACCGCTGGCGTGAGCAGCGACGAAGAACGTCTTCGCACGCTCGCTACAGCCAACCTACGTGCAATACAGGAAGTAAAGGTATAGATACGTGAAGCATGTCACACTCCTGTTTCTGCGACGAGACAGGGAATTGCTGCTCGCCATGAAGAAGCGTGGGTTTGGTGTAGGTAAGTGGAACGGAGCGGGAGGCAAAGTCGAGACAGGTGAAACGTACGAACAGGCCACTATCCGTGAATGTCAGGAAGAAATAGGCGTCACACCAGGCTCACTCCGTAAAGTAGGAGAGCTGCGTTTCTTTGACCTACCGGACGTCGAACATTATTGCCATATCTACACCACAACCGAGTGGGAGGGTGAACCACGCGAGACTGAAGAAATGCGGCCGCAGTGGTTTGCTGAGTCAAGCGTCCCATTCGACGACATGTGGCCCGACGATAGGTTCTGGATACCACTGATGCTAGACGACAAGCTATTCAAAGGTACCGTCACCGTAGAAGGCAACACCTTGCGGAAGCATGACATCCGGGAGGTCAATTCCCTCTAAGGGGTTACAATAGGGATATGGACCAGAGTTATTGGCTGCGACAGACAGATAAGCCCCTATTCCCCGAACTAGAGTGGAGTCGTCCGGAAACGAAACTCCAAGCTGGTAAATTGCTGCTCATCGGTGGCAACCTACACGGTTTTGCCGCACCTGCCGAAGCATATGGCATGGCCGAAGCCGCTGGAGCAGGCATCGTACGCGTGCTCTTGCCAGAAAGCCTGCGCAAATCTGTTGGTAAACTATTTCCGGAGGCTGATTTCGCGCCCAGCACACCAAGCGGTAGCTTTGCGGCTAGTGCACTAGCGGAGCTACTCGATGCCAGTATGTGGGCTAACGCCGTTCTGTTGCCAGGCGATATAAGCCGTAACAGCGAAACTACCGTATTACTCGAGAAATTTCTGGAAAAGTACCAAGATCAGACTACGCTTACAAAAGATGCTGCCGATATATTCGTGCAGCAACCGTTCACGATTCTGCAGCGCCCTGACACCTTACTGGTGTTGGCTATGGGGCAGTTGCGTCAGCTTGGTAGCGGAGCGCATTTTCCGCGTGCTTTTACGACCGAGATGGGTTTGGTGCAGCTAGTAGATGCGCTGCACGAATTTACGAAACGCTTTCCCTTGAGTATCGTTACGAAACACCAAGGCCACTATGTAGTAGCCGTGAACGGGCAAGTGAGTACTACCAAGATTGCCGACGAACAACCTATCTGGCGCCTTAAAATAGCCACCAAGGCAAGTGTCTGGTGGCTACAAAACCCAACCAAGCCATTTGAAGCGTTAACGACTGCCGTCTTGCAATAGTCAGTTCTCCAATTGTGGTATAGCTTGATCAATTGTCTGTAGGGCAGTCCAGGGCATAGGAGTCGTAAAGCTACGGAGCCGTTCCGTTAACCGACCGAGCTGGAGGCTCGGAGTTGGAGCCGCTACATCCATGTCTGTCAGACGCGTTGCAACACGCTCAGCTTCCAGTGCATAAAAGGTTCCATATATACCTAAAGCACCGGTTAGAGTACGGGAGCGCATCTCTGTTTCCATACCAGCAATCTCTGGGGGCAGGTCTATTCCCGCACGGCGCACAGACATTGTTCGGCAGGCGTTGCTCAGATCTACTAGCGAATCACTGCTATCGGCCAAAAGTTGGTCGTGAGCAGGGCGTAAACGTAACCTCCTCAGCATAAAACCTAACATAGTACCAGGGTTTATGGTGACCCCGTCTTCACCATCGGCCTCACCGCTCATAGACAAACCGGGTAGTCCCTTGGCACTCTCTAGCAGCGCAGAGGCAGATACCGTCACCCGGTCACCTGCGATGAACGTAACGTCAGTCTCTAAGGTACTGTCGTCGAGGGGCATACGTATGTCTTTTCCGGGGAAGACCATCTTTTCTTGCATGATACGCTTTTTAACGCCGTCTTGCCGAGCACCGCCTATCATGTCTCTAACAGGGCGGATAAGTACTAGGGCGCTAGCGCTAGCTCCAGCAGCGAACCCCGTCAGATCCGAGCCAGTTTCAGCCGCTGTCGCGCAAAATGCCGCTGTGGCAAGGGCAGTTCTTATAAAACCATGGTAGCTGTCAGGATAAAAGTCTTTAGCAAGGAGACGCCTGTCTGGCACTGGAACATGTGCAATGTTCAGTGTCTCGTTATTGGCATCCACGCGCTCAGAAGCCGTCAGGTACGTGCCGGTGAAGTGGGGAGAGTCTGTGGAGTGCCGAGTGCGTAGTTTCTGAGGGACACCGTACCATTTGCAGGCCCTATAGGTTGAGGGATATTCGGGACACCAAGCAGTCTATACATGGTTAATAGTATAACATACTTATGCAATTTATGCAAGCAGTATACGTCACGGTGCGCGCGAGTATGGCAGGCAACTACTAAGATCATATAGGACATATCTTTTAGCGTCTGGCGGCTACTAGACCCAACTAAGCCATATAGACCACTGCATGCTAACTGTACGATCTCACACAGTGTAGCCAAATGGAAAAGGATATGCTGCTGTTAGATCACTATGGAACACCAGCGGCAGCCACCAGAACGACCGAATTACCTACAGTACGTATCAGATATAGGATCCCGTGTATTGGGTTTGCTTACCAGTCACCGCGCCCTCAGTCCTTGGGAGGACCCTAGCTGGCGCCCGGGTTCGCCTCCTCGTGGCCCCTGGGCCAGGCGATCCAAGCTAGCAGATGATGCTACTATAGAGCAGCTAGAACAACAGTACGAAGACGGTCCAGAGCTAAGTGCATAGGCTATAAGATATAGCGTATGTCGTACTTTGACCTCTAGGCCGCCGAACTACACCAAGCATAAAAGTAATAACGAATAACTTCAGTAAGAATACGAATTTGGTGGGCGAGGAGGGACTTGAACCCTCACGAGATTGCTCTCACAAGATTTTGAGTCTAGCGCGTCTGCCAATTCCGCCACTCGCCCAGATTGATTACAGCCCGTAAAGGTATGCTGTCAAGGGTGCATTGTACTATACTTTATGCTAGAAACGCGAGTGGGCAACAAACTCATCCGCTCAGGATCTACCTATGAGCAATAATCCCCTTATACCTAAAGCCGATGATCAACCTGCCAATCCAGCGGTTGAACTTATTCGTGCCAAAGTCGCCCGTGTCCTTACCGACGAACCGGACGCCAGCAAGGAACTAGCTGAAGTCCAGACTATACGCCCGCTCAGTAAGCATCAGCTCTACATGCGCGAGATCAGTCAATCAGGTAAAAGCCTAGCTGAAGTCCAGACCGCATGGCACCACTACTACACCACGCTCAACGATGACGAGAAGCGTGAAGTCTGGCAGGAGTTCTACGATGCCAACCAGCACACGCCATACCAGAAGCTCTTCCAGAAGCAGCAGGCCGCACAGGCTACACCTAGTAGCGCAGCCAACACACCTATGGTCCCGGTCACACCAGCGCCACAGCCTAGCCCCTCTGAAAATGGCGTAGTAGTAGGGAGCCACCTAGCTCCAGCGCCTGCGGGACGGCCCATCAAAACCGATAATAAGACTGTCACACATGCCGTGAAGAGCAAAATACTCAACCGGGTAAACGCTGGCGGCCAATTAACCCTCAAACACCATTTGCAGTCACTTGGCTTCGGCTTAGCTACTGGCTCCATCGTACTGATTGTGTTTTTGTTTACCTTTTTCAACGAATACTTTATCGCACCACTCATTCAGCCAAGCCGTGATGTTAGTAGTACGCCAATCATCCTCAGCGACGCTACCGCCTCGGCAAACACTCCGCCTAACGTTACCATTCCGAAGATAAACGTACAGATACCTATAGACTTCTCGCTAGACACTTACAATGAGACTGTCATTGAAAACGACCTCGACAGTGGGGTCATCCACTATCCGAACACCGTACTACCGGGACAGAACGGCAATGCCGCCTTCTTCGGCCACTCATCTGGTAACATTTTCAATAATGGTAAGTATAAATTTGCCTTTACGCTACTACACGACCTGACTACCGGAGATTTATTCTACATAACCTACAACGGCACTACGTACGCGTACCGCGTATTTGACCGCGAAGTCGTGCCACCAACTGACGTAGGCGTCATAAATGAGACTCAAGGTCAGCAAGCTACCGCCGAGCTTATCACCTGCGACCCACCGGGGATCAGTACAAACCGCCTAGTGGTATGGGGTCAACAGATTAGCCCGGCTGTTAGCACGAACACGACTAGCACCACTACGGCCGTTACCGGCTCACCGTCAGCAATCGCCGGCAACGGGCCGACCCTTTGGGATCAATTGTTGACCACGCTCGAATTCTGGAAATAATATGCTTTCGAGACGTTAAACAGGAGAGGAGCCGCATGTTTGTAATAGAGAAGGTAAGAGTGAGTTTTAGTTGGTGAGCCAATAGGCCTTCAGTCAATACACGTCGATCACTTTCTCCCATGCGGCTTTGCTCACCTGGAGACCCGTAGGGAAGTGCCAGTAGCAACTTCCTCGTCTATGCACCAGGCGAGCGCGTCTGATATGGCTATTCATCACCTCTTATCCAGTTAAGGAGAACTATTGAAACAGCGACAAGCAAGCAAACCAACCACAGCAGAATTGCCAACCACTCAATTTCAGGAAAGAGCACGATGCCTACGCTCAGGCAGGCAAGTGCCGCAAATAGCAATACGATCGATACGACTGCACGTGCAACATCGCTAAGCCTCACAGCTAGTCCCCCTCGGGAATCATCGTCTATCAGACTATAGGATAGTATACCCTTTATGGTATACGGGGGCCTACTGATCGGCCGGTGTGAGCAGCCATGTGCTAGTCAGGCCAAAATCCGAAGGATCCTTGGCGGTAGGCGTAAGTCGCGCTATCGCGTAAACATGCGTGTAGCCCGCATCAAAGACTGGCGTAAAGTTCGGGTTAGCAGCCATCAAGGTCTGCGCATTACGGTGATCGTAGTCAAATACCAGGAGCTTACCACCACTGACGTACATCAGCCGATCGCCATCCATCCAGGTTGCATGGGTCTGTGGTTGATCCATCGGCGAACTGGTCGTGTAGTTGTATTGGATTACATTCTCAAGATCATAGACCACGAAGTTTTGACCACTCTCGGCAAGTAGGAACTGCGTATTATTCGAAAATGCTACGTACGACGGGTTATTCAGGCTCAGACGACGCCATGGCGCCGGATAGGTATCAGGGGTAGCTGGTAACTGATTCTGTGGGTCTTTATATACGTACACCGCCGAATCATTGTTCGCACCGACCGCCACATACCAGTCACCCGCATACTGTGCCAAGTTCAAAACGTAGCTTGAGGCGCCAGCTGGCAGTGTACGTAGTGTGTAGCTTTGCTGACCGTCGAGCAGCACCACACTGACCTGGTCAGGCGTAAGTTTACCATTCAGCGATTGATCAGTTACATACAGGATCATGTTAGCTGCGTAGGTCTTGTACGACAGCACGTGTTGTAGTGTGCTTACCACTGTCCCATCGCTTACGTTGATACGCTGCAAAGTTTGGGTGTCTGAGCTATATGTGTACACCTGTGAGGTCTGGTCATTGTACAGACTCAGCGTCTCATCTTGATCCAGGTTTAAGTTATATGTAAGGTTAATGGAATTCGCAGGTGCAGCTACGTCTAGCAAGACATACTCGTGCTCAGTCGTACCTTTACTCGTGTAGGTATGTACCAGCACGACATTGTTGTTATCGTTAGCCCACTCTTCAAGCGCCCAAGACTGCGCACCATCACCTGGCGTGAACGTACCAGATGGCAAAGTGATCACGCTAGAGATCGGCTGCTTTGGGTTGGTCAGGTCATAGAGTGTGAATGAACCGGACGTATCTGGACGATCCATCAGCAGCCAGTGCTGGTTAGGACTCTGGGTAGCTAGCGTCGGAACAGAGTCTAAGTCCGATACGGTATGCGTCTGAAGCTTGCTAGGGAAGAGGAATGGATAGTCAAAATGCTGCACGTCACCACCAGCGACATAGATCGGCCGCGACCAGTCGCGGTAGCCAGATCGAGTAATGTTTACCCTGTAGGGACCCGCCGGTATGATAAGCCGCGTGTTGGTAGTAGATGGGTACAGCTGACCGTTAAGATGGATCGTCGAGCCAGTCGGCTGACTCGACACAAAGACTAGGCCGTTCTGCGTAACTTGGCCTTGACGGTTTAGAGTGTAGCCATATGCCTGATATAGCAAAATCAATGCTGTGCCGCCGATAGCTAACGCCACCAAACAATAGCCCAGCAGTAATCTGAACTGGCTTCGACTGTCATTCTTAGGATCAAGGAAATCCATGTATTCTCAGTATAGCAGGGGTGTCCCGGTTTATATTGTACTTGCGTTTGTCTATAGATAAGCAGTACAATTTTCACTAAAGCTATCTGACAAAAAACAGAGGGACAAAAATGGACAGCACAGGTACTATAGAGGCAAACGGGCAGCACTACGACATCGTAAATGCTAGCGTTGCCGACATAGCTTCAGCACCACCATTGCACACCGCTGGACGCAATATTGACGGCTTCTTCCGCACGCGTACTACCACCACGCCGACAACTAGGACGCCCCAGCCGAAGGCCGACAGTATTACCTCTCTTATACACACGCTACCGTCCGCACCCGAAGTCAACACCGTGAACACATTGAAGCGAGCTGAGAAGCCGAAGCCGCTGTCCCACCGCGTCACCAATCACGCGCGTGTGCATACACCCCAACCTGCCAAACCCCGAGAGATACACGTTAGTCACGAAAACGCCAAGACTCAGACGTTTACAGTACGCCGTGGTCCGGCTAATCACGCACAGCGACGCGCCCTACAACGCTCGAAGACACTCCGACGTGACGCTGTATCTGCACCAGAGCTCAGCACTCATAACACGCTCAAGCCGAAGGGGGTGCTCCAACATGCCGTACCCGGCCTGATCACGGTTAAGAAGTCGGTGGCCGCAGTCGACTCAGATCGTTTAGCCCGTGCTCAAAGCACACCCAAAAGCCAGTTTGTGGCGCATCACGCCGCACCCGCCCGCAACATTCTACCTCTGTTCGCTCCCGTTACCGTACAGCCAGTACCCACACCTAGCGCTGTACCGACTCCCATGCCAGGCAATGGCGGCACTCCGGCCGTACCACCGCCACGTCCTACGAACGAACCAACTCCGACCGACATCTTTGAGCATGCACTAACCAATGCCAATCACTTCGTAGACATTCGAGCACACAAAGCCCGCTATCGGCAGAAGGCCCGATTCCACATCGCCAGTATGGCGGTTGGTACATTAGCTTTAGTAGTTATTGCCGGCTTTGTAGCCTATCAAAATAGCCCCAGCCTGCAAATTAAGGTAGCTAGTCTCAAAGCCGGGGTAAGCGCCCGTATACCTAACCTTGCGGCCGTGGGTCTCGCGTATAACGGCGTACGAGCAGGAGATGGCAATCTTACACTCGGCCTTAAGGGGCAGGGAGGTAATTACCAACTCACGCAGGCTAACACCGATCTCTCCGATGCTGACATGATCCAAACCATCGGCGTTACCAACGCTAGTGGTACCCCAGTCTATCAGGTTGTACTGGCCGGCAGCACAGTCGTCTACCGCTTCGGCAACAATAACGCGACCTGGGTTTCAAATGGCAAATGGTACACGCTAACTGGCACTAATGCTATTAGTGATAGCCAGGTCGAAACTATCGTCCAACACGTATAGGTCTTATCTTACTCCAGAGTAGTTGGTTGCCATTTGCCGAATCTACCTCTGTTATGGCATAATCTAAGTAATGAAACCTGCTCGAACTCGTTTTGCTCCTAGTCCAACTGGATACCTGCACGTCGGTGGTATCCGTACAGCGCTGTTTGCTTGGCTAGTAGCACGCCAGACCAATGGTGAGTTTATCTTACGCATTGAAGACACTGACCGGGCACGTGAGGTGCAGGGGGCCGAGGCACACATTATCGAAAGCCTGCGCGCATTAGGGCTCGATTACGATGAAGGACCTGATCTCCCTGGTGATTACGGTCCGTACCGCCAGACCGAACGATTAGCCACGTATCAAGAGTGGGCACAGGTGCTCATTGACAGTGGTCGCGCATATGCCGATCCGTACACGCCCGAGCAAGTACAGAAGTTCCGCGAACAAGCTCAAGCGGCAAAACAGCCCTTCCTGTATCGCAATCACCGCCCCGAACATCCACCAACATGGGACGGCACTATGCCGCTACGCTTCAAGGCGGAGCCAAAAGACTACCACTGGCAAGATGCGGTTATGGGAGACCTGCATGCAGGCGCTGAAGCTATCGACGATTTTATCCTAATAAAGAGCGATGGCTTCCCGACCTATAACTTCGCCCACATCATCGACGACCACGAGATGCAAATCACGCATGTTATCCGCGGGCAGGAGTTTATTGCCTCAACACCAAATTACCTCAATCTGTACGAAGCACTAGAGTTCGAACGACCGATCCTAGCTACCATGCCACACATCCTCGGCCCTGATGGGAAAAAGAAACTGAGTAAGCGCGATGGCGCCAAAGATGTACTAGACTACCTGCGCGACGGTTTTCTAGTAGAGGCAATGATCAACTTCATCGCAAGCTTAGGTTGGAACGACGGCACCGAACAAGAAATTTTTACACGCTCCGAACTCATTGAAAAGTTCAGCTTGGAACGTGTCCAGCGCAGTGGCGCTCGGTTCGATGAGAATCGATTGCTCTGGATGAACGGGCATTGGATCCGCAGCCTCAACCTCGATGAATTGTATGCTAGATGCGAGCATTTCTGGCCTGAATCGTCCGTTAGTTACGACGGGGAATATAGGAAACAGGTCCTCGGCCTCATCCAAGAACGCTTGAAATATTTCGGTGAAATACCGAGCCTTACTACCTTCTTCTTTGAGGATTTGCCAGTCAATATGGAGCTCATAGACAATAACAAGCAGCTCAAGAAACTTGAGCACAGTGAGCTTAAAAAGTTACTAGAGCAAGCAAGGGTATCCTTGGAACAAAGTGACTTTAGTACACAAGATCTCACTGAGCGTCTCAACACACTGCTTGAAACCACAGGGCAGAAACCCGGTATCCTGTTTAGTCTCATCCGGATCGCTAGTACTCAGGCGCCATCCAGCCCCGGTCTGGCCGAGACACTCGCAGTACTCGGCAAAGATACTTCTTTCCGACGTATCGATCAGCTACTCACAACACTGTAAACAGTGACTCCAAAATAAGTTTGTCGCGGATGCATAAAAGGTTAATCTATGCAGCCATGATAAACCTAGGTAAGGCGGTGGCTGCTTGGTAGGTAAAATTAGATCTTCGCATGGCTGTCGCCATACAAAAAACTTTTCTCACCCTGCCCAAGCAGAACCACCGCGGTATCGTCACCTCACATTCCTTCCTTTGTTGACCAGCCAAACGCGTTCGACCTCCGGGGGAGATCACATCATGAGATTGAAGACCACCCAGAGGATCGTGTAAAGCGCCGGAGCGATCGACAGCAGGGTCCACAACTTCGGTGAGAGCGAGTAGTGCTTGCTGACCACGATCTGCCAGTACAGCAGGGGTGCCAGGAAGAACACGTTCAATCCTGCGGGTGCCCCTACGGCAAACGGGTGCGCGTCCACGAAGCCCCTGAAGTCGGGCCAGTTAAAGTACGCGAAGGGGAGAACGACGATCGCCGGCACAATCAGGAAGGCGATGTCGAGAAAGAACCGACCCTTCGGGGTCATGTGGTGCGGGTTGAGCCTGCTACGCAAGCTCTTCTTGCCGTGTGCGCCGTGACCACTCATGTGAAGCTCCATTCTACGGTAGATGCAAGATCTGCTCTGACTTCTGGTCTAAGGTAAGGTGCGTTAAGGAACGATATTAGTAGTATTTGATACTACACAATGTATTATAGCACATTGCAAACATTTTTTCCAGTTCTTTTGTTATACTAGTGCTTATGATTGATGACGTAACGCCACCAAGACAACATCCAAAACCAAAAGCCATCGAACCACCCGAAGAGCCACGGCAGTCCGTGCCTGTAGTGCAAGAACCGGTTGAGACAAAACCAGCTGAGGCCGTAGAGCCAGAATTTAAGACTCCCGAAGAGATTGCAGCCGAAGGCACCGATGCGGTGCCGACTAGTGCTGGACAACAGGTACTACCTGAGCCAGTTAAGGCCAAGCGCCGCTGGTTACCACACTCGCGTAAGCAGTGGCTTATCACTGGCCTAGTAACAGCGGTACTGCTCTGCGGCGCAGGAGGAGCAAGCTGGGCACTAACTCACAAGCAGACGCGGCTACCGTCCGCGCCTAAGAAACTGGCAGTCGTCTCGAAGATATCCGCACCACCACAGATTTACAGTGATCTGAGCGGCTTACCAATAACTAACGCCAGTCTTAATAGCAAACCGGTTACCGCCGTAATGGTCGAGAACAGCATTGACGCCCGACCGCAAAGCGGGCTCAGCCAAGCAGGCGTCGTGTTCGAGGCTCAGGCTGAGGGCGGCATAACGCGCTTTATGGCGCTATACCAGGACACCACCCCAACGAATGTTGGTCCGATCCGTAGCGCCCGGCCGTA
>Ga0302315_10004679_pt1 | contig 11881 bp, 10 predicted proteins | sample III_Palsa_N3_1_FD_200532 | JGI IMG/M metagenome (GOLD analysis project Ga0302315, IMG submission 200532) | Peat permafrost microbial communities from Stordalen Mire near Abisko, Sweden - III_Palsa_N3_1 | ecosystem: Environmental > Terrestrial > Soil > Palsa > Peat permafrost | place: Sweden... | reverse complement strand
CCGCTCCATTCTCAAGCGCGCCGGCGTCGCCGACATCGAAGCGCTGCGCCAAGTCGAACTGGAAACCTGCGACCAGCTGGCGCGGCGGATCAGCCGGCGCGCGGCCGCGCTGGGCGGCGGCAGCGGCGCCCTGTTCGGCATCGCCGGCGGCCTCGGCCTGGTGGCCGACCTGCCGACCCTGCTGACCCTGACCTTTCGCACCATCCATCGCGTCGGCCTGTGCTACGGCGAGGATCTCGCCGCGCCGGAGCGGCGCCGCCTGCCGGTGGCGGTGTTCGCCCTGGCTTCGGCCAATTCGATGGAGGAAAAGGAGCAGGCGCTGGAGGCCATCGATTCGGTCGGCGAGTCCGACGATTCGGTGGATTCCGCCGCCGGCGTGGACGGCATCAGCCGCGCCGCGCAGCGCGAACTGGCCAAGGACAGCGTCGCCTTCAGCCTCAACAACCTCGGCAAGAGCCTGGCCCGCAATCTCGGCTGGCGCAAGGCCGGCGAGTCCCTGCCCCTGGTCGGCGCCCTGGTCGGCGGCTCGGTCAACGCCTGGTACCTGCATGACCTGGCGCGGTCCGCGCAGTACACGTTTCAGCTGCGCTGGCTGCGACAGAAGTACGGGCATGAGCATGCGCTGCATATTGCCGGGGATGAGACTGCGTGAACCAGGTGGTGCGGCTGCGCCCCGCCGTGGCGGAGGATGCCGCGCAGTTGAGCGGGATCGCGCTGACCGCGAAAGCGGCGTTGGGTTACTCGCCGCAGCTGATCGAAGGCTGGCGCGCCGAGCTGAGCATTGACGCCCGCATCATCCATGACCACCTGGTGTGGGTGGCCTGTCGTGACGACGACAGCATCGCTGGCTTCTTCAGCCTGATTCTGGCCGGCGGCGGCGCTCACCTGGATCACCTATGGGTGGCGCCCGCCTACCAGGGCTTGGGTATCGGCAGCCTGCTGATGGACAAGGCCTGGGCGCTGGCCATCGAACATCGCGCCAGTGCCGTCAGCGTTGACGCCGAGCCTCTGGCGGAAGCGTTTTACCAACGGCAGGGTTTCCATCGCACCGCCGTGGTGGCCGCACCGATCCCCGGCAATCCGCAACGGCTGCGGCCGCAGATGCTGCGGCCTTGCCCCGGCGTTGTCGGCTAGTGCGCAGAACAGGTTGTAGACGACCGGTCTAATATAATTTAAAGTGGCCTACATGAGCGCAACCGCTGCCACCGACGTCCGCCGCCACATCCTCGAAGTGGCCCGACCCTTGTTCCTGTGCAGGGGCTTCACCGCGGTCGGCCTGAACGAGGTGCTGACGGCGTCGCGGGTGCCCAAGGGCTCGTTCTATCACTACTTCGGCTCCAAGGAAGCTTTCGGCGAAGCCGTCCTCGATGCCTATTTCGCCGACTACCTGGCACGGACGGATGCGCTGCTGGCGGAGCCGGGCACTGCCGCGCAGCGCCTGATCGCCTACTTCGACGACTGGCTCGATTCGCAGACCGGCGACGAGGCGCAGAGCCGCTGCATGGTGGTCAAGCTCGGCGCGGAGGTGTGCGATCTGTCCGAAAGCATGCGCGCGGCGCTCAAGCGCGGCACCGGCCATATCGTCGAACGCCTGGCCTCCCGCGTGAAGGCTGGCGGGGTCGACGGCTCGCTGCCGGCCGCAGGCGATGCCCACGCGGTCGCCGTCACGCTCTACCAGAACTGGCTCGGAGCCAGTTTGCTGGCCAAGATCACCCGCGACCGCGCCCCGCTGGACCGGGCCATGGCCGATACGCGGAAGCTGCTCGGCCTGCCCGAGCACGCCTGAGGCGGGAGAGCTCGATGCCCTTCCGCTTTTTTTGTGCCCATTTTATAGACGACCGGTCTAATTCTGTGGGCCTACCGTCTCCGGCGATGCCCAATCCGCGGCGGTGGCCGCCTGGCCCGCATGCCATCACACCTTTCCAGCCAGACAGGAGTAGCCCATGCCGCAAAGTGATGCCGTCAATCGCCGTGTTCTGCTCGCCGCCCGCCCGAACGGGCTGCCGGCGCCGCAGCATTTTCGTCTTGACGAGGCGGCAGTGCCGGCGCCGGGCGAGGGACAGGTGCTGCTGCGCACGCAGTACCTGTCGATCGATCCATACATGCGCAATCTGATGGATGAAATCGGGCCGGGCTATGCGCTCCCGGTGCAGCTGGGCGAGCCGATGGCGGGCGGCACCGTCAGCCGCGTCGTCGCCTCCAGGCATGCGGATTTCCGCGCCGGCGATCTGGTGCTCGGCGGCGCCGGCTGGCAGGACTATGCTCTATCCGACGGCAGCGACCTGACGCCGCTCGGCCAGATGGCACAACCGTCCCTGGCGCTGGGCGGACTCGGCATGCCCGCGTTTACCGCCTACGTCGGCCTGCTCGACATCGGCCAACCCAAGGCGGGCGAAACCGTGGTGGTGGCTGCGGCCACCGGTGCCGTCGGCGCGGTGGTCGGGCAGATCGCCAGGCTCAAGGGTGCGCGCGTGGTCGGCATCGCCGGCGGTGTGGACAAGTGCCGCTACGCGGTCGAGCAACTCGGTTTCGACGTCTGCCTCGATCGTCACGATCCGCGCTTGGCCGAGCAGCTCGCCGCCGCCTGCCCCCGCGGCATCGACGTCTATTTCGAAAATGTGGGCGGCGCGGTGTTCGACGCCGTGCTGCCGCTGCTCAACATCGGCGCCCGCGTGCCGGTGTGCGGCTTCATTGCGCATTACAACGACGATACGTCGCCGCCCGGTCCGGACCGGCTGCCGCAGCTGACGGCGGCCCTGCTGCAGAAGCGCATCCGCATGCAGGGTTTCATCATCCTCGATCATTACGCCACGCGCTTCGACGCTTTCCGCCGCGACATGGGCGAATGGATCGGCAACGGCCGGGTGAAGCTGCGTGAGGATGTGGTCAATGGTTTGGAGAACGCGCCGCAGGCATTGATCGGGCTGCTGCAGGGGCGCAACTTTGGGAAGCTGGTGGTGCGCGTTGCGGATGTTGCAGCCTCGGAAGCGCCCCTCTCCTAGTCCTGTCCCTGTCTTCAGTCCCCCCTCCCCTTGCGGGAGGGGGCAGGGGGAGGGGTGGTTGCGGCGCGTCCGGTCAGAACTGGATCCCCGCCTGCGCGGGGATGACGATGGGGTGAGTGTGCAATTGGTCCCTCCCTCGATACGGCGCTTCGCGCCTACTCGGGACGAACGGGGTGTGGAAGAGGTTCAAGTAGAAAAGCGCCCCTCACCCCGGCCCTCTCCCCACTGCGTAGGGAGAGGGGGAACGGCAAGAGTGGGGAGAGGGCGGAACGGCGAGATGGAAGTGCCGACCGCCTAGTCCTCGATGCCCAGGTCCTTGATCTTCCGCGTCAGCGTGTTGCGGCCCCAGCCAAGACGCCGCGCGGCTTCCTGGCGCTGCCCCTTGCAGGCGGCCAGCGCCACATTGATCAGGGTGCGCTCGAACAGCGGCGCCGCCTCGCCCAGCAGATCGCTCTGTCCCGCGGCGAGCCGGGCTTCGGCCCAGCGGCCGAGCGACTCGTTCCAGGAAGGGCCGGCGGCGGCGCCTGCCGCTGCCGGCGCGACAGCATGCGGTGCGGCGTCGGCGGCGACCGCTTCCACCGGCGCCGCGCCGGCGGGCGTCGCCTGGCGCAGTTCGGGCGGCAGATCCTGCAGGTGGATGTCGCGCCCCGGCGCCATCACCGTCAGCCAGCGGCAGGCATTCTCCAGCTGGCGCACATTGCCCAGCCAGTCGTAAGCCTTGAGCCGCTCCAGCACCTCGGGCAGCAGCTGCTTCGGCTCGGTCTTGAGTTCCTTGGCGGCGGCGTCGAGGAAGTGGCGCAGCAGCAGGGCGATGTCCTCGCGCCGCTCGCGCAGCGGCGGGATGCGCACGCGGATCACGTTGAGGCGGTGGAACAGGTCCTCGCGGAAGCGCCCTTCCTGTACCGCCTTTTCCAGGTTCTGGTGGGTGGCGGCGATGATGCGCACGTCGACGTTGACCGGTGAGACGCCGCCGACGCGGTAGAACTGCCCGTCCTGCAATACGCGCAGCAGGCGCGTCTGCAGGTCGGCCGGCATGTCGCCGATTTCGTCGAGGAACAGGCTGCCGCCGTCGGCCTGCTCGAAGCGGCCCTTGCGCTGCATCTGCGCGCCGGTGAAGGCGCCGCGCTCGTGGCCGAAGAATTCCGACTCCAGCAGATCCTTCGGAATCGCCGCGGTATTGATGGCGATGAAGGGCTTGCCGGCGCGCGGGCTGTTGGTATGCAGGGCGCGCGCGATCAGCTCCTTGCCGGTGCCGGACTCGCCGGTGATCAGCACGGTGATCTGCGAGGCCGCGAGGCGGCCGATGGCGCGGAACACATCCTGCATCGCCGGCGCGGCGCCGATGATGGCGGGACGGTCCGAGACCTGCGCGGTCGCCTTCACGGCGACGCGCTTGGCCGCCGCGCGCTGCACCAGCGTGGCGACGCCGTCGACGTCGAACGGCTTGGGCAGGTACTCGAAGGCGCCGCCCTTGAACGCGGCGACGGCGGCTTCGAGGTCGGAGTGGGCGGTGACGATGATCACCGGCAGCTCCGGCTTGGCCGTGTGCACCCGCTGCAGCGCCTTTTCCAGCACCCAGCGGATCGACTCGTCGTCGTCGACGATCCAGACCTTGGTGACGTCGCTCACAGGGTATCTCCCAGCGGCAGGAACATGGAAAACACCGTGCGTCCCGGTTGTGACTGGCATTCGATCAGCCCTCCATGGCTGTGAATCAGGTATTGGGCGATGGGCAGGCCCAGGCCCGTGCCCTCGGCGCGTGTCGTGACCATCGGGTAAAAGATTTTCTCCATCAGGGTGGGCGGGATGCCGGGGCCGTTGTCCTCGATGTCCATCTGGATCGCCAGCTTGTGGCGGCGGCCGCCGATGGTGACCTGGCGGCGGGTGCGGGTGCGCAGCACGATCATGCCGCTGCCCCTGCCGCCGAGCGCCTGCAGCGCGTTGCGGGTGACGTTGAGCGTCGCCTGGATCAGCTGCTCGCGATCGGCATGCACTTCGGGAATGCTCGGGTCGTAGTCGCGCAGCACCACGATGCCGGTCGGCGCCTCGGCCTCGACCAGCTGGCGCACGTGCTCGAGGATCTGGTGCACGTTGACGTCGGCTTTCTGCGGCAGCCGGTTGGGGCCGAGCAGGCGGTCGACCAGGTTCTGCAGGCGGTCGGCCTCGCGGATGATGACGCGGGTGTACTCGCGGTGCTCGCTGTCCGGATACTCGCGCTCCAGCAGCTGTGCCGCGCCGCGGATGCCGCCCAGCGGATTCTTGATCTCGTGCGCCAAGCCGCGGATCAGCTCGCGGCTGGCCTGGTGCTGGGTCAGCAGCAGCTCGTCGCGGGAGATGCGCAGATGCCGGTCCAGCGCCAGGATCTCCATCATCAGCCCCGGCTTGCCGCCGAGCAGCGGCGTGACGGTGCAATCGACGGTGATCGGTTCCTCGCCGCTGCGGTGCAGCTTGAGCTCGCGCTCGATGAAACCGCTGCCGGTTTCCAACGCGCGCCGCAGCCGCGGCTCATGTTCGGCGAAGCGCGCCACCGCTTCGGCCAGGGATTCGCCCAGTGCGTGATGGCGGCTGAGACCGAACAGGCTTTCGGCCGCCGAGTTGATGTAGGTGATGCGCAGCGCATGGTCGAGCGTTATGACAGCGGTGGTCAGCCCGTCGAGAATGGCGGCAGGCTGGCCCCGGTTCAATACGGAGAATTTCATGTATGGCAGCTCGCAAGATGCGCGCCAGCATCGGTGCCCGGGAGGCGGATGCCCGGAAAGGGGGTGAACAGTCCCCTAGTGATTGACGGAGGGAGGCTTCATGAAGATGGTCACCGTGTCGGAGTGCGCCAGTTCCTGGCCGTTGGCGCCCATCAGGGCGGCGGCGACGCTGTGCTGGCCGCGCTCCACCCTGGTATAGAGGAATGCGGTGGACGGCGTCGGTTGCTCGTTCTGCGCGGTACCGTCGAGGTAGAAGATCAGGCCCTCGCCCGGCCCCGGGCTGGCGCTGACGGTGACGGTGAACTTGCCCTCGGCGTCGCGGATGGTTTCCTCCGGCTCCGGCGAGGTGATGGCGATGGCGGGGGCAGCCGGCTTGGCCGGACCGCCTCCGGCCGAGGCAGGGGCCAGCCCGGCCGGGGCCGCTCCCGGCGCATAGGTTTGCAGGTGCGGCAGGACCACCGGCTTGTCGTTCGGCGCCTGCGGCTTGTCGGAGTAGTGCACCACCCCGTTGCTGTCGACCCAGCGATAAACGTCGTCGGCGGAGGCCATGGCGCAGCCAAGGCAGGCAAGGATCAGGGCGATGGTTTTACGCATGAGCCGAAAATAGCGCGGGCTTGCGATGCTGTAAACCTGAAGCGGGCCGGCCGCATGGCTTTGCCGGGAGTTCGCCCCGGATTCCGCGGACGGCGGCCCCGGCGGCGGCAGGCGGCCGCCGCTGCGGCTTCAGCGGGCGGTGGCCTGCAGCGCGATGGCGCGGTCGGCCTCGCTTTCCACCGCATAGGCCAGGCGCGAGCGCTGGTACAGCCACACCACGCCCAGGCCGGCCAGCGCCAGGGTGAAGCCGGCGGCCACATCGATCAGGTAGTGATAGCGCAGATAGATGGTCGACAGCCACAGCAGCACGCAAGGCAGCAGCAGCAGGCGGAAGCGGCGCCGGTAATACAGCGCATCGAAGCCCAGCAGATAGGCCGACACCGCGGCATGGATGCTGGGGAACACATCGACGCCGTTGCTGCTGCCGTCGATCACCGGCAGCATCAGCCGGCCCACCGGGCCGGCCGGCAGGGGCGCGGCGAAGTGCAGCGCCAGGTGCGGGCCGCCCGCCGGCATCACCGAATAGCTCAGCAGGCCTACGGCATAGATGCTGAACAGGCCGGTGATGCACAGGCGGAAGCGGTGCAGATCGCTGAAGCAGTAATAGCCCGGCCCGAACAGCAGGTAATAGAAGAAGAACAGGTAGGCCAGCACCATCACGTCGGTCAGCAGGGGCGATTGCAGGCTCTTGAAATAGTCGGCGGCCGGCAGGTTCAGCAGCTGCCCATCGATCGACTGCAGCAGGCTGTCCGCCGTCGGCACCTGCAGCAGCCGGACCGCCGCCGGCAGGGTGTAGAACACCAGGCCCATCAAGGTGAAGTAGGCGGCCAGGCGCACCCGCCAGCGCAGCGGCGTGGGATTGCGGCTGCACCACCAGCTCAGGCTCACCCCGAACAGGAAATAGCCGAGGAACAGCAGCGCGTAATCGCCGGTATGCCCGGCCTGCCAGGCCAGGCGGATGAACAGCAGCAACAGCATGCCGCCGAAGGCCCATTCATGCGGCAGGGTTTGCCAGCGGCTGGTGGTGCTGCTGTTATGTGTGGCGACGGCGAGCCGCGGGGAAGCCTCGCCCAGGCCCTGTTCGACGACGGGGCTCAATGATGATGACAGTTTCATGGCGGCGGAGCTTGCGGTACTTCGCAATGTTTCGCAACAACTTAGCCGACGAAACCAATAAAAAAGGCCCCCAACGGGGGCCTTTTCTCTGTTGCGTGTCTCGCAGCTGCTTTCCGGAAACTCAGCCCCCTGGATTCAAGGGGGCTAAAAAAGCAGCCCTGCCGCTATTCCTGGTGAGCGAAGCTCACAGGGAATAGTACATATCGAACTCGATCGGATGCGTGGTCATGCGGAAGCGGGTGACTTCCTGCATCTTCAGCTCGATGTAGGCGTCGATCAGGTCGTCGGTGAAGACGCCGCCGGCGGTGAGGAAGCCGCGGTTCTGGTCGAGGTGTTCCAGCGCCATGTCCAGGCTGTGGCAGACGCGCGGAATCTTCTTGTCCTCTTCCGGCGGCAAGTGGTACAGATCCTTGTCGGACGGCTCGCCCGGGTGGATCTTGTTCTGGATGCCGTCGATGCCCGCCATCAGCATCGCCGCGAAGGCGAAGTAGGGGTTGGCGGTCGAGTCGGGGAAGCGCACTTCGATGCGGCGGCCCTTCGGGTTGCTGACGAAGGGGATGCGGATCGAGGCGGAGCGGTTGCGGGCCGAGTAGGCCAGCATCACCGGCGCTTCGAAGCCCGGCACCAGGCGCTTGTAGCTGTTGGTGCCCGGGTTGGTGAAGGCGTTGATGGTCTTGGCGTGCTTGAGGATGCCGCCGATGTAGTACAGCGCGGTTTCGGACAGGCCGCCGTAGCCGTCGCCGGTGAACAGGTTCTTGCCGTCCTTGGCCAGGGACTGGTGGACGTGCATGCCGCTGCCGTTGTCGCCGACGATCGGCTTGGGCATGAAGGTGGCGGTCTTGCCGAAGCTGTGGGCCACGTTCTGCACCACGTACTTCAGCTTGAGGACTTCGTCAGCCTTCTTGATCAGGGTGCCGAACTTGACGCCGATTTCACACTGGCCGGCGGTGGCGACTTCGTGATGGTGCACTTCGGTGACCATGCCGACCGCTTCCAGCGTCTCGCACATGGCGGAGCGGATGTCCTGCAGCGCGTCGACCGGCGGCACCGGGAAGTAGCCGCCTTTCACGCCCGGACGGTGGCCGGTGTTGCCTTCGGAATATTCCTTGCCGCTGTTCCAGGCCGCTTCCTCGGAGTCGATGCTGACGAAGCAGCCCGACATGTCGGCGCCGTAGCGGACCGAGTCGAAGATGAAGAATTCGTTTTCCGGGCCGAAGAAGGCGGTATCGGCGATGCCGGTGCTCTTCAGGTAGGCCTCGGCGCGGTGGGCCAGCGAGCGCGGGTCGCGGCCATAGCCCTGCATCGAGGACGGCTCGATCACGTCGCAGGTCAGCACCAGGGTCGGTTCTTCAAAGAACGGATCGATGAAGGCGGTGCCGGCGTCGGGCATCAGGATCATGTCGGACTCGTTGATGCCCTTCCAGCCGGCGATCGAGGAGCCATCGAACATCTTGCCTTCGGTGAACAGGCTTTCATCGACGGTGTGCGAAGGCACCGTGACGTGCTGTTCCTTGCCGCGGGTATCGCAAAAGCGGAAGTCGACGAACTTCACGCTCTTTTCCGAAATGGTCTTGAGAACTTCTTTACCCGACATGGGTGGTGTCTCCTGCGAGGGATGTTTAATGAATTAGTGCCTGCCGGTTGACCGGAAGTGCACCGAATTGAAGCAGAAACTATGCCAAAAACTAGCGTTGGAACGGATTCGGCCGGTAAAAAAGCCTGCGGCCGGAAACGCCGCAGGCGCGGATTATACGAAGGTCGCCGACGGCCCCGCCGATAACCCCGGCGGGCTGCCGCCGGCGCTCCCGTCTCAACCCTTGAGGCAGGTGCTCATGAAGGTCTTGCGGTCGTCGCCCTTGAGCGTCTTGGCGGTGGCCTGGGCGTTGCAGTCCTTCATCTTCTGCTGCTGCGTGGCCTTGGCCGAAGAGACGGCGGCGCCGGCGTCGGCGGCGGGTGCCGCGGCCGCGGCGGCCGCAGTGCTGCCGCTCAGGCAGGTTTTCATGAAGGTCTTGCGGTCGGCGCCGGTGAGCGCCTTGGTCTTGGCCTGGGCGTTGCAGTCCTTCATCTTCTGCTGCTGCGAGTTCACCGCCGGAGTGGCGGTGGCCGGGGCATCCGCGGCGTAAACCGGGGCGGCGGCACAGACGGCGACAACGACGGCTCCCACTATCCCTTTGACGATCCCTTTCATCGTGGTTCTCCTCTTGAACGTGGCTGGATGGGTGTTCCCCGCTTTCGTCATGACCCGCTTTCGTCATGATGAAAGACCTTTTGAGCCTAACACGGGCGCTGGCCCGTGGGATGACGCTGCCTTGAAGCCCGGCATTTGACCCCTGGCCGGCCGGCATGACACCGTTTCCAGCTTCCAGGCCCGACCAGTACCTGCCCGCCGTTATGCGCAAGTTGATGCCGTATTACGCCGCCGCGGTATTGGCCTCGGCGCTGGCCATCGGCGCGCTGGCCGAGTGGGGGCGAATGCTGTTTCCGGCTGCCGCCGGCGGACCGCTGCCGCCGGACGCAGCGCCGGCCCTGGCGCAGCGGCTGCAGCAGCCGCTGACCATGTTGCTGCTGCAGATGGTGGTGATCATCGTCGCCGCACGCCTGCTCGGCCGGGGCTTCCGCCGCGTCGGCCAGCCGGCGGTGATTGGCGAAATTTTCGCCGGCATCCTGCTCGGGCCGTCCCTGCTGGGGCTGCTGTGGCCGCAGGCCCTGGCCTTTCTGTTTCCGCCGGCGGCGCTGGCGCCGCTGCAACTGCTGAGCCAGATCGGCGTGCTGCTGTTCATGTTCGCGGTAGGCCTGGAGGTGGACCTGCCGGACCTGCGGCGGCAAGCGCGCAGCGCGTTGCTGATCAGCTACGCCGGCATGCTGCTGCCGTTCCTGCTGGGCATGGGCCTGGCCGTGGCCGCGTTTCCCCTGCTGGCCGTGCCGGGGGTGCCGTTCCCCGCCTTCGCCCTGTTTTTCGGCATCGCCATGAGCATCACCGCCTTCCCGGTGCTGGCGCGCATCCTGGAAGAGCGCGGCCTGCTGCATGCGCCGCTGGGGCGTCTGGCCATCGCCTGCGCCGCCATCGGCGATGTGACCGCCTGGTGCTTGCTGGCGCTGGTGGTGGCACTGGTTCACGCCCACGGTCTGGCTGCGGCGGGAACGACGGCCGTGTTGGCCATACTGTTCGCCCTGGGTCTGCACCTGCTGGTCAAACCCCTGTTGCAGCGTGCCTTCGGCGCCATGCTCGCCGCCGACCGCGGCGACGCGGCCGCCGTGGCCCTGGCCCTGGTGCTGCTGCTCGCCTGCGGCGCCTGCACCGAGATCATCGGCATCCACGCCCTGTTCGGCGCCTTTCTTGCCGGCACCGCCATGCCGGCGGGCGCTTCCTTCCGCGGGCCGCTGCGCGAGCGCCTGCATGGTTTCAGCGCGGTGGGCCTGCTGCCGCTGTTCTTCGCCCTCACCGGCCTGCGTACCCAGGTGGGTTTGCTGCATGGGGCGCAGGACTGGCTGCTGTGCGCGCTGATTGTGGCCGTGGCGGTGGCCGGCAAGCTCGGCGGCACCCTGCTGGCGGCGCGTCTCGCCGGCTCCGGCTGGCGCGAGGCCTTCAGCCTCGGCGCCCTGATGAATACGCGCGGCCTGGTGGAGCTGATCGTGCTCAATGTCGGCTACGACCTGGGCATCCTGTCGGCGCGGGTCTTCACCATGCTGGTGATCATGGCGCTGCTCACCACCTGCATCACCGGGCCGCTGTTGAGTCTGGTGCGGGTCGGCAAGCCAGACGACGAAGCGCTCCCGGCTCAGGCACCAGGAAGAACCCGCTAAAAGCGTCTCGCGCAAAGACGCAAAGACGCAAATGAAAAATCAATAGCAGCCGGCTTTTGCTGGCGGCTTTGCGTCTTTGCGCGAGATGGCTGTCTGCCATTGCTTCCAGGGCAGATTGCCGGAGCACATTGATATACTGCCGGGCCATTTTTCAACCCGCGCCGCCAGCCATGACCTTTCAGGACCTGATCCTGACGCTGCAGACCTATTGGGCCCGTCAGGGCTGCGTCATCGTGCAGCCGCTGGACATGGAAGTCGGCGCCGGCACTTTCCACTGGGCCACCTTCCTGCGCTCCATCGGCCCCGAGCCGTGGAATGCGGCCTATGTGCAGCCCAGCCGCCGCCCCACCGACGGCCGCTACGGCGAGAACCCCAACCGCTTGCAGCACTACTACCAGTTCCAGGTGCTGATGAAGCCGAGCCCGCCGAACATCCAGCAGCTGTACCTGGATTCGCTCAAGCTGCTCGGCTTCGACCCGCTGGTGCACGACATCCGCTTCGTCGAGGACAACTGGGAAAGCCCGACGCTGGGCGCCTGGGGCCTGGGCTGGGAAGTCTGGCTCAACGGCATGGAAGTGACCCAGTTCACCTACTTCCAGCAGGTCGGCGGCCTCGAGTGCAGGCCGGTGGCGGGAGAGATCACCTATGGTCTCGAGCGCCTGGCCA
>Ga0302315_10004678_pt1 | contig 11882 bp, 5 predicted proteins | sample III_Palsa_N3_1_FD_200532 | JGI IMG/M metagenome (GOLD analysis project Ga0302315, IMG submission 200532) | Peat permafrost microbial communities from Stordalen Mire near Abisko, Sweden - III_Palsa_N3_1 | ecosystem: Environmental > Terrestrial > Soil > Palsa > Peat permafrost | place: Sweden... | reverse complement strand
CTTCCAACTGGACTGACATTCAGCACGACGACTTGTCAAATTGCGGGTACGCCGAGTGTTGTCGCCGCATCGCAAGCCTTTACTGTCATCGCGGCAAATACGGGTGGATCAAGCACCGCCACGATTACCATCACGGTATCCGACATCGTGCCAGTGATTCAGTACTCACCAGCGACTTACTCACTTACCAAAGGCACCGCGATCGCTTCACCGATTGCGGTGACCAACACGGGTGGAGTGATCAATACTTGTTCCGCAAGCGGACTTCCTGCTGGCCTCTCGATCGATGCGGGTTGCAATATCACGGGCACTCCGACCACGCTGAGTACAGCAACGATTTACAACATCACGGCGTCCAATACCGCGGGGTCGTCGATTTCGACGCCGATCACCTTCACCGTGAACGACGTTCTCCCAAATATTCACTACACGGGCTCACCGTACACGTTTTTCAACGTCACTCCGATCGCGTCGTTCACTCCGACAAATACGGGCGGCCCAATTATCAGTTGTGCTGTTTCACCGACACTTCCTGCCGGAATGACTTTTTCGACTGTGACCTGCGCGATCGCGGGAACACCCTCTGCTGCATCCGCTGCCGCAAACTACACCGTAACGGCTACAAATTCGGGCGGGTCGTCTAGTCAGGTGATTAACATTCAGGTCAAAGAAACCGCGCCTGCGATCACTTACTCTTCGTCCACGTTTACGTTCAATCGCGGATCACCGATCACGCCGCTCAACGTGACGAATACCGGTGGTCCGATCGTTTCATGCGCGACGTTCCCGGCTCTTCCGGCGGGTTTGAGTTTGAACACGACGACTTGTCAGATCAGCGGAAATCCAACCGCAACGACGGCACCTTCGACTTACACGATCACTGCAACCAATAGCGCAGGATCAGGCTCAAAAACTTTGACCATCACGGTGAACGACACTGTTCCTGCACTGACCTACACGGGTAGCCCCTACGTACTGACTAATAATCAGCCGATCTCGACAATCACACCCGTCAACAGTGGTGGAACAGTCGTCAGCTGCTCCATCTTGCCGACTCTTCCAACAGGTCTTTCTTTGTCGACGACTTGCGGGATCTCGGGAACGCCAAGCGTACTGAGCGCCGCAACTTCCTACACAGTAACTGCAACCGACTCTGGCGGAAATTCAACGGCAAGTTTTAATCTAGCCGTGATCGATTCTGCTCCGATCATTTCGTATGCGGGTAGTCCATACAATTTCGCACAAAGCACGGCTATTACGACAATCAGTCCAGCAAACTCCGGCGGGTCGATTGTCAGCTGCTCGATTTCAGCAGCCCTTCCAAGTGGACTCAGTTTCAGCACGACCGGTTGTCAGATTTCTGGGACGCCAACAGCAACATCGCCGACCACAAACTACACGATCACAGCTACCAATACCGGCGGAACGAATTCGACGTCGATATCGGTGACGGTCACACAACTTCCGAACATCAGTTATGTGGGATCGCCTTTCGCGTACACCTTAGGAACTCCGATCACGCCTTTGAGCGCGACGAACACGGGCGGAACGATCGTATCTTGCTTCACCTTTCCAAATCTCCCAACTGGACTCAGCATCTCGAGCACGACTTGTCAGATCTCGGGAACTCCTTCGGCGATTACCGCATCGGCATCTTATCTCGTGACTGCGACGAACGCCGGCGGGCAGCAATCGACCTCGATCACGATTGCTGTCAACGATGTCGTGCCGGCTCTGACTTATTCGGGAACGCCATTTACTCTGACTCAGAACCAAACCATTTCGACAATCACTCCGACGAATACGGGAGGAACCCCAACGAGTTGCTCTGTATTGCCAGCTCTCCCCACTGGATTGACGTTCAACACGACGACGTGCTCGATCTCGGGGACACCAACCGCACTTCACACCGCAAGCGCCTTTACCGTGACGGCAACCAACACGGGCGGATCAAGCACCGCGACGGTCTCGATTGCAGTCGTCGCCACAGCACCAGTCATTGCTTACGCCGGCAGCCCGTATACTTTTAATGAATCGGCAGCGATCGCCGCTCAAACACCTTCCAATACTGGAAGTGCAATTGTGAGCTGTGCAATCAGCCCGGCGCTACCAACTGGTCTAGCGTTTAGCACCACGAGCTGCGTGATCTCCGGCACTCCAAGCGTCGCATCAGCTGCCACGAGTTACACGATCACAGCTACCAATACCGGCGGAAATAACTCGGCTTCAATCTCCATCACGGTCATCGCAGCGCCTGCGATCACGTTTACCGGTTCGCCTTTCAGTTACACGATCAGCACATCTATCCCAGCGATCACCGCGACAAATACGGGTGGCACCATCACTTCTTGTTCTTCGAGCCCGGCACTCCCAGCGGGATTAACCATTTCAAATACGACATGCCAAATTAGCGGCACACCGACTGCGATCTCCGCTGCGACGACTTACACGATCACGGCGACGAACGCCGCTGGATCTAGCGCACCAACGGTTTCAATTACTATCAAGGATGTCATACCGGCTCTGACTTACGCCGGAAGTCCTTACACCTTCTTGCAAAATCAGACGATCACGACGGTAACTCCGATCAACAGTGGCGGAGCCCCTACGAGTTGCTCCATTTTGCCTGCACTTCCTACTGGACTAAGTTTAAATACGACGAACTGTTCGATTTCGGGCACACCGACCGTGCTTCACACTTCAAGTGCCTTCACAGTTTCTGCTACAAACTCCGGTGGAACGAGCACCGCCAGTATCACGCTTGCAGTCATCGCCACTGCGCCGGTAATTTCTTTTGCGGGAAGTCCTTATACATTTAATATGTCAGCGTTGATCACGACACAAACGCCGTCGAATACGGGAGGCACGATCGTCAGCTGTGCGATCACGCCAGCACTTCCTACTGGTCTCGCGTTCAGCACAACTACCTGTGTGATTTCCGGAACACCAACTGTCGCATCGGCCTCAACCAGTTACACGATCACTGCGACGAACACCGGCGGCAGCGATGCGACTTCAATCTCAATCGCGGTGCTCGCTCCACCAGCAATCACATACACGGGGTCGCCGTTTTCTTACTCCGTGAACAGTATGATCCCTGCGCTCACCGCGACTAACACCGGTGGAACAATCGCTTCATGCTCCGCAAGTCCAGCACTGCCAGCTGGACTAAGTTTGGCGGCGACTACTTGCCAAATTACGGGAACACCGACTACGATTTCTACGGCGACTACTTATACGATCACGGCATCGAACGCCGCAGGATCTAGCGCACCTACGATTTCAATCGCTATAAAGGATGTCGTCCCAGCCCTCACTTACGCTGGAAGCCCTTATACATTCATACTCGGTCAACCGATCTCCACCGTGACTCCAACCAACACCGGTGGGACACCAACGGGTTGTACGGTTGCACCTGCACTTCCTACCGGACTCACCTTAGCAGCCACGACTTGTGCGATTTCAGGAACTCCGACGGCACTTCTCGCTTCGAGTGCCTTCACTGTCACGGCGACGAACACCGGTGGATCGAGCACGGCGAGTGTAACCCTCGCTGTCATCGCAGCGGCTCCGGTAATTTCTTACTCGGGAAGCCCCTACACTTTTAATAAATCTGCGGCGATCACGACACAGACGCCGTCGAACACGGGCGGCGCAATTGTCAGCTGCGCGATCACGCCTGCGCTTCCGACAGGACTTGCGTTCAGCACTACGACTTGCGCGATTTCTGGAACCCCGACAGTCGCATCAGTGGCAACGAATTATACGATCACTGCGACAAACACCGGCGGCAGCGATGCGACATCGGTCTCTATCACCGTCCTTGCTCCACCAGCGATCACGTTCACGGGATCACCGTTTACATATACCGTGAACAGTATGATCCCGGCGGTCACTGCGACAAACACTGGTGGGACGATCGCTTCTTGTTCAGCAAGCCCGGCCTTACCTGCAGGATTGAGTTTATCGAGTACAACCTGTCAAATCACAGGAACTCCAACTGCGATTTCTACGGCGACAACTTATACGATCACAGCAACGAACGCTGCAGGATCTAGCGCACCTACGATTTCAATCACTGTAAAGGATGTTGTTCCTGCACTCACTTATTCGGGAAATCCATATTCGTTCACGTTAAATCAACCAATCACAACCGTGACTCCAACCAACACCGGCGGAACACCAACAGGCTGTACTGTTGCGCCTGCACTTCCGACCGGACTTACTCTGACGGCCACGACCTGCGCAATTTCTGGAACGCCAACTGCGCTTCACGCTTCAAGTGCGTTCACTGTTACGGCAACGAACACCGGAGGAACGAGCACGGCGAGTGTCACCATCGCTGTCATCGCTGCTGCTCCCGTAATTTCTTATGCGGGCAGTCCATACACCTTCAATAAATCTGCAGCCATCACGGCGCAAACACCATCCAACACGGGCGGCGCAATTGTCAGCTGCGCGATCACGCCTGCGCTTCCGACGGGTCTTGCGTTTAGCACAACGACTTGCGTAATCTCAGGGACACCGACTGTCGTATCGGCCGCAACGAGCTATACGATCACCGCGACAAACACGGGTGGAAACGGCTCGACCTCGATCTCGATCACGGTCCTCACGGCGCCGGTGATCGCTTACACTGGATCACCGTTCACTTACACTGTGAACAGCGCGATCCCTGTCATCAATGCAACGAACACGGGCGGAACGATTGCCTCTTGTTCAGCAAGCCCTGCACTTCCAGCGGGCCTCAGTATTTCAAACACCACTTGCCAAGTTTCGGGAGTGCCAACTGCCGTCACAGCGAGCGCCGCTTATACAGTCACAGCGACAAATAGCGCCGGATCAGGTACCGCTTCGATTACCATCAAGGTCAACGATATTTCACCGGCACTCACTTACATCGATAGCCCGTATGTGTTCACTCAAAGCCAAACAATCACCAACGTGATTCCAAATAATACGGGTGGTAACCCAACGACTTGTTCTATCACTCCTGCACTTCCGACCGGCCTTGCGCTCAACACTACAACTTGTGTGATCTCAGGAACTCCGACTGTGCTTCATGCCTCGAGCGCGTTCACCGTCACCGCAACCAACACAGGTGGATCGACGACTGCCCCTGTTAGCATCGCAGTAGTCGCGGTCATTCCTTCTATCGCCTACGCAGGAAGCCCTTACATTTTTGTGAAAAATACGGCGATCACGACTCAAACTCCGTCGAACACGGGCGGAACGATCGTGAGTTGTGCGATTACCCCAACCCTTCCGGCCGGTCTTGCCTTCAGCACTACAACCTGTGCAATTTCGGGTAATCCTACTGTGCTCTCAACCGCTACGAATTACACGGTAACGCCTACAAACACGGGCGGAAGCAATCCGATTTCGATCACGATCGAAGTCGATCTCACCGCACCGATGTTTATTATGGCAAGAGGCGTCGCCTCTGTCAGCGCTCAACCTCAGCTCGTTTATTATTCAAAATCCGTCACTGTAACCAACAATATTTGGAAAGTCGGCATTGATGGAACGAACTTGGTCAATCTCAGCCAAGACACAAACTCCTCGACCCTTCCAGACTATCCTTCTTTCAGTCCAGATGGATCCAAAGTCGTCTTCGCCTCTCAATCTTCGAGTCAGCCTTATAATATCTGGACGGCAGGATTTGATGGAACATCGTCAACCGCGCTGACTGAAAATACTTCCAGCAGCTCAGACAGCAATTCTCCTCCAAGTTATTCTCCTGACGGCACGAAAATCATCTTCGCCTCGAAAATGAATCTCAGCGGCCAGTCAAACATGGTCTCGAATCCGTCTTACAATATTTGGATCATGAATGCGGATGGATCTGGAAAAGCGCCACTCACTCAAAACTCCATCAGCGGCCTCGACAGCATCAACCCGGTCTTCTCTCCTGATGGAACCTCGGTTTATTTCCAATCCGAAACAGATCTCACCGGTCAGTGGAACGGGACTGCCGCAAGATATAACATTTGGAAAGTAGGAATCAACGGAGGCATCCCTACGGCTTTGACTACTCAATCCGCCTCCGATGGCTTTGATAGTGGAGAGCCTCGAGTTTCTCCAGACGGTACCAAGATTGTGTTTACGTCGTTGATGACGATCGGAACGGTCGCTCCGGCTTCAATGAACATCTGGACGATGAGCAATTCAGGATCAGACTTAACCAATCTCACCGCATCGTTCGCTTCTGGCCAAGACAGTAAGAATCCGAGCTTCTCGCCAGACGGATCTGAGATTACCTTCGCGTCGAAGTGGGATGGCGAAGCATCATTTAATATCTGGTTGATGAAGTATGATGGATCGAATGCAGTAAACCTCACTGGAGCTCTCGGTGCGGGACAGGACAGCACTTCGCCTAGTTTCTCCCCGGATAGCCTTCATATCGCGTTTACTTCGCGACTAAACATTCTGGGAACTCCTTCAGCTTCGAATAATATCTGGGTCATGAATTCAAATGGGTCAGGTCAAGTTCCTCTGACTCAAAACACCTCGAGCGGTCTCGATAGTTTCATCGGAACCATCGGAGTTTGGTTCACGCCCTAGCTATTGCTTGGTTGGTGCGGCTTTCGGTGTCGCTAGCAAGACGTCAAGCTTCTCAAGAAACTTCGTTCGATAAATTCCCTTATGTCCCCAGAAAGCGTCGATGTGTCCGCCGTCATCGATCTTCCAAAATTCTTTAGGTTCATGAGCGCGCGCAAATAAATCGAGGCCTAAGCTGTAATCGACGACTTTATCTTTATCCCCGTGCATAACTAAAAGAGGAACCGGAGAAATTTGAGTAACTCTGTCGCCGGGAGCCCAAGAATCATTCAAGAGTACGTAAGCAAGGGGTTGAAATAGCCACGTGACCCAACTCTGCGAAAGAATACTTCTCCCTTCAGATTGATATGAGAGAAATGTCGAATCGAGCACGACCAATTTAACCGGGACTTCACCCTTGAGCTCCGAAAGCGCTCGCACCGCGATCGCGCCACCTAAGCTTTGCGCAAAAACAATCAGAGGAACGTTGGGATTTCTCTGATGCGCATATCGAATCGCGGCCATCCCATCATGAACGGTGCCCTCGGGACTTGGAGATCCATCCGATTCTCCATAACCTTGATAATCAAAAATAAAGAAATCGTAACCGTGGGAAAGAATCCAAGTCAGTGTTGTGAAGTGCGAAGAAAGGTTCTGTCCATTTCCATGAAAGAAAACTAATTGGGCATGAGGTGCAGCGGGCTTACCAGGTTGTCCAATTTGCGGCGACTTAAAGTACCAACCGTGAAGTTTGGTCCCATCCGTCGACGAAAACGCCACGTCTTCGTAAGAAATCTTATAATCGGAGGGATCAATTATTTTTTGCTGCGAGGGTTGATAAAGTACCGAAGTACAACCAGGAAGGATCAATGGAAGAGCGAGGAAAAACAGTAAATACTTCACAAGGCCCTTCAAAAATCACTTCCTAAAAAGTGACGCCAAAACTAAGACCGGCCGTCAAAGCAATCCCACCGCTTGCAACCACGAGATAAGGTGCCGCCCGGAATAGAAAACCGCTGGTGCCACGATATTCGTAACCACCACCCAGAACCGCTCCTGCTCCTGATTCGGTAAAGGAACCCAGCCCATCTCCGAGTCCATCGCTATCGGTTTCGGATATAAAGACAACGTCCACTCCCGCCGTTAAGAACGCACGGTTAGGCTTCGGAGAAGAATAGAGATTCGCATAGATAGGAATAATTGTGATCGAGTCGGTGTCGATAAAAGAGAAACTCCAATGGGAAAATCCGATACCGACCGCCATGTAATTCGAAATCATGTGGTCGTAATTGATGCTGTAGAGACCGCCTCGTCCTAGAACCTCAAGTGAAAGCGCATTCCCATGAGAATCGGATGAATCGCTGGAGCTTCCATTCCCGTTAACATCGACGGTATCCGGTTTTCCATCACTTGCCTGGGCGAAAGTTGAGATACTCAAAAATGTCGCTAGAAGTGCAGCCGTGTAACAAGTCGTTCTTTTTAAGAGAATCATGAACTCATGTTAATCGAGTTTTGAATAAACGCAATGCCGCCCGGAAGAAGATCTAAATTACGCGGCAAAAAGCTTTAGCTTCGCTCGCGCGATTACGATGTTTTTTGAGGAGAGCACCTGCCCTTCGACCAAGGCAATCGGACCCACCTGATGAGTTCGCTGTATTCGAACTGTCATCCAGTCCCCCTCAATAATCTGACTGGAGCTTGGGTCATCACTTAAATCGAAATCAGTGACCTGAACTAGGAACGCTTTTGTGGGTTTTTCTTTTGCGCTCACCAATCCCGCCAAACCTTGGCAGGCGCAAATAAAACCGTAACTCTGTGCCATCCATTCAATGAAACTGGAGTCTCGAATGTTTCCGCGGCCATCAGAATAATTCGCAGAGTTGTTCAGACGAACAAGGCCTTCGCCTCCGTTATCGGTGATCGAGATGACTTCATCGACCCAGACCGCCGTCCCACGATGCGGAAGCCAATCCGTGAGCTGAGAAGTTGATACAGGAAACTTCAAGTCAAAAATCCCTCAGCTCAAGAAGGAGCTGGGTCCCGCGCTTACGATCCACTTTAAGACTTTCGTTCAGAGGAAATTGCTCGACTGCGATAAATTGTCTGTGGTCGAACGCCTGACCGAACTCTTTTTGGAGAAACGAGTAAATGTTCATCTTTCTTTCCAGCACAGGCGGGCCCTGAACAAGGATACCCAACTCCTCGCCGAGACGCTCATGCGGCACGATGACACACAAAGCTTCAATCCCGACTTCCTTACGAATCTTCTCTTCCATACCTTCCAGAGAAAACTTTTGTCCACCGCGATTGAGTACGAGGTCAGTGCGCCCCGCATATATCAAGACACCATCGCTTCTGGCGCGGATATCGTCTCGCAACAAGATTTGCTGAGGAAACTCGATTTTTCCTTCATGCACAATTGCCAAACAGACGTTTGGGCCAGAAAACTCCAAACCTTCACCCGGAAAAATCCGTGTTGAAATGCCGGGAATCACCGTTCCAATTTCTCCGGCTTCTAAAGGAGCTTGACCTGGATTTTGATGAGTCACACCCGGGGACGCCTCGGTAGCTCCATAACCGATACTCGGAGCTTCAACTTTCAAAGTGTCCCGAATCTCGTGCCAGAGCGAGACGAAAACCTTTGCTCCACCCACGATACAAGAGTAGCTCGGTTCAAGCGTCACATTTTGAGATCGAGTAAAACTTAAAAGATCGTGAAAATGCGTCGGTGCTCCCAAAGTCAAAACTGAGCTCTTACGAAGGGCAACACGCTGGCGATGAAAGTTCTGTGAATATCGGCCTTCGCCGGTCACGAGTTCTAATCCGTGAAGAGCAGCATGGACATATCCGAGCACCAACCCAAAAGTATGAAATGGCTGGGGATAACAAAACAGCGTATCGAAACGGTCCGTATCAAAGAACGAGCGAATTCCATTCAGAGCGAACTCGAGGTTTTCTTTGGAATACAAAACGAGGCGTGGAGCTCCACTCGACGTTCCCGAAGTAAAAACTCCAAGAATCGGATTTGAAGGATAGCGAGCTTTGTGGGTTTTTCTATTTTCTGACAACTGTTCGGGCAATGGTTGGATTGCTGCTCCACTCCAGTCCCCGGCCATCTTTACTTCGCCTGCAGGGAGAAACTCAAGAAAGCTGAAGTCCTTCAATCCGGGAGGACACAAAATCAAGAGTTCGTCATTCTTCCAACTCTGCTGGATCAAGCCCAGCAATTCCTTTGAGTGGAACCCTCGCCAAATTCGAATCATAGCGACTTCATTTTGAAGACGATATTTTCCTCATTCCACATGTCGCCCGCGATCGCCGAGGTAAACGCGGCATGAGTGTGAGGACGCGTCAGCGTCTTTTTCATACTCCTGACAAAATTATCTCCGTAAAATAAAGAAATGAGATTATGAAACCGTTGAACGCCCAGGTTTAGTTTTTCCTGATACTTGGCCCCTAATCCACTCTCTACAATCGACGCCCCGGTTTTTAGGCACTCGTCGATCACTTCTGAAGCGAACTTTGCGCTCGAGACCGAAACGTGAACTCCCGACGAAAAGATAGGATCGAGGAATGCAGCAGCATCGCCGATAAGCATCCAACGGTCGCCATAGTACTCGGTGCAGTGATGAGAATAGTTTGAGATCACTGTCACTTCTTGGGTTCTTTCGGAACCCGCCATATATTCCTTCAACAACTTACTTTGGGACAAACGATCAGTTAGGTATTCGCCAAGATCAGAGGAGCCTTTAAACACCGAAGCATTACAAACCACTCCGACTGAAGTCTTGTCGCCTTGGAAAGGGATGATCCAAGACCAAGACCGATCTGGAAGCAGTCCGATGATAATGTCCCCTTCGTTCTTACCGGGCTGTCGCTTCACACCGACGAAGTGAGAGAACACTGCAACGTTGTTTAAATCCGTGTGCGGGATTCTCTGCTGATTCTGACGGCCGATTAGCGAATCCCGTCCAGTAGCATCAATGACGTATTTTGCTTCGTACTGCTCGCCACTCCAAGTGCTGACGGAGATATGGGAGTCAAAAAATGAAACGTTCTTAACACGCGCAGGCTGGTAAACAGTCGCGCCGCATTTTTTTGCATGCGCTAAAATATCTTGGTCAAACTCCCGGCGTTCGACTTCAAACGCGATGGGAATATCGGCGTTCAGACCGCCTTCGAACCCAAAGTATATTTCTTCGTCAGTTTCGTAATCGACGAATCGAGCACCGCACTTCTTGATGTACTTACCGCTATTCAGCGTATCGTAAAATCCAGTTTCCTTAAAAATCGGCATCGATGCCGGAAGAAGGGACTCCCCGATATGAAATCGCGGATAGTTCTCGCGTTCAAAAACGCCGACATCATATCCTTTCTTCGCCAATAAAGCTGCGAGCGTACTTCCCCCTGGTCCGCCTCCAACAATAATCACATCATGCTTTTTCATTTGAATCGAAAATCCTTCCTCGCTGGATGGCCAGAGCCTTAAGCTTCTCTGCCAACACGCCTATTTGGTCGCCAAGAGAAGTGTCCCGGCTGATGCGCGGAATAACTTCACGCACCCAATTATAAACACTGCGCGACGTCTCACCCTGAAGATGCACTCCGCGCAGATCAAGGGCCTGGGCCAAACACGTCAGATGCATCGCTTGAATCGTGTAGAGAGGCTCGATCATTTCCGAGCATTGAACAGCAGCACTCATCCCTAAACTGACTTTGTCCTGATTATGAGACTCAGAAGAACGCGAGAAGATTGTGTTCGGTGTCGCTCGAGCGAGAATTTCCGATGTGATCGCATTAACAGCCTGATGCAAACCTTTCAAGCCGTGGTGAAGAAACCGATCTTCTTCCGGAAGCGCGTCCCAGTCAGCAAGATTAGGGGGCAGTCCCCGATTGGATTTCTCGTCGATCAGCATGGTCAGTTGGCGATCAATCAAATCGGCCATGTGAGCAAGGCTGATCTTCAGGTAATCCATACCGTGGCCGAGATATCCCCCATAAAAATTCCCCCCCATCCACAACGATCCATCTTCATCAATCAGAGGATTATCCGAAGTGCTATTGATTTCGGTTTCAAGCCATCCTTCAGCAAGTTCAATCGTCTCGACAACTGGTCCTAAAATTTGAGGCGAACATCTCAAGGAGTAACGATCCTGAATGAGTTCCTCGGTGTGCCGCGACTCGATCGCGACGTCTTGTCCCCTCTTCGGCGCATATTTCTCGTCTGCAAGAAGTCCTCGGATACGACGAGCGACAATCGCTTGGCCGGGATGATTTTTTGCCTTTTCGTTGACGACTTCACTAAAAGCCTCAAGCTTGCCGCGCAAAGCAAGGCAGAGCCA
>Ga0302315_10004666_pt1 | contig 11894 bp, 14 predicted proteins | sample III_Palsa_N3_1_FD_200532 | JGI IMG/M metagenome (GOLD analysis project Ga0302315, IMG submission 200532) | Peat permafrost microbial communities from Stordalen Mire near Abisko, Sweden - III_Palsa_N3_1 | ecosystem: Environmental > Terrestrial > Soil > Palsa > Peat permafrost | place: Sweden... | reverse complement strand
GTGAGTTAAACCGCGCGAGCACCCATTGGATTCCCGCCTTCGCGGGAACGACGGAAGGTGTTTTCATCGAGACTGCGTGAACGCTAATTTTTAATTGTTCAACACGCAGTTTCCGCGACGCTCTGCAAATGTTCAAGCAGTTCAGTCGCAGCCAATAACTGCTTCTTGTCGACATGGTCGAGCAATTCCTTGCGTAGCACGTCGGCTTCTGCCTTGACCTTGTCGAACAGATCGATGCCGGTTGGGGTCAGCACCACCAGTTTGACGCGGCGGTCGCAAGGAGATGGCTCGCGCATCAACAGTCCCACTTTCACCAAGCGGTCGATCGTCGCCACCATCGTTGCGGGCTCGATGCCGACGCGATTGGCCAATTCGATCTGCGGCAAGGGCTCGCCTGCCTTGGCCACCACCGCGATAGTGGTCCAGCTGGCCTGACTCAATCCAAGATGCTTCAGCCTGCGGTCCACTGCACACTTCCAGGCGCGGGCCGTGTTATGCATGGCATTGGAGAAGCGTTCTTCTAGCGTATTCAAATGACAGCCCTCTAACTATAAGCGTTAGCTGATTAGTTTAGCAGAGTGGGCTTGCTGAACGGCCGTTATACATATCAAGCCAATCAATCGCTTTTCCACACCACCCCAAATCAAACTGTAAAAAGCTTGTATTCGGTAAAAAATGATACTACAATATTAGTTAGATAGCTAATTATATTATACATATTGATTAGTAACATATTTATGTTGCAACTAACATATTACCCCTAGCAAGGCTCAACTTCCCGAATAATCGGGATCAACAAAGTGCATCGACATCATGCGCGGCACTGCACCCAGCCTTGCGAAACTGGAGATCGACAAATGAATCCTGCCTTGCGCGGCAGCATGGTGTTCCTTCTGGTCCTGGTGACCGGTTGTGCGAGCACTGCCAAAAATCCGCAAGACCCGATGGAGGGATTCAATCGGGCGATGTTCACGTTCAACGACAAAGTCGACCAGGTTGCGCTCAAGCCCGCCGCTACCGCGTATAAGACCGTCTTGCCGTCGTTCGTGCAAACCGGTGTCGGCAACTTCTTCGGCAATATCGGCGACGTTTCCAATTCATTCAATGATTTCCTCCAGGGTCGGATGAATGACGGCATGTCGGATGTGGCACGAGTGATGGTTAATACCGTATTCGGCTTGGGCGGCTTGTTCGACGTGGCCTCGCCACGCGGCCTGTCCAAGCACGATCAGGATTTCGGCCAAACGCTGGGGCACTGGGGCGTCAGCTCCGGCCCTTACCTGGTCTTGCCTTTGTTGGGGCCGACCACCATGCGTGACGCGGTGGCCAAGCCGGTTGATCTGGAAACGGATTTATGGAGTCGCGTCTACCCGGTTCGCTTGCGCAACATCGGCGCAGTAGTTCAAGTCGTCGACCATCGCGCTTATATCCTGGATGCATCGACCTTGATTGAAGAGGCGGCGCTGGATCGCTATGAATTCGTGCGCGATGCCTACATGCAGCAGAGGCAAAACAAAATAGAGGCAGGCGCGGCGCCGAGACCAAGCACGGATAACGACGGTGCCGACCAACCGCAACCCAAACAAATCGCGCCATGAAGAATGTACTCAAGCCAATCTCTTCGCTGGGTTTGAAGATTACCCTGTCGACCTTGCTCGCGATGGCCGCCTTGGAGGCACCAGCGAACGACCTCGAACATCCGGCGGAAAAGCGGAAATTCAGCTTGCCGCCATCGGCCGACTTGCTCTACACCATCAACGCGCAGCAAGGTGGTATGCAGTTGAGCGGCAATGCCAATTTGAAGTGGAGTGCCAAAGAAGGTAGATTCCTGATCGAAAGCGAAACGCGATCACCCCTGTTCGGCAAGGTTCTCGACGCCAAAAGCGAGGGCCGCATAGACGCGTACGGGTTGGCGCCCGCCAGCTTCACGGAAAAGCGCCTGCGCAAGGAGGCCACCGTCACGTCATTCGATCATGCCAGCGATTTGATCAGCTTCAGCGCCAGCGCCGACACCTATCCGCTCAAAGGCGGCGAGCAAGATCGCAATAGCGCCATCTGGCAATTGATTGCCGTGGCACGCGGCGCCCACGGAAAATTCAATGCCGACTCGGAATTGCGCCTGTTTGTCGCCGGACAGCATGATGCCGAAACCTGGGTCTTTAAAGTCGACAAGCAGGAAAAAGTGCACACCGCGATGGGCGATTTTAACGCCGTGCATATTATCAAAGCACCGCCCGATGCCAAAACCCAGCAAGTCGAACTGTGGCTGGCACCGGCGCTTGAATGGTATCCGGTGCGGATACGCTTTAGTGAAGCGAACGGCGATTATATCGAGCAGGTATTGAGCAGCGTCGCAAAATCGACGGATTAACCGACCGTATCACGTTTCAACTCCCCACACGAAAGGACCTACTATGAAAACCCAAAAAGTGATCTATCAAGCCGACGGTCTAAGCATGGAGTCGCATTTGTTTTATGAGCCGGCAACCGGCAAGCAGCCCGGCGTGCTGGTTTTCCCTGAGGGCTTCGGGCTTGGCGAGCATACGCTGTCACGCGCCAAACGTTTGGCAAGCATGGGCTATGTGGCGCTGGCTTGCGACTTGCATGGCGGCCAGCAGATTATCACCGACATGAATCAAATGATGGGCTTGTTGACCCCATTGCGTAACGACGTTTCACGCATCCGGGCCCGCGCTCAAGGCGGCCTCGACGCGTTGCTGGCCTGCCCGGAAGTCGATCCAGGCCGCATCGCCGCCATCGGATTTTGCTTCGGAGGCACCATGTCGCTCGAACTGGCACGCGGCGGCGCCAATATCGCCGGTGTCGTGGGCTTCCATAGCGGTTTAGCGACCACTGCGCCGCAGGATGCAAAAAACATCAAGGGCAAGGTGCTGATCTGCACCGGCGCCGACGACCCCGCAGTTCCTGTCGAACAACGTCGCGCATTCGAAGAGGAAATGACTGCCGGCAAGGTCGACTGGCAAATGTCTGTGTATGGCGGCGTCCTGCACGGCTTCACCAACCCAGAGGTCGACCAGATGGGGCGCCCTGAAGTCCTGCGCTACGACGCCAAGGCCGACGCCCGTTCGTGGCAGCAAATGTGCGAATTCTTTGACGAGATTTTCGAGCAAAAATAAGCGGCGTGAATCGCGTGAATCGTATGAAAGCTGCCGGTTCGTCTTGAACCGGCTCGTCCGATCCACACTAGGTCATTTCACGTTGCGTGCTTTTAATCGGTCGCCACCCCTGGTAATGCTAATCGCCTTGGTTATTGCACTGCGATCGTTCGCGATACGCGCGCGTATGGCAGCCAAAAGAAATGCAGCCAGCGTGGTGATGCAATAATATTCAACGACTAACATGAGGCTACTCCTTCAAACAAACCGGATTTGACGCCGCCGATATTTAATCGTCGGCCTTGACTACAATATTATTCTTGACTGCCCGCACGCCAGCGGTATCGTTCGCAGTGGCGACCGCCGCATCGACTTGGGCTTGGGTTTTAGCGTATCCGCCTAGCCAGACCACGCCTTTATCGTCTGTATCGACTTTGATATGCGCCAGGCTGGTAAGGTGCTGGGCAGCCAGTTTTGCCTTGATCTTGGTGGTAATGCCCGAATCCGCGACGAAAACAACTGGATGACCGGCGTCAACCTCATCGGCATGTGCCGCTATCATCGGTGCCGATAAGCTGGCGGCGAGCAAACATGCTGCAGTAATTTTGAATTTCATGGTGAACTCCTGATGTTGGAAAAGAGGCTTCATCGTATTGCTATCTCACTCATCTTTCCGTGCGGTGGCGCACAATCCATCCTGGCCGCCATAACAGGGGCACGTGCGAAGTTTTGACGCACATTCGAAAGCTATGATAAATTCTTGCTGCGGCCCAACTTGGGTTCAACTCAAGAGGCCGTATTCGTTCTCAGGGCGGGGTGAAATTCCCCACCGGCGGTAATGATGCGCAATGCGTCTAGCCCGCGAGCGCTTGTTGTTGAAACCGTGCTTGCATCGTTTCAACGACAAGGTCAGCAGACCCGGTGTGATTCCGGGGCCGACGGTCATAGTCCGGATAAAGAGAGAGCGGGATGTAGTTAATGATAAATGGCCGCGGTTTGCGCCGACCTTGCGTTGACGGAATACCCGTTGCGTTTCGGCTGTGCCATTGATTCTGACGCTTGTTCCGAGCGTGGTTATTACGCGCCCGGTAAATCCCATCGATCCAACATGCCCTGTTTTTTGCGCTATTTATCTAAAAACAGGAGTTTCAAATGTCACAAAAATTACTTGCAGCAAACACCGAAGTCCCGGCGAGTCGACGCATCGCTTTCATCCAGGCCGGTTGGCATCGCGAGATTGTCGATCAGTGTCGCATGTCGTTCATTGCAGAAATCGTCAATCTTGGTTATGCGGAATCCGATATCGAGTTTTTCCAGGTCGCTGGCGCCTTTGAAATTCCACTACAGGCGAAGCTGTTGGCCAATAGTGGCAATTACGCCGCCGTTGTCGCTGCCGCATTGGTGGTCGACGGCGGCATTTATCGTCATGAATTTGTCGCCCAGGCGGTAATTTCCGGGCTCATGCAGGTGCAACTCGCAACCGATGTGCCGGTGCTTTCCGCTGTGCTGACACCGCATCATTTTCATGCATCCGACGAACATCGCAAATTTTTCCTGGAACATTTTCAGGTAAAGGGCGTGGAGGCGGCGCATGCATGCGCTTCGACGATACGTTCGATACGTGAATTGAACGCACCGTTTGGGACGAACCATTCAGCCAGTTCGCGCCAGGCATTGCAGCAAGCTTGATCGTATCGTAGTAATTAATTTATGGCGCGCAAACCTGCACGCCATAAATTATTCCAGCGGTGTGCCGACGAAGCGACTCACATCGGTCGGTAAGACTACCTCGGCGTGATTACCCCATGAGTTGCGGATATAGGTAACCACCGCAGCAACCTCTTCGGCGTTGAGCACATGCACGAATGGCGGCATGCCATACGGGCGCGGATTGCCTTCGGTGCTTGGCGGATAGCCGCCATTTAAGACCATGCGTATCGGGTTGGCGGCAGACTGCATGGTCAGCGCCCGATTGCCGGCCAGTGGAGGATAGATGGAAGCCACGCCCTGCCCCTTCGACTGATGACATGAGGCGCAGTATTTAACGTAGATTTGCGCGCCCGGTATCATCTTGGCAGTGACGTCGTGAAAAGTAAGTAGATCAGACCCATCCGGCTGTCCATCGTTTTGCGGCAGCGATTTCAAATAGGCGGCCATCGCATTGGCGTCGTCTTCGGTCAGATATTGCGAACTATTGGCGACGACTTCCGCCATGGGGCCGAATACCGCACTTTTTTCCGATATGCCTTTCTTGAGCAAATCGGCGATGGAATGCTGATCCCAGTTTCCCAATCCCGCCTCGGTGCTCGATGTCAAGGACGGCGCGTACCAATTCAGGATCGGTATCATGCCGCCCGCCATGTCGGACTTGATATCGCTGCTGCCAAACGCCGCGCGACCGGTGTGGCAGGCGTTGCAATGGCCAAGGCCCTGCACTAGATAGGCGCCACGGTTCCATTCGGCGGATTGGCTCTTTTCTTCGCTATAGCTACCGGGTCGAAAATACAGCGAACGCCATGCCGCCAACAGCGGGCGCTGGTTGTAAGGAAAGCTCAGTTCCTGTTGAAGATTGGATTGATGCACGGATTCCAGCGTCTTGAAGTAGGCAAAGAGTGCGTCGGAATCGGCGCGCGTCACTTTGGTGTAATCGGTAAACGGAAAAGCCGGGTAAAGAAATTCACCATTCCTCGACTTCCCGTTATGCAAGGCGCGCCAAAAGTCGCCCGCATTCCAAGCGCCAATTCCGGTTTCTGCATCAGGCGTGATATTCGGTGAATATATTTTCCCGTACGGTGTGGCAATGGCGCGCCCGCCTGCAAATGGCTTTCCGCCACGCATGGTGTGGCAGGCGACGCAATCGCCAACCCGTGCCAGGTAGGCGCCGCGCGCAATCTGGTCGGCGCTGCTTTCCGGCATGCCGACTTGATCGCTGCCGGGATCATAGAACATTTGATATCCGACCATGGCGATCGAAACCAGAATCAGCGCGGCAAAAATGAAGAGGATTATGCGTTTCATCGATGTTCTCTCTTCACTCCGGCACACTGCCGCATTGAACCGGCAATTTGGCAGCCAGAGCGGCGGCAGGCGCACTATCGTCTGGCACCGGCTGGGATGCCAGCCAAGCCGAAACGGCACTGATATCGTCAGGGCTCAGGCGGCCGATAATTTGCGCCATGCAATCGGGTGCAGCCGCCTGTCGCGCATGGTCGCGCCAGGCCCCGAATTGCGCATTCAGGTAGTCATGCGGCAAACCAAGCAATGCTGGGATCGCCGGCGCCACACCGGTCAGCGCTTGGCCGTGGCAGGCCGAGCAGGCCGGCACATTCTTCGATTGGTCGCCGGAAAACACCAATTGTCGACCGCGTTCCAGTTGTTCCTTGGGTGCATTAAAAACTTGTGGCGGTGGATAAGGCAAGTGTAGATCCGAGAAATAATCGGCCAACTCCTTGAGATAGGCGTCGGACAAATGATCAACCATGTAGGTCATTGGCTGGAATTGCCTGCGGCCTTCGCGGAAATTCACCAATTGGTTATATAAATAACCGGCCGGCTTGCCGGCAATGCGAGGGTAAAATCCGTCGCTGCCGGCACGCCCTTCCTTGCCATGGCAGGCCGAACAGGCAAGCGCACGCTGGGCGATAGTATCCGGCACGACTTGCTGGGCGAGGACAGTGCTACTGACGACAAATAGCAAAACCGCTAGCAGATTGCTCCACATGCCCGAAAAACGCTTATTGGATGAGCCGGTGCTAGAATGCGTCATTATGTGACTGTGCCTAAAGATTGGAGTCCGCTCCGTCAATTGCCGGAACGCCAATGATACCCGCTACCATCTTAGTGCGCATTGTGAGAAATGACAAATGCGGTGTTCGGCGCTGACAACGGCACTCGCTTCCAGGCAAACCGGTCCATTCGCTAAATAACACTCTCTAACCACTCTCTTCCCCGCATTGTAACTGCACACCTTATTCCTATGACATTCACCTCCCTTGGCCTGATCGACCCGCTACTGCGCACCCTTGAGACCCTCGGCTATGAAACGCCGACCCCGGTGCAAAAGCAGGCGATTCCCGCAGTCCTGGCCGGACGTGACCTGATGGCGGCAGCCCAGACCGGCACCGGCAAAACAGCGGGCTTTGCCCTGCCGCTATTGCAACGGCTGGTCATGGAAGGTCCGCAAGTCGCCAGCAATTCGGTGCGCGTCCTGGTCTTGGTGCCGACCCGCGAACTGGCCGAACAGGTGCATGTGAGTTTTCGCGAATACGGCGCCAGCCTGCCCCTGCGCACTTCGGTGGCGTACGGTGGGGTTAGCATCAATCCGCAAATGATGAAGTTGCGCAAAGGCTTGGACGTGCTGGTCGCCACGCCGGGGCGCCTGCTCGATCTGCATCGCCAAAATGCCGTCAAATTCGACCAGTTGCTGACGCTGGTGCTGGACGAAGCCGATCGCATGCTCGATCTCGGTTTTTCACGGGAGCTCGACGCGGTGTTCGCGGCCTTGCCGAAGCGTCGCCAAACCTTGTTATTTTCAGCGACCTTTTCCGATCCGATTCGCGCCATGGCCGCTGCACTGCTGCGCGATCCGCTCACCATCGAAATCAGCCCGCGCAATACGACAGTCAAGAGCGTCAATCAGTGGGTGATTCCCGTAGATAAGAAGCGCAAGGCCGAGCTGTTCTGTCACCTGTTGCAAAAAAGACGCTGGGGCCAAGTGCTGGTATTTGTCAAAACCCGTCGCGGCGTTGAACAGCTGGTCGATATTCTGCTCGCGCAAGGCATCAGCGCGGACTCGATCCATGGCGATAAGCCGCAACCGGCCCGCTTGCGTGCGCTGGCGCGCTTCAAGGCAGCCGAGGTGCAGGTTCTGGTCGCGACCGATGTCGCAGCGCGCGGGTTGGATATCGATGACTTGCCGCAAGTGGTCAACTTCGACTTGCCGATCGTCGCCGAAGACTATATTCACCGCATCGGCCGCACTGGCCGTGCCGGCGCCACCGGCGAAGCGGTCTCATTGGTGTGCGCAGACGAAGCGCCATTATTGTCGGCAATTGAAATGTTGACCAAGCAAACTCTGCGACGGATTGAGGAATCGGATTTTGAACCCGAACATCGGGTACCGGTTACCGATAGCAGCGGACAAATCCTGAAAAAGCCGAAAAAACCAAAGAAACCTAAGTGGTATTGAGTTTTTTCTTCAATTGTCATTATTACTCAGCAACGCCGCATAACAAAGTTGCGTAATTTGCTCTGCCCAAGCATTCGCGGTAATGTCATTCGGGTTGACCAGCAAAAAATACCGCATTCCGCCCCGGACCGACATGAACAGCGCCTTGACGCGATCAGGCGTAGGTGGATGCGGCAGGTCAGTGCAGGCTTCCAGCGCCCTGACCCATTTCGCCGATAGCTCGTCATATGCCCGCCGATGATGTTTAGGCTCGGCTATCTGGAATTCCAGGCCTAGCATGGCGGCGTCGAAATACGGCAATTCGGGCACCTCAATGCCGCAGTTGAGCCGAACCAATCGGCGCACCCGTTCGCGCCAGTCCAGGTCGGTCGGCTGGATGACTTGCCGCTCAAGCTCTTCCAGCAAGACCTCGATGCAATCGCGCACATAGCCGGATAGCAAGGCTCGCTTGTTCGGGAAATATTCGTACAAGGTGCCAATCGAAACCCCGGCCTCCAGCGCCACCGCACGGGTAGTCAGGTTCTGCCAACCCTGCTGCTGCCAAATCCGAACAAATGCCCCATAAATCGCCCGGACAGTGAACTTGGACCGGTCCTGCGACGGCCGTTTGAGGGGCTTTGCGCGAGTATCTTCCTGCTTCATTTTTCCCGAACCCGTTAACTGCCTGATGCGAATATAGTAGACCCCATCGTTGAACCACGCATGGAGGCGACATGAAAGATTTACTTACTGTAACACGACTGATTACGCGCAAAGATGCCTTGAATCAAAGTCGGATCGACACGATACCGATGGAATTTCTCGGCACCCCCGGAGAAGTCATTCTCAAGATCGACCGCGCCGCTGTCACCACCAACAACATCACCTATGCCGCATTTGGCGAAGCCATGCAGTACTGGGGATTTTTTCCCGCCCATGACCAAGATTGGGGCCACATGCCGGTATGGGGATTCGCCGACGTCGTCAAATCGGCAGCGCGCGGCGTGGAAGTGGGCGAGCGCTTCTACGGTTATTTCCCAATTGCAAGTCATATCAAGATGCAAGCCGTACGTGTTACCGAGCGCGGCTTCTACGACGGTTCGGAACATCGCCTGGCGCTGACCTCCGCCTATAATCAATATACGCGATGCAGCAAGGACTCAATCTATAACCAAGCCGACGAAAATTACCAAATGATCGTTCGCCCGCTCTTCATCACCTCGTTCATGGGTGCGGATTTTCTGCAAGACAACGACTTTTTCGGCGCCAAGCAAATTGTGGTTTCCAGTGCATCGAGCAAGACCGCCTACGGCACTGCGTTCTGCCTCAAAGACAAATTCGACGTCAAGCTGATTGGCCTGACATCGAAAGGGAATCGGGCGTTTGTAGAAAGCCTCGGTTGCTACCATCAAACCGTTACCTACGACGAGCTCGCCACAATTTCGCGGGATGTGCCCACCCTCTATCTCGACTTTTCCGGCGACGAAGCCTTGCGCTCGGCGGTACATCATCACTTCACCGACAACTTGAAATACGACTGCTACGCCGGGTCCGCGCAAAACACCAATTTCCTGCGCAAGACCGATCTACCCGGACCGGAGCCGAAATTCTATTTTGCGCCGATCCAAATCAAAAAGCGTAATATCGACTGGGGTCATGACGTCGTCAATCAGCGATTCAACGAAGCGCAACTCAGTTTCATCCGTCGTATCAGCGATTCCGAGAATCCATGGATGACGCTGACCGAAAGCTGCGGATTTGCCGATGCAGCGCTGCTGATTGACGATCTCTATCATGGCCGCACGGACCCGCGCAAGGGCCATGTCATCGTGCTTCCTGCATGAGCATGCAGAACCGCAGCATTTTTTTAAGGACACATCATGCGTTTATTTGATTTGACCGGCAAGGTCGCCATCGTTACCGGCTCCAGCCGTGGAATAGGCCGCGCTATCGCCGAACAACTGGCTGCATGCGGCGCCCAAGTAGTGATCTCCAGCCGCAAAGCTGCACCGTGCGAGGAAGTAGCCGCTGCAATCCGTGCGGCGGGCGGCAAAGCGCTGGCGATTCCGGCCAACATCTCCGACAAAGCCCAGCTCGAACAATTGGTCTCGCAGACACGCACCCAACTAGGGCCGATTGACATTCTCGTCTGCAATGCAGCGACCAATCCGATTTACGGACCGAGTACGCAGATGACCGACGACGCCTTCGAGAAAATCATGCGCAACAATGTGCTCTCCAATCACTGGCTGTGTCAGGCAGTGCGTGCCGATATGGCGGCGAAGAAGGACGGCGCCATCGTGATCATTTCATCGGTCGGCGGCATGCGCGGCGATCCGAACATCGGCATGTATTGCGTTTCCAAGGCCGCAGATATGCAACTGGCGCGTAACCTGGCGGTGGAATGGGGGCCGGACAACATTCGCGTCAACTGCATCGCCCCTGGCGTCATCAAGACCGACTTTGCCAAAGCGATTCACGAAAATGAAGACGTCCGTAAGCTGGTTGAGAAAGAGTTGCCGTTGCGCCGCATCGGTGAACCGGACGATATCGCCGGTATCGCACTGATGCTGGCGAGCGCTGCCGGGCGTTATATTACCGGGCAAACGATTGTTGCCGATGGCGGGCTGATGATACGATAAGGAGCAGCACCGTCACGACGATGGATTTCTCCCTTTTCATCAATCGCCAGGAAGGCCAGATCCGAGTCCTGCAGAAATGCCAACCCCGCCGGGCCTTTGAGCATGGCAATCGTCGAATAACTGCCGGCGGCGATCGTCAACGGCGCCAGCACGCTGACCGAGCGCCAAGCCCGCACCGGCAGCCCCGAGCGCGGATCGAGTATGTGGCAATAACGCACCCCATCCAGTTCGAAAAACCGCTCGTAGTCGCCGCTAGTCGTCAAGGCGCCTGATTGCACCGGGATGGCCGCAATCGTTTGGTCGGCCTGGCGCGGGTCCTGGATGCCGATCGACCAGGCTTGCCCATCCGGCTGCGGCCCCATGACGCGGATATCGCCGCCTAGATTGACGTAACCAAACTGCACGCCATGCTCGATAAGAATAGCGGCGGCGCGGTCGGCGGCATATTCCTTGCCGAAGCCCCCGAAATCGATTTCCATTCCCGGTCTTGGTAAGCGAATTCGCTGCGGATTGGCCTCTTGTTGCCACTGCACCGATTGCCAGCCGATCAATCCCAGTAGCGGCTGCAACGTGTCCGAACTCGGCAGCTTCGGCTGGCGAAAATCCCAGGCCCGGCGCAATACACCTGACGTGATGTCGAACAAGCCGCCACTGATGCGAAACAAGGCATCGGCGTAGCCAAACAAGGAGGCACTCTCTTCGTCCAAATCGATCCAACCGATTCCTGCAGCGGCATTGATGCGGGAAACAATGCTATCGGCGCGGTAACGCGAATACTTTGTCTCGATCCGCCTGACTTCGCCCACCGCATATCGCGCCAAACGCCGCGCGGCGGCCGCGTTGGCAGCGCCGATACGCACTTCGCACCGGCTTCCCATCGCAGCAAATTCAATTCCGAAAACGGGCAGAATCTTGCTCATTCCTTACCGATCTATGCAACGAACCGCACCGCTTAAAATTGCTTCGATA
>Ga0302315_10004664_pt1 | contig 11896 bp, 7 predicted proteins | sample III_Palsa_N3_1_FD_200532 | JGI IMG/M metagenome (GOLD analysis project Ga0302315, IMG submission 200532) | Peat permafrost microbial communities from Stordalen Mire near Abisko, Sweden - III_Palsa_N3_1 | ecosystem: Environmental > Terrestrial > Soil > Palsa > Peat permafrost | place: Sweden... | reverse complement strand
CCCTATCCCCGACAGGGATGGCGACGGCGTCAACGATGAAGAAGATCAATGCCCCGACACCGCCGGCCCGGTAGAGAATCATGGCTGCCCCCTGCCGAAAGTGATCCAGGCCGCGGCGAAAGATTCTGTCAAGTATATTGCACATAATATCCTCTTCACCCTGGGCAGCAACCTGCTGGAAGACACCTCGTCCATCGCCCTCGATGCACTGACGGCCATTTTACAAGCCCATCCGGATTGGTTGCTGACCATCGAAGGCCATACGGACAACGTGGGTACCTCCGCACATAATCTCTTGTTGTCGCAGAAGAGGGCCGACGCAGTCAAAGACTACCTGGTGAAAAAAGGAATTCCGGAAGCCAGATTGACGGCCATCGGCCTGGGCCAGGAACATCCCATTGCCAGCAACAAGACGGCCGGCGGCCGGGCGATCAACCGCAGGGTTGAGCTGAAACTGAGCCTGGACAAATAATTTAACAAGATTATAAAACCGTTCCTGTAATTTAAGGCCACCGGAGGGACAAGTTTTTCTTATTTTAGGGGTTTGAACTAACATAAAACAAAAAAAATGAATTTGAGCTTGCGTCACATGAGAGGTTGGTTAGTAGTGATCCTGATTGGCTTTCTTCCCCTAACGATATTTGCCCAGGGAACTTCCGCAAAAAAAGATTTACCGAAAGGCTGGCATCTCCTCGATAAAGATCAGGATGGATTTTACGGCATCAGCCTGACCAAAGCGTATGATTTTGCCAAACTGAAAAAATTAAAGAGCAAGACGGTCATCGTCGCCGTCATCGACTCCGGTATAGACACCCTGCACGAAGACCTCAAAGGCATCCTTTGGACAAACCCCAAAGAGATCCCCGGCAATGGCATCGATGATGACGGCAACGGCTACGTAGACGATGTGCATGGTTGGGATTTCATCGGTGGAAAAGACGGCAGGAATGTCAAGGATGACGCATCGGAAGAAGCCCGGGTCTACTATGCTTTTAAAACCCAATTCGACGTAAAGGACCTTGACACTGCCAATCTCAGCCCCGTCGATAAGGAAAATTACCGCATGTGGATAAAAGCCCGCAAGAGCATCATGGGCGACGGATCGGACAACGGCGTAGACCTTGTCATGCTGCATCGTGCCCTGGAAGCCAGCGTCAAGAGCGACAGTATTCTTCAGCAGGCAATAGGAAGAGCTGAATATACCGGCAATGACCTCGATACTTTCCAGACCAAATCGACGGATACCCGGAACGCCAAATCCCTTTTCCTGTACCTCTTCAAGGCCAACAAGATCATGGACATGACCAATAAAGCCTTCTTGTCGGACTTTAACGAAGAGGTGGAACAGGAAGATAAGAAGCAGTCCAGCAAAGAAAATGCGCCCGAAGAATATCGCCATGAAATCGTCGGCGATAATGAAAAAGATTTCAATGACCGTTATTACGGCAACAGCGATATTATGGCCGGAGAGCCGCTGCACGGTACCCACGTGTCCGGCATCATCGCCGCCGAAAGGAATAACGGCAAAGGCATCGACGGCATTGACGACAACGTCCGGATCATGATGATCCGTGCCGTACCCAATGGCGACGAACACGACAAGGACATCGCACTCGCCATCCGTTACGCAGTCGACAATGGCGCACGTGTCATCAACATGAGCTTTGGCAAAAATCTCTCCCCGCAAAAACAATGGGTGGATTCCGCTGTTCTCTATGCCGAAAGTAAAGGCGTTTTGCTAGTCCATGCCGCCGGCAACGACAGCTACGATGTCGATACGGCAGACAACTTCCCTAATCCGCATTTCCGGCATTCGACGTACACCGCGTCCAACTGGATCACAGTAGGCGCCAGCAGCGACCCCCTCGCCGAACCAGGTTTTGAAAGCTATACGGCGTCCTTCTCCAATTACGGCAAGAACGAAGTGGACGTTTTCGCGCCCGGCGTCAAGATCTATTCTACCCTGCCCGGCGGGAAAAACTACGGCAACGAATCGGGCACCAGCATGGCTTCGCCCGTCGTCACCGGTGTGGCAGCGCTGCTATTGGAGTTCTATCCCAACCTGACGCCGCAGCAGTTGAAATACTGCATCGTCAAATCCTGCGTCCCCCTGACGGCCAAAGTGAAAAAGCCCGGCACCCAGGACGAACTGGTCAATATGTCGGACCTCTGTGTTTCGGGCGGTATCGTCAATGCATACGAAGCATTAAAACTAGCTTCTACCCTGAATACAAAAAAAGGAGAAAGATCGACACTAACCAATAAGAAAGATTGATCAACCGCATGATCCCAAAGTCCGAAATTATCACAGCCGAAACTTACCAGCGTTATATCGACCTTGTTAAAGAGGAAGATATCCGGGAAGCTATCGCCCGGAATACAAAACAATTCCGGAAAATACTGGATTCCATTCCCCGAAAAAAACACGACTTCGCCTATGCCGAAGGCAAATGGACCATCCGTGAAATGCTGCAGCACATCATCGATTGCGAAAGAGTTTTTACCTATCGCGCCCTGCGCTTTTCCCGGATGGACCCGACGCCGCTGCCAGGTTTTGACGAGCAGTTTTGGGGCGCGCATTCCGGAGGGGCCAGCCGGCGGTGGAAAGACCTGCGGAAAGAGTTCGACTCGGTAAGAGAAACCACAGCATACCTTTATAGCTTCCTTTCCGACGAACAGTTGCGGTTTGTGGGATCGGCCAATGAAAAGCCGCTGAATGCCTTTACGGTCGGTTTTATTATTCCAGGGCATGTAGCCCATCATATTCGTATCCTCAAGGAAAGGTATCTTTGAGGTGAATATGCTCAGTAAGCTCCCTTTACCGCCCCGACGGCTGCACCGGATAGCTGTCAGTTGTTTTTTCTTCCTGGCAGGACTATGCTTTTCCAGCTGGGCATCGCGTATTCCCGACATTCGCCTGAAATTACACCTGGATAACGCCGCCCTGGGCGCCGTACTCCTGGGGTTACCAGCAGGACTACTGACTTCCCTGCCGCTGGCCGGCTGGCTGGTCGCGCGTTTCGGCAGCCGGCCGATTGCCCTGTTCGCCGCCCTCCTGTACGCCATTACCTTACCATCGTTAGGGTTGGCCGCCGCCCCCTGGCAATTGGTGGCCTGTCTCTTTGTGTTTGGCATGGGCGGCAACCTCCTCAACATTTCGATGAATACCCAGGCCATCGGCACGGAAGCATTATATGGCCGCACCATTATGGCCTCCTATCACGGGATATGGAGCGTAGCCGGCTTTTCGGGCGCCGCCATCGGCACCCTGTTCATTCGCCTGGGCTGGCTTCCTTACCAGCATTTTATTGTCATCACTTCGCTGGCCTGGCTGATCGTGGCGGTGACCTCCGGTCAACTCTTGTCACAGGACGCCCATACAGGCGGAGAAGACCGGCCGATTTTCGCGTGGCCGGACAGGTCGCTGATCAATCTCGGCATGATCGCCTTTTGCTCCATGATCTGCGAAGGCGCTATGTTCGACTGGAGTGGCGTCTATTTTCAAAAGGTGATCCAGCCACCTCACGGGTTGGTAGCCATTGGTTATACCGCCTTTATGTCTACTATGGCCTCCGGCCGGTTCCTGGGGGACTGGCTGGCTACCAAATGGGGTATTAAAAGGATCCTGCAGATTAGCGGGACGCTGACAGCAGCCGGGCTATTGACGGCGATCCTGTTCCCCTGGCTGTTCCCTGCCCTGGCCGGCTTTCTGCTGGTGGGTGCAGGTGTCTCCTCGGTCGTGCCCCTGGTCTATAGCGCCGCGGGCCGCTCGAAAGTCCTTTCACCGGGCGTCGCCCTCGCCGCCGTATCTACTATCGGATACCTTGGCTTTCTGGTCGGGCCGCCTTTCATCGGGTTCATCGCCCAGGCCTTTAACCTGCGCGTCTCGCTGGGACTGATCGCCGTGTTAGGCTCGGTGATCGTGTTGATAGCCTCTACAATTAAGTTCGAATAATCCAAAATGCAAAGGCCGCCTCTGATAGAAGCGGCCTTCGACTATTGAGAATATCTTTCTTATTTGTTGTAGACGAGGTTCTTTTCGGCTATCATATCATCCAACACATTCACTGTCTCACCCAGCCACAGGTCCGTCTTCTTTTCCTTGAGCCAGGCCTGAAAACGATCCGCCTTCAGCTGGTCGCCATCATATTTGTGTGCATCTTCCGGCAGGGCCAGCACGGTCAGCTCGCTGCCGGCCGGCAGCCTGCTCAGCGTTTCGATCTGCTTTACCGTAGACCTGATCTGCTTTTCCTCGTCACGGTATTTCTGCAGATTGAGCGAGAAGACCTTGTCTTCCGTCTTGCCCAACCACTCGGCATCCGTTTGGATCAGGTTCAACGAAGAGCTATTCTTCAACCGCTGATCGCTCAGCGCCTTGATAGTGGGGATATCATAAGCGTATTTCCAGGGAGTATAGTCAGCCTTCTGGATTTCATCCCAGGGCAGCGCATCGGGATTGTCTTTCTCCCGGAATTTCGCATATTCATAGAGGTCGGGATAGATATCCGGCAATACGATATCCGAAGACACCCCGCGCAGCTGCGTAGATCCGCCGCTGATGCGATAGAATTTCTGTAAAGTCAGCTTGATATAGCCCAGCTCGCTGTTCTGATCGGCGAATCCCATGGTCTTATCCAGACCGATAGGACGTTGAACGGTACCCTTCCCATAAGTAGAATTACTGCCGATGATGATGCCGCGGTGATAATCCTGGATAGCCGCCGCAAAGATCTCGGATGCAGAAGCGCTTAATTCATTCACCATGACCGCAAACGGGCCATCGTATAATACGCCCTTGTCATGATCGGGATAGATCTGCGGCTTGCCGTCGCGGTCCCGCACCTGCACGATCGGCCCCTGCTCGACAAACAGTCCGGCCATTTGAACCACATCGGCCAGAGAGCCGCCGCCATTATTTCTCAGATCAAGAACGATCCCATCCACCTTTTCGGCCTTCAGCTTGATGATCTCCTTGGCTACGTCGATCGAACAACGGCTGCCATTCGGATTATCGAAATCGGCATAGAACTCAGGCAGATAAATATATCCGATCTTACCCTTGGGGGAATTGACGATAGCGCTGCGGGCAAAGGTCAGCTCATCCTGCACGATCTCATCCCGGATCAGCGATATGACTTTCGTCGTTCCATCCGTCTTTTTCAGGGTCAGTCTTACTTCGGCGCCTTTTTTACCCCGGATCAATTTGATGGCATCTTCCACACCATACCCGGTCAGGTCAACCGGCTCCTGGTCACCCTGCGCCACTTTGAGGATCACATCTCCTATACCGACCTTACCGGATTTCCAGGCAGGGCTGCCGGTGACCAAAGAATTGATCTTTATATTTCCATCGTCTTCTTTAAGAGAAGCGCCGATACCAAAGAAATGACCGCTCATCTGCTCGTCAAAATATCTTTTCTCGATGGGCGGGAAATAATCGGTATGGGGGTCCATCGACTGGACGATGCTCTCGACGAACATGTTGAAGCGGTCGTCATCCGTTACCTTCATGGTGAGACGATCATAGAGCCTGTCCATGCCCTTCAACGTCTTTTCGCGCGCCTCTTTTTCCAGCTCGGCATCGCTCTTCGCCACATAGCCCGGCGTCTTTTTGGCAGCTTCCTGCTGGTCGAGCAGATCGGAATATCTTTCCAGGGCCAGGTACTTCAGCTGTTTGCGCCAGGCCTCTCTTCTTTCAGCCTCATTTTTGGGATATTGTACCTTGTCATAATTCTGATTGAAGTCTTCATCCTTTGAAAAGTCAAATGGCTGTGCAAGGATCTCCTTGTAGAGCACTGCCGTTTCCGCCAGCCGTTTCTTGTAAACTTCATTGGCTGCGGGTACGAACGTGATCGGTTTGCCCAGGATCTCGTCATCGATCTCATTTCCATACTTGCTGCGCAGGTCGTCGACATCCGACTGGAAAAGGACATTTTTATCGGCATCGATATCCGATAGGTATTTGTCAAATACTTCCTTGGAAAATTTATCATCGATAGGCTTTGGGCTATAATGCAACTCTTCCAGGTACTCTCCTACATTGTGTAAAATCCTTTCATACTTCGTAGGCGGATTGCTTCCGATTCCCAGCGTCCGGAAAGCGACAAATATCCCACCACCCAGGACCAACAGGACAATCGGCAGATTTCTTTTATTAATCATATACTTAAGCACTTTTAACATAGCTATTCAAAAATAACGATTATTACGATGGTATGTTGTCGCTTACGATGAATATTAACATCAGGTTTGCCATAAAAAGGATAAAAGGAAAGCGGCTCCCGGTGAGCGGACGGACGGGCCAACGTTATTCCACGAAAAAAGCCCCGATCCGGTGAATTCTCACCTTTTATCGGAGCTTAAGCGGGGTGGATGATGGGGTTCGAACCCACGACCCTCAGAACCACAATCTGATGCTCTAACCAACTGAGCTACAACCACCAGCTGAAACGCGAAATTAAGCTAAATTCAGTTTTTGGCAAAAACATTACCTGATTTTTTTGTTCCAAATTACCTTTTCTTTGCCATCACAAAATAATGCACTAGCGATCATGCACACGATTCCATGGTGGTTTTATACCATTCCCTTTATCTCCGCCTTTATTCACTGGCTGACTATCTGGATGGCCCTCAAACTATTGTTTCACCCCCGTCAGCCGACAAAGATCCTTGGCTTTACCCTGCAGGGCGTCTTCCCAAAAAAACAACGGCAGATCGCCGTCAGCCTGGGCCGGATCGTCGGCCAGGAACTCCTGTCTTTTGGGGATATCGAACAGAAGATCACCGATCCTGAAAATGTACGGCGTATCCTGCCGCTGGTCGAACAGCATATCGACAACTTTCTCCGCAACAAATTGAAGGAGTCCATGCCGATGATCGCTATGTTCATCGGGGATAAAACCATCAACCAGATGAAAGGGGTCTTCATGAAAGAACTCGAAGAGTTGTTCCCGGTTATCATGAGCAACTATGTACATAACCTGCGGGAAGACCTGGACCTGGAAAAGATCGTCGTGGAGAAAATAGCAGGCTTTTCCAATGACCGGCTGGAAAGCATGCTCAATGAATTCCTCACCAAAGAATTCCGCTTCGTCGAAGTCATCGGGGCCGTGCTGGGGTTCCTCATCGGCCTGTTGCAGATCCTTTTCACGCTGCTCCTCAAATAGCTCGATTTTGCCTTTGGATCACTGCTTTTTAACGTAGTTATCGTCTTAGCCCTTCTACATCTGTTTTATGCCGTCTGTATAGATTGACATCGATTGCTAAAACTTTAGACCGGAATTTTGCAGGCAAATTGAATAACTTAAGATCATGAGAAAATTTTGGCTGTTGGTTTTGGTCACTGTAGCGACATTAGCCGGTTCTGCCCAGGTCCCTGGCGCAGCCGGAGGAAGAAGAGGTGCGGGGGGACCAATCCCTTCCATAGGCCATTTCTACGGAAAAGTGGTGGATTCGAAGACGAATAAGGGAATGGACGGCGTTTCTGTACAACTGGTCCAGACCAAATACGATCCGGTCACACATACCCCTAAGGATACTATTATTGCCGGCCTGATCACCAGGCGTAGCGGCGAATTCAGCCTCGAGAACCTGCCCATCTTCGGAAATTTTCATCTCAGGATCAGTGCGATCGGCTATGACGGCTATGACCAAAAAGTAGCTTTCGATCTGAAAGGATTGCGGGGCGGCGCGTCTCCGGCTGCTCCCGGTTCGGACGATGCGGATGCTCAACAACAGCAGATGTCCAAGGCCCTGGCAGCCATGAATGCCCTCGATAAGGATCTGGGTAATATCAAGCTTTCCCAGGGAGCCAGCCAGACGATGGAGGCAGCCACTGTGACGGCATCCAAACCGCTGCTGACCATGGGCGTCGACCGGAAAGTATATAATGTCGACAAAGATATTACCGCTCCCGGCGGCAGCGGCGTCGATGTCATGAGGAACGTGCCTTCGTTGCAGGTAGATATCGACGGTAATGTCACCCTCCGCAACAGCACGCCCACTATTTTTGTGGACGGAAGGCCAACAACACTCACCCTCGACCAGATCCCCGGCGATGCCATCCAGAGCGTCGAGATCATCACCAACCCCGGCGCCAAATACGATGCCAGCGGCGGACAGGCCGGGATCCTCAACATCGTGTTGAAGAAGAACCGGAAAGCCGGCTATAATGGCAACCTTCGCGCAGGTGTGGATGACCGCGGCAGAGCCAACGCAGGCGGCGATATCAATGTCAAACAGGGGAAGATCAATTTCTTCCTCAGCGGCAACTTCAACCAGCGTAAATCCATCTCTAAGGGAACGATTGACCGTTATACGTTCGACCAGCCCGCTACGCCGCCGAACCCGCCTCCACCCAATGACAGTTTGCAGGAATCTAACTATGCAGTCAATAAAGGTTACTTCGCCTTCGCCCGCGGTGGATTGGATTACCTCATGGATAACAGGAATACACTGTCTATCAGCGGCAATATTGTGCACGGCACCTTTACTCCATATACGCAGAGCTCCATTAATATCGATACTTTGTACAGCAACGGGACCCGGGCTTATTCCTATACGAGCGAGCTCGCGACCTCCAACTCGCTGTTCAACAACCATGGCGTAATGCTGAGCTACAAGCATACCTTCCCGAAATCCGGCGAGGAATGGACGGCGGACGTGAACTACAACCAGGGTACCAACAACAACAATAACTACAACGCTTCGAATATTTATGCCGTAAAGGGAGGCCCCCTGACCTCCATTTATGATCAGCAGCAGACCGTCAACGGCACCAACAAATTTTTCACCGCCCAGACGGACTATACCCTGCCGCTGACCGAAAAGTCGAAATTCGAGGCGGGAGCCCGTGTCGCCATCCGCCATATCTACAGCCTGACGGACCTGGATACCGTCGGATCAGGCGGGAAGTATGAGCTCGAATCGTTGCTTTCCTCCGGCTTCCACTATCAGGACCAGGTCTCTGCAGCCTATGCCACTTATTCCAATATGGTTGGCGGGTTCACTTATCAGCTGGGTGTTCGGGCGGAAGCCTATAAATACACCGGGGTAGAAGATTATACAACGGTTGACGTCGGCGGCGCCCAGAAAGATACGGTCGGTAACTATGGCAATCATCTGCCCATTAATCTGTTTCCCAGCGTTTTCCTGACACAGAAGGTGACCGATAACCAGAACATGACCTTCAGCTATACCCGCAGGATCGACCGGCCGAGCTTTAACCAGCTGTTCCCATTCACCGACTACTCCGACTCGCTGAACCTCACCCGGGGCAATCCCGCTCTGAAGCCGCAGTTCACCAACTCGTTCGAACTGGCCTATAACATCAATTACGGACCTACCAACGCTTTTATCGCTTCTGTTTACTATAAAAGCACCACTGACCTGATCACGCGCGATGCCGAGACCCAGCTCAACCCGGTGACGAATGAAAACGTCATTGTCAATACGTATGTCAATGCAAAATCCGGCTTTGTCGGTGGGCTGGAGCTGATAGGGCGCAATGCGGTGCGCAAGTGGTGGGATCTGACAACCAACCTGAATGTCTATACGTCGAAGATCAATACCATCGATACAGGCGCTGATGCCGTAGCCCCCGTAGGTCAGATCTACAGCGTCTTTGGCAAGATTTTAAACAGTTTTACCATTACCAAACATCTGACCTTACAGGTCAGCGGCGATTATACGTCCAAGACGGAACTGCCGCCCGGCGGCAGCTCCAGCACCAGCAGTCAGGGTGGTAATGGCGGCCGCGGCGGTACAACCAGCGGTAATGCCCAGGGTTACAACCGGCCTACGGGCGGTATGGATGCGTCGATCCGATACCAGTTCCTGAAGAACAATGCGGCATCGATCACCCTGACCGGCAGCGATCTCCTGCGTACCCGCGTCAGTGATGTCTATACATATGCCTCCACCTTTACCCAGGAATCGAATCGCAGAAGGGATCCGCAATTTTTCCGGCTGCAGTTCAACTGGCGCTTCGGTAAATTCGATATGTCCCTGCTGAAACGGAAGGCCAACAAGGCTGAACAGGAGAACATGCAGGATGCCCTTCCGCAAGGCGGCGCACCCGGCGGCGGAGCTCGTCCGGGCGGTGGCCCGAGCGGCGGTGGTGGCGCACAACCCTAGTCTATGGCCTATTCTTTATTAGCACTGGGCGATTCCTATACCATCGGGGAAGGAGTTTCCGCAGAAGAGAGCTTCCCCTACCAGGCAGTCCGGTTATTGCAGGATGCCGGCCAGTCTTTTCAGCCGCCAGAGATCGTGGCGCGGACGGGCTGGACTACGGATGATCTGGCGGCTGCCATGGCCGCAAAGGATTGGCTCGGACGGGGCTGGCGGGTGCCGCCTTATGATTTTGTCACCCTGCTGATCGGCGTCAACAATCAATACCGGGGACGGGATGTAGCCGAATATGCGGGAGAATTCGAATCTTTGCTGAAGGATGCCATACGCCTGGGTCGTCACGTTATCGTCCCCTCGATCCCCGACTGGAGTATCTCCCCATTCGCTCAGACCTATCTTCCCGACGCTAAAGGCCGGACCAGCGCCGATGTCGCCTCCGCCATCGATGCCTTCAACGCCGCCGCCGCCGGGATCTCACGGCGGTACGATGTTATCTTTATCGATATTACCACTCATGGACGGGCTGCGGGGTCCGATCCCGGACTATTTACAGCGGATGGTCTTCATCCTGGTGCCGACACGTATCGATTTTGGGCGGAGGCGCTTGCCGGCTCCATCCTGCGGACGCTGGCGGCCGACCCTCATACCGGCCCTCAGTAAATGCTGTTCAATCCGTCGGAATTCAGGAATACCACGTCCGGTTGTCGGACATAGGTATTGTTATACCGGAACTGCAGACCGGTATTTATCATGATCTTGAAGGTATTGTTCTGTGGCGTCTGGACAGGAAAATATACTGCCCGCAGCTCGATGGTATTGAAGATGAGGTTTTCATTGCGTGTCCGGATCCCCGCGCCGACGCCATCATATAACCCCGACTTGGAAAAGGGCTGGTTCTGGGGCGTGAGCAAAGACAGGTCGCCAAATACAAAGGGGGCGAACTTAAAGCCCAGCAGCCTATAATTCGTATAAAAGGTCGTTTCCGAATGAAGCGTGATCCGCTGACTTCCATAGGTAGAGTCCCCGGTAAAATAACGGAGGCCGAAGACATTATCGATGGTCAACGGGTCGACGCCGATGCGGTTGAACTGCCGGGTATAACTGAAATTGATATACTGCCTGATCTTTAGGCCAGGGAAGAGAAAGAGCGGGCTATAATAGCTGGTGCCGAACAGAATGCTCGCGTCCTGCGCCTGTCCCTGGTAGAGAAAGACCCCGGAACGAAGAAAATATTGAAAAAATGCTCCCCGCTTCGTGGTGCTATAGTAGTTGGCATCGATGCCGGAATACCACCTGTTGAGATACAACTGCCGGTACCATCCGCTCGTCACGGCTATATTATACCCTACCGGCAAATCCTCCGTTGTTCCAAAGCCATAAATGTAATTCGTCTTGTAGAAATCCTGGCGGAAGAAGGTAAAGGATGTCAGCGCCGCCTCCCGGTCGTTGAACCGCCAGTTGAACGTATTGCCGACCTGGTAAGGTATGCTGTCGAAATTATTCCGGAAATACCGGAAAGCGAGGAATCTCCGGTCCCGGACCGAGATATTGTTGAGAAACCGCTCAGACCCTATGTTCCAGCCGATCCACCCGTCACGCGTATGGTACTTGTATTTATAAAAGACGCTGTCGACAAAGTGGTATACGTTATAGTCCTCGAAGGTTCCGATCCGGCCGCCACCTGCCAGTTTTGCATAAGGCGAATACAAAGGCCTGTCCAACTGTACATACCAGGCCGTCTCATCGGGTTGAAAAGGATAGAGAT
>Ga0302315_10004661_pt1 | contig 11899 bp, 11 predicted proteins | sample III_Palsa_N3_1_FD_200532 | JGI IMG/M metagenome (GOLD analysis project Ga0302315, IMG submission 200532) | Peat permafrost microbial communities from Stordalen Mire near Abisko, Sweden - III_Palsa_N3_1 | ecosystem: Environmental > Terrestrial > Soil > Palsa > Peat permafrost | place: Sweden... | reverse complement strand
AAAGAAGATCACTTTGAATACCATGGTGGTATTAAAGCATTCGTAGAATATTTAAATCGCAACAAAACTCCTATTCATCAACAAGTTTTTTATATTTCTTCTGAGCAAGATGGTACTGGCGTAGAAGTGGCTTTACAATGGAACGATGGTTTCCAGGAAAACATGTATTGCTTTACCAACAATATCCCACAGCGCGATGGTGGTACTCACTTAGCCGGTTTACGTGCTGCTATGACCCGCACGCTTAACAGTTATATTGAGCAAGAAGGGTATGCCAAGAAAGCCAAAGTAGCAACGACAGGTGATGATGCTCGTGAAGGGTTAACGGCAGTATTATCTGTTAAAGTGCCAGATCCTAAGTTTTCCTCGCAAACCAAAGATAAATTAGTGTCTTCCGAAGTAAAAAGTGTTGTAGAGTCATTGGTGGCTGAAGGCTTCCAAAGTTTTATGCTAGAAAACCCGCAGATCGCAAAAATTATTGTGGGTAAGATGATCGATGCTGCGCGTGCCCGTGAAGCGGCTCGTAAAGCGCGCGAAATGACCAGGCGTAAGGGTGCTTTGGATTTAGGTGGTTTGCCCGGTAAATTAGCCGATTGCCAAGAACGTGATCCCACCTTATGTGAAATTTATTTGGTTGAGGGTGATTCTGCAGGTGGATCGGCAAAACAAGCCCGTGATAGAAAACATCAAGCGATATTGCCCCTTAAAGGTAAAATTCTTAATGTAGAAAAAGCCCGCTTTGATAAAATGCTGGCATCTGTTGAAGTGGCTACTTTAATCACTGCACTTGGTTGTGGTATTGGCCGGGATGAATATAACCCTGATAAACTACGTTACCACCGCATTATTATCATGACCGATGCCGACGTTGATGGTTCTCATATTCGCACCCTACTGCTGACCTTCTTTTACCGTCAAATGCCTGAGCTTGTTGAGCGCGGGCATATCTATATTGCGCAACCTCCACTTTACAAAGTGAAAAAAGGTAAGCAAGAACAATACATTAAAGACGATGCTATGTTGCAAGTATATTTGATGCAATCGGTATTAGGCGACACCCGCTTCCATGTAAATGCTGATGCGCCACCGCTGTCTAATGTGGAATTTGAAAAATTAATTGACGAATATCGTCATGTGCAAGCAACCATTGAACGGATTTCACGCCGCTATCCTGCAAGTGTTTTGGAGGCCATAGGTTATTTGCCGCGTTTATTGGTTGATCAATTAGCGGATAAACAGCAGGTGCAGCATTTTGCAGATAAATTAGCCCACTTATTAAGTAATGAATTAGCGGGTGAGGCTCGTTATCAATTGAGTGTTGAGCTAGCAGCCGATAATATCCATTATGCAATTAAATTGAATATCTTTCATCATGGCGTTGAACAAATCTTTTTCTTACGCCAAGATTTGTTCTCATCAAGAGAATATCAGGAGCTAAGCCAATTTGGTGAAAAAATTGGGGATGTGGCAGCTCATGGTGCCTATTTACATTACAATGGCCAAAAATATCCTGTGGGCAGCTTTAAGTCCGCCGTTACTTGGCTGATGGCACAAGCTAAACAAGGCCAGACTATCCAACGCTATAAAGGTTTAGGTGAAATGAACCCTGAGCAATTATGGGAAACAACGATGGATCCAACCGTGCGGCGCATGCTGCAAGTGACGATTGAGGATGCCATTAGCGCTGATCAATTGTTTACCACACTGATGGGCGATCAGGTCGAACCACGTCGTGAGTTTATCGAGCAGAATGCCTTAGAAGTCGATAACTTAGACGTATAGTTATTTTTGCTAAAGCGTTCGCTATGTAAAATACGTGTGATAAGATAATATGTTGGCCCGCAAAGGGCCATGGTTAAGTGATTTAAATCACTATACAGGGTAATGCCTATTAGGAACAAGGAGTTGGATTATGTACACGCTCTATGCTTATACCACCCCCAATGCACGTAAAGTTTCCATTTTATTAGAAGAGCTACAAGTTCCCTACCAAGTGCAAAAAATTGATTTGCGAGCGGGTGAGCAGTATAAGCCGGAATTTTTAAAAATTAATCCTAATAATAAAATCCCTGCGCTTGTTGATAAAGAAAATGATTTTTGTATTTTTGAAAGCTTAGCAATCATGATGTATTTAGCGGAAAAACATGAACGCTTTTTACCAAGCACTGATCTTGTTTCCCGCACCAAAGCCCTACAATGGTGTGCGTTGCAGGCAACAGGTATTTCCCCGGTATTTAGCCAATTATATCGCTTTACAAAACTTGTCACTGAGCCTGTGCCTACTATTATTGATATCCAGCAAAAAGAGTCTTTACGCTTATTAAGTGTACTAAACCAACAGTTATCCAGCCATACCTATTTAACCGGTGATAGATATACCATTGCTGATATGAGTGCATGGCCTTGGATTGCTTATTACCAACAAATGTGTGAGCAAAAAATCGATAAAAAGAAATTTTGCCATGTGATGCGCTGGTTTGATGCTATCGGTGAGCGTGAGGCAGTAAAGCGTGGTATGCAGGTGCCGGCATAATAGGGTTACTTCTTATCCTCCCTATAAGGATAAGTTAGTACAAGACTTTCCTTGGGAAAAGGAAATATTACTAATCAAATTCCGTAGGCAGATCCCTCTGGTGATAATGCTTATAACACATTTGAATCTGCTCAACAGTAACACGCGGCGTGGATAGCGCAGGCAGGTTATCCAGCGTAAAAAACCCCACATCCAATGTCTCATGATTAGTCGCAACTTGCCCACTAACAAAATCACACAGGAAAAAGGCCTTATACGCATGTAAACTCTCAGGTGGGTGCTTATGTTTATGTTTATCAATAAATGCAATTAACTTAACCGCCTTAGTAATTAACCCCGCTTCTTCGCGAATTTCACGCACCACCGCCTCACCTGCTGAATCGTTAATATCAGCCCATCCACCTGGTAATGACCAACAATTATCCGCTTTTTCTTGCACTAATAATATGGCCTCATCTTTAAATACCGCGCCGCGCACATCGATTTTCGGTGTGGCGTAGCCCATATTGCTCGCAAATAATTGCAGAATTTCGGGTTTTGATAAATTAGAGCCTGCTGCTAACATCTCAGCAGCAATATCGCGAATAGCTTCATAGTTGCTTAAATCATGCGGGTTTTTATTATAGGTTAAGCCATTTTGTGCGATAGCTTGTAATTTTTTGATCCAGCTTAGCCATTGTTCCATTATTATTCCCCTTGTTAGGTCATATCATAATCAATAATTAAAGGTGCATGATCTGAAAAGCGTTGGTCTTTATAAATACTCGCTGCTTTAATCTTTGCAGCTAAACGGGGTGTTATCACTTGATAATCTATACGCCACCCCACATTTTTTGCCCAAGCTTGGCCGCGATTTGACCACCAGGTATATTGCTCTGTTGCATGATTAATCACGCGAAACGCATCCACATAACCAAGCTCATCAAACAGCCAATCCATAAAAGCACGCTCTTCTGGTAAAAAGCCGGAGTTTTTTTGATTGCCTCGCCAATTTTTTATATCAATTTGTTTATGCGCAATATTCCAATCACCGCAAATAATAAAATCCCGTTCTTTTTGTTGGCGTTGTTCAATAAGGATTTTTTTATAATAATCCAGAAATTGAAATTTAAAGGCTTGCCGCTCTTCCCCGCTACTGCCAGAAGGTAAATATAAAGATCCAATACTAAGCGCAGCAAAATCGATTTGCACATAACGCCCTTCACTATCGGCAGGTTGCCAGTTTAGCCCATAGCTAACATTAAGTGGAGCTTGGCGTGAATAGATGGCAACGCCACTATATCCTTTTTTCTCGGCATCCACGTAGTAGCAGTGATAGCCTGCTGGGCAAAATAATTCATCGGTTAATTGATGTTCTTGGGCTTTAGTTTCTTGCAGGCACACTACATCAGCCTGCTCTGCTTGCAGCCAGGTGAAAAAGCCTTTGGTAGCGGCTGAACGTATGCCATTGAGGTTGACCGTAATAACGCGCATAGTAGTTGCTGATTGGTTGTGATTTTTGGTTATGGTAGCATGGTTGCTTTAGAAAAGCTTTGCAGGCATAGGTTCTTTTATGATTAACTCACAACAAGCCTTTATCGAGCTCGCACTGCGCTATGACGTGTTACGCTTTGGGCAATTTACCCTAAAATCAGGCCGTATTAGCCCGTATTTTTTTAATGCAGGCTTATTTAATAATGGTGCTGCCCTCCAACAATTAGGTGAGTTATATGCGGCACGCCTTGTGGAGAGCCGTCTTTCATTTGATATGGTTTTTGGCCCTGCCTACAAAGGGATCCCCTTAGTCAGCGCAACGGCTATCGCGCTTGCGTCACACTATAGCAAGAATGTCCCTTATAGCTTTAACCGTAAAGAGGTTAAAGATCATGGTGAGGGCGGCCACCTGGTAGGCGCACCCGTAGCAGGTCAACGCGTAATTATTATTGATGATGTGATGACCGCGGGTACAGCCGTCAAGGAAGCCCTGCAACTATTAACAGCGGCTAAGGCTAACGTTGTGGGTATCTTAATAGCTTTAGATAGACAAGAGCACGGCCAGGGCGCAAACTCTGCTGTGCAAGAAGTGCAGGCGCGTTATAATATTCCTGTGTTAAGCATTATTACCTTGGCAGACATTATCCATTTTGTGCAAAATAAGCAGCAGTTAGAACCAGCTACCTTGACTGCTTTACAGGCTTATCGGGCGGATTATGGGATAAATTAGGCCGCTATCTTGCGTCACGCGCATAAACTCACTACTATTCCACCATACTAGATCTTCAGCCGCCAGGAAAAACTATGAGTAAACAGGCTTATACTGCCCAATCCATTGAAGTGTTAACAGGCCTTGATCCCGTTAAAAAACGCCCTGGGATGTACACAGATACCACACGCCCTAACCATTTGGCCCAAGAAGTGGTAGATAACAGTGCTGATGAGGCGTTAGCAGGTTTTGCGACTGAGATTCATGTGACTTTATATAAAGACGGTTCATTAGAGGTTGTGGATAATGGTCGCGGTATGCCGGTTGATATCCATCCTGAGCATAAAATTCCAGGTGTGGAGCTTATTTTAACGCGCTTACATGCAGGTGGTAAATTCTCTGCGGATAATTATCAATTTTCCGGTGGTTTACATGGCGTGGGTGTTTCTGTGGTCAACGCGCTTGCGGTGCAATTAGATGTCACTGTTAAACGCGACGGGCAAATTTATCATATGCGTTTTGCTGATGGCGATAGGCAAACGTCGTTAAAAATTATTGGAAAAGTGGCAAAAAATGACACTGGTACCAGTGTACGCTTTACGCCCAACAGCCAATATTTTGATTCCCCCAAATTTTCAGTACCGCGTTTAAAACATGTTTTGAAAGCAAAAGCTGTATTATGCCGTGGCTTAAAAGTTTCCTTTTTTGATGAGCAAGCGGATGAGCGCTCGGAATGGTGTTATGAAGAAGGTTTAATTGATTATTTAAAAAGCGCATTGCTTGACCAAGAATATCTTCCTGCGCAGCCCTTTGTCGGTGAATTTAGCGCAGAGCGTGAAAAAGTAGAATGGGCACTGGGCTGGTTAACCGATGGCCGTGAAATCATTGCAGAAAGTTATGTCAATTTAATTCCCACCACCCAAGGCGGTACGCATGTGAATGGTTTGCGTACGGGTTTGTGCGAAGCAGTGCGGGAATTTTGTGAATTACGGGATTTATTACCGCGCGGTGTAAAATTAGCGCCTGAAGATGTTTGGTTGGGTTGCAATTTTGTTTTATCCGTTAAAATGCAAGAGCCGCAATTTGCAAGCCAAACTAAAGAGCGGCTTTCCTCGCGGCAAAGTGCAGTATTTGTGGCAGGTGTGGTCAAAGATGCCTTTAGTTTGTGGTTAAATCAACATATTGATCAAGCAGAATTATTAGCGCAATCCATGATCAATAATGCTCAAAAACGTTTGCGCGCCAGTAAACAAGTGGTGCGTAAAAAAATTACCAGCGGCCCTGCTTTGCCTGGCAAACTTGCTGATTGTAGCGGCCAAGATATGCAGCGCACCGAATTATTTTTAGTGGAAGGTGATTCAGCAGGAGGTTCGGCAAAACAAGCGCGCAATCGTGAATTTCAAGCTGTAATGCCGTTACGCGGTAAAATATTAAATACTTGGGAAGTTGAATCGCAACAAGTATTAGCATCGCAAGAGGTGCACGATATTGCAGTTGCTATTGGCGTTGATCCGGGTGTCAGCGATATATCAGGTTTACGTTATGGCAAAATTTGTATACTCGCGGATGCCGATTCCGATGGGTTACATATTGCTACTTTATTATGTGCATTATTTGTAAAACATTTTCGCATATTAGTGGAAACTGGCCATATTTTCGTAGCTATGCCGCCTTTATATCGCATCGATATTGGTAAAGAAGTGTATTACGCGCTTGATGACGCCGAACGCCAAGGTACTATGGACAGGATTGTTGCCGAAAAGAAAAAAGGCAAAATCAATGTGCAGCGTTTTAAAGGGTTAGGTGAAATGAACCCGCTGCAATTGCGTGAAACGACCATGGATCCAGACACGAGGCGTTTAGTACAGCTAACAATCGATGATGCTCATGCCACAACGGAGCTGATGGATATGTTGTTGGCTAAAAAGCGTGCGACGTGTCGGCGCAGTTGGTTAGAAGAAAAGGGTAATTTAGCGCAAGTCTAAATTTATTCTTTTTAGTATTGACATTTCCTGTTAAATAGGCGATATTTATTCTAAATAGGATTTTGGAGTGATAGCCTATGTCTGTCGCCGTTATTAATAGCCGAGCCCAATCCGGTATTGCTGCACCTATGGTCAGCGTTGAGGCTCATCTTTCCAATGGTGTGCCCGCTTTTTCCATTGTAGGTTTGCCAGAAACTGTAGTAAGAGAAAGTCGTGATCGAGTGCGCGGAGCCTTACTCAATAGTCATTTTGAATTTCCCGCACGTCGCATTATCGTTAATTTAGCACCAGCAGATTTACCTAAAGAAGGAGGACGATTTGATCTCCCCATCGCGCTTGGTATTTTAGCCGCCTCGGGGCAATTGGATCAGCAATTATTGCAGCAGTATGAATTTGCCGGTGAATTGGCATTAACGGGTGAATTAAGAGCAATTAAGGGTAGTTTACCATTTGCCTTAGGAACACGCAGTAGTGGGCGATCGTTAATTGTGCCGCGCGCTAATGCGAAAGAGGCTGCATTAGCTCAAGAGGTGACTATATATGCTGCTGATCATTTATTAGAAGTGTGCGCGCATTTAAATCAGCGTTTAGCCTTATTGCCTGTACAACAACAGGATGCTTTATCAACACCGAGTAGTGCATTGCATGGCGATATGTGTGATGTACGAGGTCAAGCCCATGCGCGTAGGGCCTTAGAAATAGCTGCAGCAGGTGGCCACAGTTTATTATTTATGGGCCCACCTGGTACAGGCAAAACCATGTTAGCATCTCGATTACCGAGCATATTACCGCCGATGACGGAGGATGAAGCCTTAGAGGTTGCTGCAATTGCCTCAATTAGCCAACAGGGCTTTGATTATAAATTATGGCGCCAGCGCCCTTTTCGCGCCCCACATCATACAGCGTCTGGTATTGCCTTAGTGGGTGGTGGTAGTACGCCAAAACCAGGTGAAATTTCGCTGGCACATCATGGCGTATTATTTTTAGATGAACTCCCGGAATTTAATCGACGTACTTTAGAAATGTTACGCGAGCCTTTAGAATCACGCAAAATAACTATCTCCAGAGCCACGAAGCAAGCCGAGTTCCCTGCATCTTTTCAATTGGTTGCTGCCATGAACCCTTGCCCTTGTGGCCACCTTAGTGATCCGCGCCATGCTTGTCGCTGCACGCTAGAGCAAATTCAGCGTTATCGCGCGCGAATTTCGGGCCCTTTATTAGATAGAATTGATATGCATGTTGAAGTGCCTGCTTTATCGTCTGGGTTTTTAATGAGGGATGATCAGCAAGCGCGGCCTGAATCATCAGCGGCTATCGTAGCACGTGTAGAAGCCGCGCGTGAGAGGCAATATCAGCGCGCCGGCATGGCTAATCATTTATTACCGAGCGCTTTAATAGAGAGCACCTGCCCATTAACCAAGGTAGCACAGTTATTTATGGAAAGTGCGATGGAAAAACTAGGTTTATCGGCAAGAGCGTATCATCGTGTGCTAAAAGTAGCGCGCACCATTGCCGATATCGATAATGAGGCGGACATACGTCACGAGCATTTAACTGAGGCTTTAGCTTATCGCCGTTTAGATAGGCGACAGATACCAGTGTGAGCTATTTTCAGTAGATTATAGGTATTGTGGTAATATAATCAACTTGATTCACCTAGCAAATAAAGCAATACTACTATTTATGAGTACATTTACCTATCTACAAGATGTGTTACTAGTGGCGATGCCAGGTTTAGCTGATCCCAATTTTTCGCATGCGGTCACCTATATTTGTGAGCATAACCAAGAAGGTGCTATGGGATTAGTGATTAATAAACCCATGGATATTACCGTGCGCGAGTTATTTGTGCATTTGGATATTACCACTGAACACGAAAAGTTAGCCCAGGAATCCGTATTATATGGCGGCCCTCTGCAAGCAGAGCGTGGCTTTGTGTTACATCCAGAAACAGAGCAAGCGTGGCAGTCCACCTTAAAAATTAGCGGGGGGCTTTGTATTACCACCTCGCGCGATATATTAGTTGAAGTCGCAAATAAAAAAGGGCCTAAAGAGTTTGTGATTACTTTGGGTTATGCAGGATGGACGCCTGGTCAATTGGAGCAAGAATTGGCGGATAATGCTTGGTTAGTTGCACCTGCTGATCCTAAAATTTTATTTCATACCCCTGTGCATGCGCGTTGGCAAGCAGCAGCAAGCTTGTTAGGTGTTGATATGGAGCGCATGTCAGGCGACATTGGCCATGCCTGAGTTCACGCCTTCGCGCGGCTATTATTTAGGTTTTGATTTCGGTATGAAGCGCATTGGCGTTGCCAGTGGGCAATTAACCACAACTACCGCTACTGCCTTAACTATCCTGTCTGCACAAGATGGTATTCCTAATTGGACGCAGATCGATAACCTTATTGCAGAATGGCAACCCTTAGCATTAATTATCGGTATCCCGTTAACGATGCAAGATACGGAGCAATTACTTACTCACTGCGCGCGCAAATTTGCTAACCGTTTAACAGAGCGCTATGGCTTACCTATCCATACCGTAGATGAACGGTTATCTTCCCGTGCCGCTAAGGAACAACTGTATGAAGTTGGTGGTCGGCGAGCCGTAAAAGGGCGTGCAGTTGATGGTGTGGCGGCAAAAATTATCCTTGAGCAATGGCTGCGGAGTGCCAGCAAGCAGAAATAACCATACCCCTTTGCTGATAACTTAGTTATAATGCTTCGCAATCAGTAGTATTACGGACCCCCTGTTGCACCATGCATGATAAACCAACGATAATCATTGGCATTGCGGGCCCTTCGGGTTCCGGCAAAAGCCTTTTTGCCGATAATATTATAAAAGAGTTGGGATCATCCCAGGTCATTATGATTTCTGAAGACAGTTATTATAAAGACCTTGGTGATATGCCTCAAGCCGTGCGCGCCCAATTAAATTTCGACCACCCCGATTCCCTTGATCACAGTTTACTGGTATCTCACTTAACCCAATTACAAGCCGGTTTAACCATTGATGTGCCACGTTATGATCACTCTACGCATACCCGCTTACCCGATAGAATCAAGATAGCACAGTGCCCGATAGTAATTTTAGAGGGGATTTTATTGTTTACTGATCCCGAATTGCGTACGTTAATGGATATTCGTATTTATGTGGATACCGCGCTTGATATTTGTTTGCTGCGCCGTTTGCAGCGTGATGTGACCGTGCGAAAACGCACGGTAGCTTCGGTGATTGAGCAATACCAAAAAACCGTGCGCCCTATGTATTTTCAGTTTATTGAGCCCTCTAAACGATATGCTGACATTATTGTGCCTCATGGCGGTAAAAATCATATTGCTGTTGACATGATCAAAGTAAAAATTAATGAATTATTAATGAAGCGCTCGCAGGCAGGTGTATAATATGATGTGGCATGGCATACTTGGCATTTTTGCCATTGTGATTATTGCGTGGTTATGTAGTCATGATAAAAAACACATAAATTGGAAAGCGGTTTTTTGGGGAATACTCACGCAATTTATTATTGCGATCGTTATTTTCAAAATCCCTGTTGTTAATAAATTCTTCGTTTCATTAACCGGTTTAGTAAAAATGCTAGAGCGTGCCACGCACGCCGGCACTTCATTTGTGCTGGGTTATATTGGTGGTGGCACACTGCCTTTTGAATTACAAGAACCAGGCGCAAGCTTTGTATTAGCCTTCCAAGCATTACCTTTAGCGTTAGTGGTCAGTGCACTTAGTGCATTACTTTTTTATTGGGGTGTTTTACCGGTCATTATTAAATGCTGCGGTTTTATTTTCCAAAAAACGTTAAATATCGGTGGTGCGTTAAGTTTAGGCTCTGCAGCCAATATCTTTTTTGGTATTGACGCTGCCCCGCTGGTTATTCGTCATCATTTGCATTATATGTCTCGCAGCGAGCTATTTGCATTTTTAACAACTAGCATGGCAACGGTGGCAGGCACAGTGATGGTGTTATACGCCAAAGTATTAGATGGCGTTGTGCAAGATGTCGTTGGCCATATTATTGCTGCTTCGGTAATTAATATTCCAGCTGCTATTACCGTTGCACGCATTATGTATCCTGATACCACCGGCCCAACGCAAGGCGATTATGATAAATCCTTAATGCCAAAAAGTAGTATGGACGCCATTACCCGCGGTACGACTGAAGGGTTACATTTAGTGATGTGTATTGCGGCGATGTTAATTGTATTATTAGCCTTAGTGAGCTTAGCCAACCAAGTATTAGCTTTTCTCCCTTTTGAAGAACCGCTTACTTTGCAATCAATGCTTGGTGTGTTGATGATGCCGTTAATGTGGTTAATAGGGATTCCACTCGATCAAGCGCAAACCGCCGGTTCATTAATGGGCACGAAAATTGTTTTAAATGAATTAGTTGCTTATATTGATTTGGCTGATTTACCAAGCACGGTATTAGATGAACGTAGCCGTATAATGATGGTATACGCTTTATGCGGCTTTGCGAATTTTGGCAGTGTGGGCATAAGTATTGCCGCGCTAAATGCGCTTATTCCTTCGCGGCGAGATGAGATTGTTGATTTAGCACTTAAATCCGTGTTATCGGGTGTGTTAGCCACGATGCTGACGGGGGCAATTGTTGGGTTATTGTTTACGGCTGAATCTGCGGCGGTGGTGTTGCGGTAGTATTTTTTGATGATTAATCCATTTGTTAAATCTTTACGTCGTCATGCTACTGATGCGGAGCGATTGTTATGGTTTCATTTGCGTGATCGTCGATTTTTCAATTATAAGTTTCGTCGGCAAGTTCCGATTGGATCATATGTGGTTGATTTTTTATGTGTGGAAAAAAGGTTGGTTATTGAGCTTGATGGTGGGCAGCATGCTGAGCGCGTTGAATATGATGAAAAAAGGACGGCATATTTGCAAGGACATAAGTTGCAAGTGGTAAGGTTTTGGAATAACGATGTGCTGAAGAATGTAAATGGAGTGTTGTTGGTGATTAAGGGGTGTTTGGAGGGGGGGTGAGGTTTTACTTTGTAGGGAGATCGCCCCCTCACCCTCGCTGGCTACGCCAGCATTTCCCTCTCCCTCAGGGAGAGGGGTTCGCGCTAGAGAGGATGGTGCGAAATGTCAGTTAAACCAAATAAAATTTTTTTGATCATTAATTCCAACCCGCACTCTCTACTGAACCCCTCTCCCTGAGGGAGAGGGAA